>Ga0181563_10003778_pt1 | contig 14344 bp, 10 predicted proteins | sample 011ome_25_FD_133759 | JGI IMG/M metagenome (GOLD analysis project Ga0181563, IMG submission 133759) | Coastal salt marsh microbial communities from the Groves Creek Marsh, Skidaway Island, Georgia - 011512CT metaG (megahit assembly) | ecosystem: Environmental > Aquatic > Marine > Intertidal... | reverse complement strand
TTGTAGTGGCTTGTGATGTCACCCAGAGTGAAATCAATCATGTTTTTGTTGTTGGGATTGCTTACATTGGTGTAGGGAATTTCCCAAAAGCCAAAAGTGGTGGATGTACCTGATGGTGAGTTGGTTTTGATTGCAATCAAATCACCTTCAGTGCTTTTTGTGTTTAATCTAATTATTAAATTGTTGTTTGTGGTTTTTTGCACATATTCAGATGTCAGTACACCGTTTACAAAAACTTGTATGTCCAGATCATTCAATGTGCTTGAATTTTTCCATGCTCTAATCTCAAAATCAGTTTGATCTGTGGTGGCAACATATTCTTCTATCTTTTTCTGTGGATTTTTGATTATATTCTTCTTGTAATTCTTAGCGAGACTGTATTCAATACCGTCATTTATTTTTGCATAGTATTCTCTAAGTTGGAACGTTTGCAATCCAGATGCAGTGATATACTGAAAACTTTCCTTGTTGAAGACATCGTTGAATTGGATGTCGCTCAGCAATCCAAATCTTTTGTACAACACATTGGTGTCATACACAGTGTCTGGAGTGCCTTGGCTGTCATCTGTAGCAACTTCAAAAATTGTCGAACCAGTGAATGTTGTGCTGAGATATTTTGCCGTGTCGCTTATGCTGGTGCCATCTTTGTCAAAGATATCAAACAATGGTTTCTGTTGCAATTTTGTTTTTGCTTGGCTGGCTACCCAGGCACCATCTTTGAAATGATAGGTAGTTCCTTTTTGAGTTTTACCTTTTTTAACAAATATGCTTTTACCTTCCGACACTGTGGTAGAATCATCATCAAAACTGATTCTTAATGTGCTGTCTTGAAGAGTGACGAACCTCACTGTGAAAATTTTGTTTCTCTGCTCAGCATCTGCTGTGAAAACGATGGTTGAACCTTCCGTAACAGCAACTTGATCAATGCTCAATCCTATGGATCCTTGCAGTTTAGAAAATGCATCGGTGGTTGTGGTGTCAACAAAATCCACGCCTTGTCCTGTGTCTCCATGATTGTAAAGTTGTGTGCCAGGAACGAACTCAACTATTGGACGCTTTGCTCTTGCTGACTCTTTTAAAACTGTTTGAATGTTGTTTTTGAGGTTGGCTGTTTCTATAACACTCCTGTGGAACCATCTATTGCCCCTGGACCATGCATTTAGGTCCTGTGATGCTCTGTTCACTGTGAAGTAATCAGGAAATTCAATTATACCAATGGTTTCTCCCCAACCCTTGCTGTCCCATCCTGTGGTGCCATTGTAATCCCATGGTTCTATTTCATCAACACCATACAACTCGTACACCAAAAGATTGTTTTGGTCCACCAGCATGATGCTTTTGCCAACGTTCTCAACATAAAAAGTCTGCGGTCTATCATCAACAGGATCACCTTGGAATGTTATCTTTTGTCCAGATGAGTAAGGCAATCCCAAACTGTCAACAAACTCATTTACTCCAACAAGGTTTTCATTGATGTCAAAAGTTTCGTTGGCAAGATCTTTGATTATAAATCTTCCCTGCATACTTTGATGATGTTCACATTGATAGTACAGTACTGTTTCCGGCACTGTTGACGAATCTGAAGTTGGAATGTATAATGTAACCGTGCCATCATCTGCACCATTGTTAGTCACATAATCGCTGTTGGCAGTGCTGTCAGTGCCAGTGCCGTATTCATTCTTAACAAAGAAGTTGAAGCCTGGAGCATCAATTTTAAATTTGTATGTGTTTCCCCTGTAAACAACAATATCCGGATTTGTAGATGTCTTGTTGTTGAATTTCCATCCATCCAGTCCTTCGTTTGTAACATCGATGGTGATTATCGATCCCGGATTGTCCACATTGGACTGCACAGATATAGGACCATTAGGCACCCAGTAGTATTCTCTAAAGTTAACAAGTTTATCTGCATCAACCAATGGAGCGTATGAATAAAATTCACTCTGCCACAACTTGTCATGTCTTGACTTGTCACCGCCCTGTGAGGCAATCTCATTGACCACATCAATGTATGGTGCAACGAAATCAATGTCATTGCTATTCGATTTGTAACTGACTGCTGGTTCTAATTGATAGTTTTGTCTTTCTGCTGTTGTTTATTCAAGGAATGTATCATTCTTTCTGTATGATTGATGATATCTCTGTCCAACGTATGCATTAATTTTTTCTAACTGTGACGGTTCGACCAATTGGTCAAGCGTAGCACCCAAGAATTTTTTGTTCTTGTTTGTTTGGAATATCTCAGGAAGTAGTTTACTTGTGGGTCTGGTTGATTTGGCCATTAGTAGTAACCTCCACTGCTACCAGATGAACTTGTGGAAGTCGAACTGGCTGTTGCTGTGGAGGATACTGTTGATGTGCTGGTAGTAGATGTGGTGTCACTCGAAACCACAACTGTGCCTGTGGCTTTGAGTTTTTCAGCAGTGATTGATGTAATCATTTCAACATTGTCCACAGTGGCTGATGAAACCAAGATTTCGTTTTCGGCAGAGTTGATCTGGAACAGCGAACCAAAACCGCTTGATGCCTGTGATGGCACAATCACCACACTCAACACGTCCGGAGAAAGTTGATTGTGTATGAATGCCGCCAATTCTGAAAAATAAAATTTATCGCCGAAATCCCACAGTCCCAAGTTGAAGTATAGATCAATTGCTTCTATCACAGATGATTTCAATTGATTGTCACTCACACTTGTTTGTGGATTTTTAACAACCTTGAATGTTGCTTGTAATTCATTTGCCGCACCCGGACCAAACAAAAGTTTGTAGACTCCTGGATTAAAAATAATTTCATCCGACACACTTTTGAGTTGTTCTAATGAAGGACCATAGGTCTCATTCAATGAAGCAATGGTTGGTGGAGTTGGTTTGGGGGTTGATTGCGATTTTCGTAGCCATGTTCTGAAATCTGCATCATATGATCTTGTCATCACATATACATCTATCATGTTGCTCACTGCTGGATCTATTCTTCTTGATCTTGGTGCACCATGATTGTATCTGTAGTACAAGGAATCTCTGCCCACAAATGCTGTGTAACCTGTTAGATCATCCAACACAGATGTGGTCGAGTTGTATGTTTTGAATGTGTCTGTGTCATAGAAGTAAAACTTTTGTCCATTTGTGTACACAGATAAGTTTGTGATGTCTTCTTCTTTGGCGCTGACCACAAAGTCTGAATTAAGTACTGGATCTTGCTCCTCAAACCCATTGCGTTCAACTGATTGGAAGAACACATGCTTGTAGGGACGTGATGTCAATTCTCCTATCACTTGGTCAAAAATATCCGGATCATCAACAATGCCGTCATCATCAGAATCAAAAAATCCAACTTCCATCTTCCTGGTTTCATTGTAGCCATCAGTGCCTATCACATTGCCAACTATCTGCCAATCAAAATCATGTTGTAGTATGGATGTAAGATCCGGTCCAGTGTTTGTTTTGAGCACTTGTATTTTGTCCTTGATGGTCTTGCCTGTTTCTGTGTCGTATATTTTCACAGACTCATCAAAATAGAATTTGTTCTTAGATTTTGATTGGAATATGTATTCTGTCGCCCTGTAGTAAACTGTGTAGGACACACCGTTTGTCAAGAAACGTATCATCCATGATGCATCCGATTGTGTGTTTGCTGTGGAGCCTTGATTTGCTAAACTGAAATCACCTGTGTTTAGATTGTCTTCATCAATGATGTTCCACGTGGCAGTTAGATAATTGTATGACAGTGCAAAGTTTTTAAACTGTTTGACATTGTCCACAATAGAATTGGCCAATGTGGTTGATACTGTGTTGACGAACTTAGGAATAATCGAACCCAACTCGCTGGTGGAAGGAATGTTTTCGTTCAATTGTATAGGACCAGTGCCGTCTCCCAGGTTACCCTGTCCAACATTAGAACCATCGCCCTCGACCGAAACTATCTTGCTCCATTTGTATGAACTCGACCCAGGATGATCTGCTGTGCCAGTCATCAGTGTGCCGTTTGCCATAAAATGATTTCCTGAAGGTGCATCAAATTTCACCAGTGCGTCTGCTGTGACATATTTCAAGTTGGATGACGAAGAAGCACCCACTGCCTTGGGTGTTGTGCCTTCTTGGAAATATCCAGTTGACGAATTGGTAGTGATGGTTGATCTGTTCCATGTCTTGCTGGGCACTGTGAGTGCAGGATAATTTCTATAATAAAAGTGTCTGAATGATGATGACTTCAGCACATCAGTCAGTGTGGTGTTGATCATGTTCTGCACATCGTTGTTGTTTGCAAATTGAAAATCGAAAGTCTTATTTGTTTCTTGTCTATAAAGTATTCCGTCATCAGCGAATGTATCTGTTTGCGAATACACTCCCGAAGGATCCACCACATCTAAAAATCTTGATATGCCCGAGCTGGTTCTCACTTGTGATTTGACTTTTGCAATCGAAGGATTCTCGACCAAAGGAGTGATTTGATAATCTTCCGGCGATATCATCCTGTTGTTTGTGTAGTAAGACTGTGGTGCTAAAGTTTTTATGTCTCTGGTTGATTGGGTGGCAGATGCATTTGTCACTGTGGACTGTAAACTTAGATTGAATGTCAGAGTGTTAAGCTGTCCTGATCTTGAAATGTATTCCACATCAATGGAAATATTTGAGAAACTTGCTTTTTGTATAGAATATGTCAAATTATTGCTGGTTCTAAACACACACTTGAAATTACCCTTAGGTAAGTTACCATATGTGCCGTCCGAAAACACCAAACTGATTTGATCGTTTGGACGAGTTGTCACTGCATATTGATTGTTTACATTGCCTTCCAGCGAATTGTAAATCACATTGTTTCCTGTGATTGCCGGCACTTTGGTCCACCTGTTTTCAATGATCCCATTTTGATCTAATCCAAACAACCATACATCTGAATTATTGATGTTGGATTGATTGATAGCAACAATGGTGTTGGGTGACGAGTTGGTCACTGTGAAATCTTGGAATCCTATGGACCCTTGCCTGAAGTGTAAAAAGAACCCTGTGTTGGCAGAACCAAATCCTTGCGAATCATTTTTGTAAATGAAGGACAAAGACTTTCCTGGAATGGGTGCTTCTTCATAGATAAATTTTTCATTTAGGAAACTGCATGGCACAATCTCAAAAGGCATGTTGATGCCGCTGATGTTTCTTGTGAATCCATACAGCGGTTCTGAAACATTAGATGCGTTCAGTCTGTACATCTCTGTTGGAACACCTGCGATAGTTTCACTTGCCTGAGGCTTGCCTATGAATTGTTCTTTTGACAGGGCCGCATTCATCACTGTGTTGAATTGCTCTTGCCAATTTGCATTTGTTACATCGTTCCATAGAATTGGTGTGTTTGAAAGATCTGAACCATTGGAATCGAACACGCTTTCTGTGGTGATCACAGAATCAACTTTTAAGAATCCTGAAGCAGGAGTGTTTCTTTTTGGTTGATATGAAATAAGTCTGGCTAACCTCAGCACAGATTCTTTACGTTCTGCAAGATCAATGAAATTTTCTCTGGCATTGAGGTCCACTCTGTATGAAATAGATTGTCCAACATAGGCAATCAAATCAATCAGTGCAACAAATTCCGAGGAATCTATATAGTCATTGTATGATTCTGGATAATTGATCTGTAGGTAATCGATCAGTGTTCTTCTGATGGTGTCAAAATCATAACTTTTGAAGTCAGTTTCGCTGAAGGTTCGATAAATCCTCTGCCATACTGTGGACGAAAGTAATGTGTTTTGTCTTGTGTCTACTGCCATTGTTGATATTTATAGTAAAAATTAACCAAGCACTTAATTCCGCCTAACTTGATACCGAATAAATGTTGGAACCTTGTGTGAGCAATCCTTCGTTTTGATCAAACAGTAGATTCATCTGTTCACCAATGTTGTAACTGATGTAGATTACTGATATCGAAACTTGGATTCCGTGTTCATATTCGTCTACTGTGAGTTGATCTAACTGAACCCTTGGATCATAGTCGATCACTGCCTGCACGTCATCTGTGATGGCTTGCCTTGTTTGGTCATCCAATGGATCGAATATGTAACTCCATATTCCCGTGCCAAAACTTGGATTTTCTAACTTTTCTCCCTTGCGTATGTTGAAATGATTGAGTAGATCCTGCTTGACTAATTCTATGTCATACAGTTTAGGGTCTTGGAATGTTCTGCCCTGTGTGGAAAACCCTTTGAAAATTTGACTTCTTGAGCCAGTTTGCTTGGTGGTTGTGGATTTTGATGTGTATGTTACTGTTGCCATTTTTTATATTTAACCCCCTGCAAACACTGTGGATGCACCTGTGGTCATTGCTCCGGCATCCGCACTGTCGCCAATGCGACCAACCGCCACTCCCACAACAAACACTGTTGACGATCCAGCATTGATCACCGCAACGTGTGGTGCACATGGCGGGTCAGGTGGAAACGGGTGCGACACAGTTGGATCTCCAACTCTGGCTATCAATATGCCTTCTGCGTACACAGTGCCCTGAGAGGGAGTGTCAAGAACAGTTGTGGCTGTACAGCCGTGTCCTGTTGACAGTGTGTCACCCTTTCTAACAACCTCTGGCATTATGATATTTCCCTCAGATCTTCAAATTTTCCATCTAAAAAGGCAGGTCTCAATTCTTGTTCCCTGTCAGTTGCAGTTGGTGTTGTTTTGTCTTTTCTTTTGTTTTCATGTTCAGCGTAAGGTTCTGTGGTAGGCACTCTCATCATGATAGATCGATCCTGATTGACTCCTGCGTTTTTGAATGTGCTTAAACTCTGCACCACTGTGCTTGGCACATGTCCTTGGGTGACTTTGCCCGATGTGTTCATGTGTATTTCGTTGCCTGTGTTTGCAAGGAAATCAGTGCCTGCAAAGAAATCAATGTTGGTGCCCACTTCAATTTTACCATTGGAACCTGCATATAATTTGTAGTCCACACCTGCTCTTTGATTGATGTTGGATCCTGCAATCATTTCAATGTTTGATGATGCATCTATGTGTACTCTGCCTGTGCTTTTATCCTTGTCGCTGTTAACAAAATTCTCTTCAGTGTTTTGACCAGTTGCTTTCACGTTCACGTTTCTTCCTGCTTCAAGATTTAGATCTCTTTCTGCTCTTAAATTGAAATCATTTTCAGTATGCACACTCACTGAATCTTTTGAGTAAATGTCAATCTTACCATCTTCTGTGAACTCAATCCATGCAGTGCCAGAGTTGTTTGTGATGTACACCAAGCCTTCTGTGTTGTGCAACAACAATTGTGCACCGCTCCTGGTTCTCAATCTTATCAACTCATCTTGTATGGGCTGGGTGATTGTTTTGTTTAATTTTTTTGCCGGTGTGCCATCATCCATCACAAACTGATGCCCACCCAGGCGTGAATGTGCCACCTTGGCTATGGTGTTGCCGGGATTTGGTCCACCGCCGCTCATGATCTTTCCAAATCTATTAATAGATTCTCTCGGAGTGGTTTGTTGTCCTTCAAAATCTATTGGACCCGGAGTGGATATACCAAACACCTGTGATGGTGTTTCTCTCCTTGCGGAAGATGTTGTGCCTCCACGCACAGAATCCTTGGCAAGTCCCTGTGCTAATAATGTGTCAGTTTGATATGGATTGACAGGACGTGTTGTGTACACAGCATCCTTGTCTGGATCCAAATTTCCCCTTCCAACAAGATCAGTTTCTGCTCGCCTCTGTGCTTCCGCCACTGGAGCAGTTTCCAACTCATTTTCTACAAAATATTTTTCGTTTTGGTCACTGTTTCCGACAAACTTGTCGGGTTGGCTGTTTGCGTTGCCCGGAGTCATGTGGTTCATGTATTCTTCAAACACACAACCTATCCAATAACCGGAATTGATGTCACCGTTGGCAAACATCACCAACACCTTGGTGTCTATGTCTGGTGGAACCATCCAAAAGCCGTATGATTTCTGTGTGTTGGCGTATTCTCTTGTGCCCGATGTGGTCTCACTCAGGGGTGTCTGCCCTGCGAATGGAGAACAGTATGACACAGTGATCGTTGCCTGGGAAAGTGATTTGGACACTTCGTCGTACTCACCATGCAGTTCCGGAATGTGCACCGCCAGCCTACCCATCCTGTTGACGTCGGTGGAACTTTTCACATATGCCACATAGGGCCCAGGATGTGTTTTGATCCTGTTTTGTATGTCTGCGATTGAAGTTCTTCTATTGACTGTCATTACAATCCACCTAAGATGTATCCTCTATCAATCGCGTTTTGGGCCGCTTCTTCCGAGGTGCCTAAATTCTCGAGTAATCTTTTGCGTTGATTCTTGCCTTCATATTTGGTCAAATCAACATTGGTTGATTTTCCGAATGTACTCGACTTTGAACCATCAGCAAGTTCTATTTCTATGATAGGTACGGGCAATTTTTGATTGACCGGCATTTTGTTTACATTGTCAGAAGATACATTGGTCATGTCTGTGATTCCTACAAACCCATCATCAGCTGTGATCACACCATTGGTTCCTTCGGGAATGACTGCGTTGTTATATCCTGTGAAACCGACAAATCCATATTTTTCTCCTTCTCCTGGAATGCTTTTTTCCTTGATGATTGTATCATTAGTTAAATTAGAATCTGTTCTTTCAACCTTTTTTTGGTTTTTGACTCTGACCATCTGTAAATTTGTCGTGTACACACCACCCTCAAATCTGTGCTCACAGATGTACACTCTGTAGAATCCTGTGAAACCTTGCACATCCTGTAGATTCTTTAACAGTCCTGTGTCATCATCTAAATCCTGCGGAGTCTTGAAATTCATCTGCACGATAACCTGGCTCTCGTCTGTCTGCACTGCTCCCCTGGTATCTGTGTTTCCGCATGACGTAAATGAATTTGCAAATGCTTGATTGCTCACAGTCTTTTGTGGTATCCAATACGGATCTCCCAGTATCTCCATGTTTGTGACAAGTAAGTCAGCGGAAGGATTCATCATGATCTGCTGGAATATGTTTGCCATCTGTCCTCCGGAGTCATTGACACCTGGTATGAAATCATTTGCACCAGAATTAACCGGTTCATTGCCATATGGTTCTATTGTGTTCTTCTTGGTTTGATCGGTTGAGTTGTTGCCTTCTTCTGCACCACTCTGTGCATCAGTTGACTCAGCACCTTGATCGGGTTTGTATGGTGTAACTTGATAGTACGCAAATTGGTACTTAATATCAAAATTCAACACATCCTTGTTTGCCCCGGTGTAGATGTAATTGTATGTTCGCACTGGATTCAACAAATTTTCTGTGTCAATTGATCCATCCATTATGTCTGCTGTGTATTTCTGTGATCTTAAAATATAAAGGAATGTGTACTGATCTCTGCCATTGCCATTGTCCTCACCAACCTTTAACTGTGTTTCTATTTTGAGTGTGACCAATTCGGGTCCTTTGGGGCGATTGCCTTCGAATTGATCCCTGTAAAATCTACTTGCTTTGACTATGTTGTCTATAAAAGTGTTAATTCTTGTTCCTTTGGGCACACTGATCACTCTTTGGTAACCTTGTTTGATTCTTATCGGATCCAAATTACTCACTGTGTAATTTTTTACAAGAGAAGAATTTTCAGTGTAATTGATGCGAGATTTTAAGATATCTGCCACGCTATTATCTCTGTCCAAAACAAATAAGTCAGTCTTGCCTGGTTTTATAATTTGATTGTCGGAATTTTGCAACACACTGATCTCTCTGGTGTAGTTGTCCAAAAAACTTTCAATGATGTCGCCCACCGTGTCGCCTCCACATGTCACAGTGGCCTGCGTAATCCCATAAAGATCTGTTTGTGTGAGATATGTGGCAGGCACACATTGCAGTGAGTATGTTGATACACCTGCCTCAATGCCCATGTCCACTGCGTAGATATGTACAGGAATATCTCTCGTAGAATATGGAATATTTTCTGTTGCTTTGCCTTCAGCATCATTGCCCTTAAATTCTATTCTTAGATTGTAGATTGCTTTGAGATGATCTGAATATCCTTGTGCCCTTGCCGCCTGTATCAAAGCATCCACGAAAGAAGTTCCGTATGGTTCTATCACATTGAAAAGGATTTGATAAAATGCACCCGAAGCCGTTTGTTCGTTGGGTGCTATGCTGTTTCTTAGACTTAGACTGTCAATGTAATAATCGTAAGCTAAATTGCCTTCGCCCTGTGTGCCTTTTCCACCACTTTTTAATATTACTGTTTCGGGTCCACCTCCATCATTAAATCCTTGCTTGGAAAGACAAGACAGTGTGATGATATAATTCACTGGCTCGTAGTCATGCAAAACATTTTGTATTGGACATTCAACCCCTGCGATGGTTCCTTGCTCCACAGTGCCTACATCAGGCACGTCTGATGTGTTTGTGTCGATTATTTTTTCTGCTTCCTGCTCGCTGTCTTTCAACGACACAGTTGATGCATCACCCTCTGATTTTTTGTACATGTCAAATCTCCTCATCTCAGTGTTGTCTAAGAATGACGATGAACCGTGTTCAAGATAAGATCTGTCTTCAAGGGCAAGGCCGCCATTGGCCATGTTTTTTCTGGGGTTCACATGAGGGTTTGGTACCTCTACCTTTTTGAATTCATTAAATTCTATGTCAGTTTCATTTTTGATTCGGCTTTTTTCGTGCTTGAGATTCGTCTCTCGCCCACTGTATACTTTTTTCATATGCTGACTGTTAGACATGTTACACTCCTAAATATTTTTCAAGTGTGGGTTTTTTTGGAATCCTAATTGTGGTTCCGGTTTCGAATGACCAAATTGGATCTGTAATAACATCCATGTTGCGATGCATGAACACCCACCATAGTTTGGCCGAGCCGTACAAATCATATGCAAGTAGATCGGGCCTATTGGCATACCATGAGTCAATCTCATATTCAATGTCGTCTGATTCAAACGGAAATAATCTTTTTTTAAGTGTGCCAAGACTTTCTGGACCTTGCAAAGTTTTTGAATAAGGTGATGTATTATTATATTTGGGCATTAGATGAATCCATCTTTCGCTAATTTACCAGAAGCAAATTCTTTAAGGTTGAATTGTTTTGATATTTTGTTTCGTGAGTACACAGGAACACACTGCACAGTGATCATAGAATCAGTTGGCACATATGTGGTCGGTGCCGCGGCCTGTGTGCTTGTGGGACTCTGTTCAGCTGGCGGTGGGGTTGGATAATTTCTGCCTGGAGGTCCTGATGCACCCGTGCCCGGCTTAGGAATATTGTCCCCTTTGGTTTCGATACCAACTGCGATGTAATCAACATCTGCTCTTAGGTCAACTGTGAAATTTGTTATGATCACTGGAACATCTTTGAACACATATTCACCATACCCGTTCAATTTACACACCGGTGGAGGATTGCCTTGATTTTCGCCTGCTCCGTAATACATTTTGGTCACTGTTCTTAAAAAATGCACAGTTGCCAACCAGTTTTTACCGTCTTCAACATTCATCACAGGAAACGCACCGTTGATGGTCATGGAATCCACTTGTGAGTTCTGATAAGCATAGTACGGATAGTTGTTGTGCAACACTGCTCTGGCATCATATGATGCAGAATGAGACATGAACACCGATGGTGTTGTGGGGAATCTCACACCCTTGTAAGGCTTGTTGCTCATGATGTCCAACACATCGGAGCCGGCCATCAATTGATCAAACACAGGACATCCTATGGTCACTGCCCAATCAATGGTTCCTGTGCTAACGGAAGGTTGTGTGGGCAGTGCGGATTCCTGTCTGCCGAATATTCCACCCAAGGGCAGTCCCGCCGCCGCCAATCTACTGCCAATGGTTTCTGCCGCTCCAGTGACTGAACCGACTTTACCAATGCCTTTTTTGAGATACTCAGAACCCTTGTTAAAAAAATTTGTGATCATTTCAAAGATATTTATTGCAAAAATTAACTACATACATTATAATAAGTGTAAGAAAGCACAAAACACTTTATATATGTCAACAAAATACCTCAACAATCGCGACATGCTCCAGCAGATACATCTGAGCAAAGCAACCTACTGTTCATACGTGGATGACGAATTCAGGGACTTTGACATCATTGTGCCGTCGGTGGAAAAGATCAACATCAGGACAACTGCCGAAGGCAAGCGCCTTAGAGCAAAGAGATTGGAACGACTGACTGGTGAAAAGCATGATCCAAAGAAGATGGAAAAATCGGACGTGGTTTTCCGTGTGATGACATTTGATCACATACCAAACTCCAAACGCAAGGCCAATCCCAAAAACATCGCTGAATCCAAGGCAAGATGCAACTTTCCGCCATTCCAGCATTGGAAATACAATGACAAAGACAAACTGCAATGTGTGGGCAAATCACACTGGAAGGGTGGCATGGAAAACGGACACTTTTCAGTGGATCATGGCAAAATGACCAACACACTGGCCAAGATGTTCCTGTTGCTGACACAGAGGTATGGCACCAGAGGCAACTGGCGTGGTTACACCTACAATGACGAAATGCAGGGACAGGCACTCATGCAGTTGAGTCAGATAGGGTTGCAGTTCGATGAATCCAAATCAGACAATCCGTTTGCATACTACACAGCGGCCATAACCAACTCATTCACAAGAATCCTCAATGTGGAAAAGAAAAATCAATCACTGAGAGATGACATCCTACAAGAGAATGGCATGATGCCTTCACACACTCGACAGATTGAATGGGAAATCCAACAAAAAGCAGAAAGAGACTTGGCCGACAAGGACAAATAGGTATCTACATGCCTTCCAAATTTACATGTGATTACGGACTGTACTGGACCCCAGGAGCAGGCGGCAACTTTTTAGCCAGTTTACTCGAACCAGAGTTTGTGATACAAAATGACCGTAATGAATTTGTGCCACGGGATCACACTTGGGTAGCCATGGACCGTTTCTCCATAGACTCCATATCGCTGGATGAATTGGATCATGATCGTCCATGCAAATTCATGGGTTTCCATCAACTGCCTATTGATTTGATAGAAAGCAATCAATTCGATCCAATCATAAGAAAATGTTTCTTTGTGTTAGATTGCAGACCACAAGACGTTGAGTTTGTGCTGGCATTGAACTATGCCAAAAAATACTGCTATCCGGCCTTGCAAGATAGACACTATGCATTCGAAATCATACAAAATGTTGCACAACACTGGCAATGGAAACCAACTGATGTAGAAAAAAATTACAAGCAATGGAAAACTGTATTCGACAATGCACAGGACATCGAATGGGATCTTTTGGGCAAACATTTAGAAAAATATTATCCATACAAAGGAAATAAAACCGCTATACCAATAACCTCAGGTCTGTATCATTTTATTTCCAAATCTATTAAAAATGGCGTAGTTTTACCTACACACAACCAATACATACAATCCATCAAAGATGAATGGCAAGAGGATGATGACATTAAGTTTTTTGCCACACACAAAACAAAAATTGACACATTGAATGTAAATTTAGAAATTGTTAGAATGCCATACCATGAAATATTTTTCAAAGGTAGTTTTCCGCACAAGTTTGTGCAACATGCCAAAAATTTTGATCAACAAAGAATTAAAAATTACAGTCTATCAAACATATCTCTGATAGAAAGTTTCACAGAAAATTTGTATGTATCAAAAAATTTCCAAAGGTATTTGGACACATCAAAAGAATTGTTGAATACCATCTAATTAGATAGACAAACAATTATTTTTGTTATACACTTATACTAATGCAGACATTTAAACGTGCGGCCGTTTTTACTGACATACACTTTGGCAACAAAGGAAACTCTCGTCAGTTCAACGAAGACTGCGATAGATTTGTTGATTGGTTCATAACACATGCTCAATCGCAAGGTTGTGAGACTTGCATGTTCTTAGGCGACTGGCATCATCAAAGAGCCACTTTGAACATCACCACTCTTTCACACTCACTAAGAAATTTAGAAAAAATAGCCAATGCATTCGAAAAAAACTTTTTCATTGTTGGCAATCATGATTTGTACTACAAAGATTCACGCTCGGTGAATTCAGTTGAATTTGCCAAACACATCAAAAATTTAAACCTGATTCTGGAACCATTATACACGGAAGATTGTGCGTTTATTCCGTGGTTGGTGTCAGAGGAATGGAAGCAACTCAAGGACCTGCCCGCAAAGCCGTACGTATTTGGGCACTTTGAGTTGCCACACTTCCTTATGAACGCAATGGTTTCCATGCCTGACACCAATGAACTCAGAGCCGATGATCTTACACATCATGGCTATGTGTTTTCAGGACATTTCCACAAACGACAGGTAAAAGGCAATATACACTACATCGGCAATGCATTCCCTCACAACTATTCAGATGC
>Ga0181563_10003776_pt1 | contig 14351 bp, 3 predicted proteins | sample 011ome_25_FD_133759 | JGI IMG/M metagenome (GOLD analysis project Ga0181563, IMG submission 133759) | Coastal salt marsh microbial communities from the Groves Creek Marsh, Skidaway Island, Georgia - 011512CT metaG (megahit assembly) | ecosystem: Environmental > Aquatic > Marine > Intertidal zone... | reverse complement strand
GCTACTGCCAAGAGTGGTGTGCGAATGAAGCGGCAAAAGAACTTAGCTCTTTTATGTCGAAGCAGTATCCGAAAGCTACGTTCAAAACTAAGCTGACCGAGAAGGTCGAGACTAAGTTCTCATCAATGTAATCAGCGATATGAACTACGAAAGACAACCTAATAAACTCTAGATATGGACTATTTACAAATCATAGGCCTGATCCTAATGGCCCCACTGACCATCGTGGTCGTGGCCATGAACATGGCCAAGACCGAAGCCCGCCGCCTCCGCAAACTCAAAGAGCGTGCAGAACGTAAACGGTGGAAGGGAATGGAATGATCCTAGATTGTATCCGAACTCTAATGCCAGTATCCGTATTCATACTGATACTCTTGTTAATCCACTACTTAACCCATTAAACCCTACGGCCCTGCCCCTACTATTGGGGCGGGCCTTACCTTTTACCAGATCATGAAAAACAAAACTAAAATCCAATCAATCGTCCCTTACCTTTTCCACCACCAATGGGTCTTCGACTCAGACCGACACGGTCTTTATCAAGAAGAGTTTGTTTGTGGTATGACTCAGATCATTGACGCCGTCCTCGACGACAATGGTATTGAACCAATGTCTGTCGCATCCGGATTCCGGCTTACGTTCTCCGCGAACCGTTGGCCCGAATCAACTCATGTCCTCCAGTGGCTGCACGAAGAAGATGGTGGGAACGTCTACGAGATTAGACTCAAAGACGGCTCAACAATGCAGGGTTGGTTATGCCCTGCACTGTTGTGCTTCTTCGATAAAGCCCCGAAACAGATCCACGTCTCTGTCGCTGAGATCTAGTCTTTGAGCATGAGGTAGCGTGGCTGCTTGTTCCTCTCTTCGTAGAGGACAGCAGCCTGCTTCAGTTTACCGCGCTGGGTGAGTCCATCTAAGAATCTCTTGTTGATGTCTGGTCGATCCATTACTCCGAAGAAAATCAATCGGGCTTTGTCCTTACCAATCCCATATTGTTTCATCAGATCGAACTGTCGGTTGATCCCAACGCCAAGTTTATCGAATCCTCTAGTCACTCGATATAACTCCTTGTTCAAAGCCATTCGACCTTTCAGGTCTTGTTCATAGATATCGCGGACGTCATCATCGCTGATCGGTTTGTCCCCATACAGCTTGAATTTCTGTTGCGTTACATCCCTCAGGCGAGACGTGTGGTCTCGAAGGAAGCGGCGGAACTGCTGTTCTGCATCCACTGAGTGGGTCTTAACCGGATATACCCCGTCTAGAAGCTCTCCGAGTGGTGAGTCAGAGAACTTATGATAGTCCCCGCCAGCAGCATTGACGGCTTCGAGAACGTCTTTTACGACACGAGGCTGGTAGGCACCTACAAAGAGATATGACATACCTTTGTAAAGAGCAGTGCCAAAACTATCGGCTTCTGGAATCCAGATCCTTCGTCCTGTAGTCGAGTCACGGTTTTCTTTGATATCCGTCAACGATCCTGCTAAAATCTGTTCGTCCAGATACTGATCAAGGAATAGTCCTTGGATGAATTTACCTACCCCTTCGAGTACATCCCCTTTGGATATAGACTCGAAAGATCTCATAACTGGATCGGCCAGCAAGCTGAACGGATTAAGGTATGTTAGGTCGATGGATGTCAGGTCCTTGCGATCTCCAAAGTAGAAGAAGGTATGGCCTCTGAGATATTCAGGCATCGATTTCCGGAGAGCTTCTTCCTCATCATCCCCAATCCCCATCAACCATGACAGAAGCGAGGCTGATGAAGTCGAAAAGACCCCAAGCATCATGGTCATCGCATTGAATCGCTTCCTACCTCTGGCGGCAATGGTTGGGTTATCGCTAGCCTTTTCTTCTTTGGCCAATTTATAGGTGTTCCAAACGATTCGCGGAACCTCAGCTTTGAATCGGAGGAACGGAGCGAGAAGTAGACCGTAGCTTCCTTTCGTCATGTCTCTCACGATTGGAGGAGCTTGACTCAATGACTGGGCGGTCATCTTAACTTTCTTCGCAGCCATCCTCTTGAGATCGTAGTCTTCAAGTCTACCGATTTTAGTATTTGGATGGTCTTTCTTCGCTTGCCGTAGGATCGAAAGTTCATGCTCATAATAAGCAATTTTGTATGATCCATCGATGGATGCTGACAAATTAGTAAGCTTCTCTTCAACGCTTTTGGTAATCGCCTTACCCGTTTCTCTAGCTTTAGCAGGTATTTTCTCAATAAGCTTATTGAGTTTCGACATTTTAGCTTCTGGTGAGATATCACCAGACATCAGTTCTCGAATTGTCCCTGCCCGAAGTTCATCTCCAAATACGCCGAGACCAACTAGTTCGGTCAAGTATGCATCGAGTTTGTTCGGGTCTTTCCACATCTCCTTTGAGAACCCGAAAGAGTTTGTGAAGATGTTCCAGCTAGTATTCATACCTTGAGCTGGCCCGAAGAAGAGGGCGTTTCCAAAGATGTTTCTGAGATAGAATCCAACCGAACCGAGAGTCTTGAACAACATAGACTTACCTGTGATGTTCCGAAGGAACGCCGCCACAGAACTTAAAGTCTTTTCAGACGTGCTGTTTAATGACGAACCGTAAGGTGGAGTTACGACGTCTTTTAAATCGTCGAACAGCTCCTTCTTTACGAAGAGGTTGTAAAGAGGGTCGTTCCGATTCGCACTCGGCTTGAGTTCTGTGTAAAGTTCTGGATTCTTTCGTGCCGTGTTAGCATCAACCAAGAACCCTTGTTTCTTTCCTACCTTGGCAAGGTTGCTACGGAAGACCTGTTCTGCGGCTAAGTTGGAAACAACTGAGAACGTCCTGACGATCAGGTCAGTTCCGGACTCCTTACCGTATTCGCCTAGAAGATCCCGAAGGCTCTTGTCTAAGTCTTTCCTCTTCGTGAGGTTCTTAACGACTTTTGAATAACGATTACTTACAGTTGAGTCCCCACTGACGACACCTTCGTATCTCGAGATAAACTCTTCGAGAACATTCTGAGCATACGACTTACCGTTGCCAGCCTCTTTGTTGGCATCACGTAGGGCTTTTTCCGCAGCAGCCTCTGCTTTGGCGGTATCACTATTTTTCTGTAGAGCTGCTGCCCGAGCTGTGTCTTTGAGACTTTTCTCAAAGTAGTCCATCGCAGCCTGCCTGATTTTTGCGTAGTTCTTATCCTCCCTGACTTTGTTAGCGTAAGTCGGGTCGTCGAAAATTCTGTAAGCTCTGGTGAGATAGAAACCACCCGTCTTATCAATACGAATTTTGATGTCTTTGGAAACGCCAGCTTCAGTGAGCTTATTCTGGATTGGCTGAATCAATTCCTTACGCATACTCGTGATCAATGTCGCGAGATCAGGTGATCTTCTTGAGATCGTCTGGACGGCTTTATTTTGGCTGGCCTCAATAGCGGAGATAGCAGCATCCTCCGCATCGGCGATATTCTTGTCGCGAAGCTGCCTTGAAGTTGCGATGTTCGTTTTCTTCTGGGCTTTAGTTAGTTGGTCGTCCGCTTTGATTGCGTCCCTTCTGGCTTTATGAGCGGCTTCTTCTTGGGCGTAGAATTCGTCGCTGACAAGATTCCCGTCGAAGTATCCTTGGGCATCTGCGATAGTCTGGAGCATCGCATCATCCAAGACGATTTGATCTTTTTCTAGAACCTTCTTGAACTTAGCTTGGAAGGCTTTAAGGGCGGAGTAAGAAGCGCGTTTAAACTCGTCACGCTGCTCGATCAGATCTCTTACAGGAGAACCTACATCCCCTATAAGGATCCGATCTATCCACCGTTCTGGTTTCTTGTAAGTCTGGAATTCAGCCATCGGCATCTCAAGCAGCTTTACTACGTTGGAGAAGTCTAGGTTGGTGATAGTAGTGGTAGGCATCCCTCTGGATGCAAACAGCTTGAAGTTGATACCGAGAGCTGCTGCTCGATCATTGTATTCGTCGCGTAGTGACTCGATATCTACATCGGGCTGGTCTTTGGCCTGCTTGAATTCAGAAACAAGAGGGCGGACTTCCTTTATCTTACGGAACAGCAAAGGTGGGATCGTTTTCCTAGCGTAGGCTTTTAAGGAATCGCTACCTTCGGTGAGGTCAAAGGTCACGTCTATTGATTCACCAATACTCTTCCAAGCCTTCGCAGCCATTTTGTTCTGCGTTGCGCTACCCTCATTCAAGGTCTTGTTAAGATCGATGTCTCCATTAGCATCCTTGACCGCGATACTCTCTAGGAATTCTGCACTTCTTACGATGCTCGCTGAAATATTAGAAGCGTCTTCGCGGAGCTTATCCGTGATTACCTGCTGCTTATCTTCAGGTAGATCCCGTAAGAACTTTGATTTGTTGAATAAGACTTCGTCTACCAAGTCCTCTGCAAAATCTTCGGCGTATTCGGGGTTGCTTGCTCGTGTGATAATCCTCTGAACTTTTTTAGGGTCATTTGGTTTGAAACCCATCGAAGGCCAAGTGTAGTAACCATTCATTGCAAAAGCCTGTTCAAGCTTGGCATCCGCAAAGAACTGTTTTTTCGTTGCTTCTGACTCTTCTTCGCTCAGGGAGTTAGTAATGTCATTGTAAGTACTTACAAGTTTCCTTTTATATACAAAACCTTTACTGGAACCAGCAGCTTCAGTGACTACCTTGTCAATGCCTGCCTGTTCACTGACCATAATCAATGCGGTCATAAGATCAGAAGAAAAGCCTTTTGCAGCATCTGTCTGATTAGCCATGTAGCCAATGCTGATCACACCAGAAGGCCGGATCTCAGTATCTTCAATTTTACCTATTAGTTCTCCGGAGGGGCTAGTAAGTTTAATGTCCACTTGGAAGGAACCAGAAATATCATCTTCAAAGATATCTACAGAAGCCTTGTAAGTATCGTTGCTTAGAGACTCAACAGCACTAACGACGGCTCCCAAGTTTAGGTCAGGACTCACTACGTCAATATCGACTGGCTTAAACCTTGAGGTGGGGCTGAGTTCCCCCTGTAGTTCTGCTTGGAGAGCCGCCTCAACTTCGTCTTCACTTAAATCCCTAAGTTCCCTAGCGTCTTGTTCATCAACATACCCCTCATCAACAGCAATCTGAACTCTGTCTCTATCTTCAGGAACAAACTCAGAGGCATCGCTCATCCTCAATCGGGCCTTAGCCATTACGACATTTGGGAAATCAGAAGGAACCGTAGAAGCATACAATCTTACTACCCCTTCTGCTTGTTCCTGAAGAATCGACGATTCCTCAACTGGATCGTAATTTACTAATCTAGCAAACTCCAAAGCAGAAGCGTCAGGGTCATTTACATCCAAACTTTGGATATCGACGTTTCTGTTGAACCCGAGATTCAAAAGGGTTGCCTCACGGTTGACTTTCACAAGCAGACTATCCAAAGCAGTAGACTCTCGATCCATTTGCTTCGCAGCAGAAAGTCGAGAGAAGTAAGCTCTGATGTAACGGGCAATGATCCTGAAGATACTGGGATCACTCGACCAGAAGTCGTAATCGTCTTCAGTCGTCGTTCCCGTTCTGACTTTCTCGAGATGCATACGGAGCTTCTCCTCAGCCAGACGTTGCTTTTCTATTGCAATAGCATCTAAGATTTCAGGATCAGTATCTTCTGTAATCTCAGTTTGAATTAGGTCTATCGCGGCGTCTCTTTGAGCCGGATCACGGTAGTAGGTGTTAGCTATCCCTATGAAGTCCCCTTCGACTAGCGACATTACGTAGTCCGAGATCTCTTTTTTGGTGAGGGCATTGAAAGAAGCGACATGGGCCAGCTCATGGTGGATCAAGGTTTCCGCATATACTTTCGATCCCAGTAAGTCAAAATTCTGAAGGTCTCGCATTAAAACCTTCGGGTTGATCTGCACCGTATTAGCAGTAGCCGAAGCAGGGGCATCCATGTCCAGATCAACAGAAACTTCAACACCCAACGGTAATCGGTTCTTTAAATGGAGCAGGATCGACTCCATTCTCTGCTGATCTGCTGAAGACAAGTTACCAGAACTCCTTACTTCATTGGTGAAGTTATCGATACTATTGTTGATCTTCTCTTGGTCGGGGTCCGGCTGTGACTCGATCTGCTCTGGAGTCGCAACCTCACGACTCTGTTCTTCAGGAGTCCCTAACACTTCTGTGACTTCCTTAATATCGCGAGAGGCGGACTCAGCAGATTCCATTGCTGCTTGTGCAGGAGGGACGGCAGTCGTTCTGAAAGGCGTCTTGCTGAGTGATATAACGTCAGTCAGAGCCTCTGTGTAAGCGTTCTTCTCACGTCCAGTAAGCTTACGGAACATAGAGATGAGAGACTCCATAATGCGCTGGAAGAATCCGCGCTGCCCTTTAGGAGGTTCTAAGCTCTTAATGTGAGCTTGAAGCTTTGGAGAAAGGAGGAAATTCGCAAGGAACTCATCGAAGTTCTCAAAAGCATCTTCCAAAACAGGAGTAGTAATCTTACTCTTACGATACTCTTTCTCTGCGAGAGTGAACAGATTCTGAAGTCTTTGTCGAGCAGCCCTTTGATTATCGTTGAGGCTGTCCTCCGGTTTGTTCGCTACATCAGAAAGGAAAGCGTGGGTATACTCTTCGAGAAGGACGTTCTCCAGACCCAATCCATTTCCGGTTCTAAGGTTCACATAGACGACATGCCGTCCGTCTTTCAAGAGTGAATGCTGCCCTGCTACCGGATAAAGACTCTCACCGAGAGAGAACTCTACAGTCCGGAGAAACGCTTCGTCTTCCAGAAGAAGCTCCGCGACCAGCTTGTGTGATTTGCTGTCACTTGTCTTAGCAATCTTCTTGAACGCTGAAATTACAGATTCAGGATCTCCGTCTACAAGACCGAGACGCTCGACATCTACAGCGTTTTGTTGCTCGAGGATGGCTCTGACTTCCTCGGAAACGTGTGCGCGGGAGAATCTCCGGCGGACGGCCTGATCCATCGATTTAATGAAGTTGGTAGCGTCTCTACGGCTAAAGGTCCGACCCAGTGACTCACCCATAAGTCTCTGCACTTCTGTAATAGCTTCAGAGTTATCCAGAGGATTACCTTCGTATCGATATGTGAGGTAGCTAAGATACAACGCATCCTTGATGTTCACCCCTGCATCAAGCGTTTCTTCCTCAAGTCGGCGCACAAACTCCAGAACTTCAGGTCGAGAAGTATGGCTTCCAGTTCCAAGGTATGTCCCAAGATGACCCATCAGATCGGAAGTCTTCATCTCTGACACAATCCCTCGCATACGCGGGGTAGCGTTGGGTTGGATGGCTTCGATATAAAGATCAACAATAGAAGCTTTCAAGGCTGGTGAAGCTTCAATCTGGCTCGTCATATTCGAGATAGCGTCCTTCAGCGTGTTGTAGAAAGTAGCCTCATCGATAGTATCAGAGGCATCGACAGAGCCGAGGCTACCGGAGTAAGCTACCCCTTGGTCACCTTCCCCATAGATGTCGCTGGCCATGTCCGGAATTTGATCGAAGTCGAAATTAGCGTTATCGACTTCAACATTCTTTAATTGCTGGACCCCACGAACTTTCTCTTTCGCTATGTAATTCTTTACCTTTTTCTTAAAGACGGAATCGAAGGTAGGCATCGACCCAGCTTTAAAAGCATCGTTATTTAGGATCTGAGTATCTACATACCCGACGATAGAATCAGTGTGGGTCTTGCCTTTGCCAGCGATAAATGGCTGGACGGCTTGAGCAAGCTCGACTTCAGAGTCGATATCCACTCTAGATAGGAGAGCTTTCTTAACGGCATTCTTACTCTTCTTATTATTCTTAACTCTAGATTCACCAGCGACTACCTCAATCGCGTAGTTCATCTGGCTCTCCATCACGCCCTTCAACTCAAACAAGTGGAGGAGTCTGCTATATTCAAGGTAGGCTTCGTTAAAAGCAATATCGGCATTCGTGTCGTCAAGTAGATCGTAGCCTTGCTGCAAGGTTGCCCCACGAGACCCCTGTAAGAGAGTCCTACGGAGGCTCCCGTCAGTTTTGGAAGCCTCGTAAAAATCGTTTAACTGCCGCTTGATGTCCCCATAAGTAACTTTTCTGTCTGAGACATCTTGTGTGAACCCCCGTTCGTTGATCTCTCTAGCACCGAAAGGCATGACATTGTCATCTTTGTTAGCCTCAATGAAGGGTATGCGAGTCAGATTCTGGATGGCCGCTAGGTCAAATTCTAAACTCTTGATTGGAGTGACTGGAGTAACTGCGGACTCGACACCAATTCCAGTGTCCGAAGGTTTAATGACATCGACAACAAACCCATCACGAACTTTGATCGAAGGGTTGATGTCGAAAACATTCACTGAATCGGGAACAGGGATTCGGATTTCATGAGCCAACATCTCCGCAAGGGCAACGGGATCGTTATTGAAAATCCCGTTTCCTTGGTTGTCTAATAAGCCTTTGACTTTGCCCTTGGCGATTTTACCAGTCGCAGGATCAAAGCGCGTGATCGCACGCATCCCTGTAAACTTGCCAGCCTGATACTCTGACTGAATAAGGGGATACTTACTGAAGATTTGTTTCGCTAAAAACTCTGACTTGTCGGCAAGCTTCTTGGAAGTAAAAGGAACGCCATAAGTTTTGTTTGAATTGAAACGAACAGGGAAGCCTACCTCAGCTAATTCCAAGACGGCCTCTACAGCATCGGCTTCTTCCTCTGTAAATTCTTCACCAGATTTAAAGATCGCTTTGTCCGGTTCTTCGATAAACTGAGTTTTAAGGGGGCTGACCTCTACTTCGGTTTCAACGACTTCGATTTCGTCTTCAGGTCTTATATCGATTGGACCTGAGATCTTTTTGGCGTTTTGTTTTTCTTTGCCTTTTTTAGACTTCGGGAAGTTATCAAGCTTCTCTGGCGAATTGAGGGATAAAATCCTATTAACTGTACGCCGCAAAATACGTTCTGGAGTATTTTGAATAGTAGAGAGAATCTCCTCTGTATCTTGTTGGTCTTTTTCTTCTGCTTTCGCTTCAAAAGATTCTCTTTGCTCTTCTCTTTGCTTCCTTTTTATCTCGGCAAAGTCCGCAAATGCCTCTGCGGCAGAAGATGCCGTCGCGTTTGGAATCTTCTTGATACGTGCTTCAGCACTTGTATTAACCAGAGAAAGTCTAAACCTATCGTAATCATCTTTCAATTGGCCTCCGGCAATTTCGCCATCTTCGCGTTGATAACGCCAACTTGCGTATCCATCCTTATCCACAAACAGCCTAGCGATATTCTTGCCAGACCCATCTAAATCGTATTCATAAATTCCTTCCTCCAACGATCCCGCCCATTTTCGGAAGTCCTCTTTGGTCTCTACCCCTTCTGGAAGATTGGAATAATAATCTTCACCACCTATTATTCTAAAGGTCTCTTCAGTTTCAGCCGCTGGAGCCGGAGTTTCTTCAACTACTGGAGTCTCACCTTCGAGACGTTGACTAACATCCACAACCTCCGGCTGTGTTTCAGCCCCGATAAGCGGGGTGTCTTCCGGTCTGACCCTCGCCGCAATAGAGTATTGGGCTTCTAGGACAGATGCAGTTATTGGGCTACCTGATTCCCGCAAGCTCTCCGAAGCTTTCTCGAACAAGCTTCTCCTAAAGTCACTTTCCTGTTGCTGCCTCATGGCTGCATTCATTTGGAAACGAGGAGCTACCTGCTGGGCTGTAGTCACAACAGAACCTATAATACCTCCAACTACTGCGGCATTGAACGACTGCTCAAGACGCTCAATCATGGGGGTATCTTGTTCCAGAGCCGCGTCCTCAACATAGGAGTTGATAAACTGGTCGAGTCCTTCCTCCATCGCCTCATCAGTAAAACCGCGAGTCTTTCTGAAAGCTCCTCTGATAAATCCTCCTTTGGATTGTGGGGCCTTCTTAATTACTGAAGTGAGGACGTCCTTCACTTTACCAGTCGTATAAGTGCTAGCGAAGTCGTCTAAACTACTTAACACGGTCTTAAACTCTCTGAAGGACATCCCACGAAGGAAGGCATCCTCGAGTCCACCACGACCGAAAAAACTAAATCCGGATGTAATCACACCAGTGATAGTGCCACTAAGCATAGCAGCACCCATGGCTCTATCGTGGATTTCTTCTTTCGATAGATCCGTCGTTTGCCTCAGAGCATTCGTAATCGAGCCGTAAGTAGACCCACCAGAACGGGTAGCAGCCGGAACAAAGACGGCGGTCGTTACTCCTAATTTACGGCCAAGTGATTTGTTGTAAGCCTTTAGGGCGTCGTTAGCTAACTTGCCGTCAACTGTCTTCAAAGACGTCTCAATAACTTCTGCCAGAGTTTTAGTAGCTCCCCCTCTCCCAATAATCGATGGGGCCGATTTAATTACGTTAGACGTAATCCCTTTAGTAAGAGCTTTAAGACCAGCGACTGACCCTGCTCTAGCTGTGAGATAAGCTGCACCACCTACCCCACCTGCGGGAGATGTCACTGCAGCGAGCAAAGTAGTGGCTAAGACATCTGTGGTCATCGGAGCAATGGCTTCCGCGACCTCCATACCATACCCATACTCTTGATTAAATAGTCGCGCAACTTCCCGACGGTCCGACGAGTCTTGAGAAACCTGAGCCAACACGTTGGCAGCACTCTCATTCCCCATAACTGCCGGAATAGCAGCTAAAAGAGTCGCCGCTCCCTCGACAACAGATGACGCAATGCCTTTGGTTCTTTCCCAGTAGGTGTTGTAATTATCCTCATTTTTTAAGAAGTCATTTAGGATCTCGTGGTTCTGTTTGCCGTTAGCACGACCTTCCATGACTGCTTCACGCCATTCATCATCTACTCCACTTCGACTTAGGATTTTGTCATAGTGGTTGAAGTTCTGATTCAACAACGCAGTTCTCTGGACTCTTAATTGATCAAAAATTTCAGGATCAATATCGGGGCGAGCCGATACCATATCATCAAAGGCATTCTCATTCGCGAGAGCAGCAGTATGGACAATCGGGACGCCAGCAGAAGTCATCCTTATGTTTCGACCCGCTTCTTTTTCTTCGTATAGATCAAAGTAGTTACCGCTCGAGGCGGTCTGTAAAACTAAATAGTCGTAAGCATTCTTAACATCCTCATACGAAAATTCTTCTCCTGCGGATACTATATCGGGAGAATTAAGTTTATCCTTTAATTCGTAGATAACCTTATCAGTGCTTGTGTTCTGGAAATTCTCCATGCGCTCATTCTGAGCCTCCCTTTCTTCAGAGAAGAAACCTAGAACAGAATCAACAACGTCGTCTAATTTACGTGCAGACCAATCAAGGAAACCTTCGTCTTCTTTTTCCCCTAAGTTCTGTGCGTGAGCTTTTATCTGGTCAGATACATTTGAGTCCTTTTCAGACAAGCTGGAAAGCACACTCAGTGCTTCATTAAAGCGGTTATACTTAAAGCGTTGCAGTTTCGTTCCTGCAACAACATCCAATTGCCCTTTGGCAAGGTAGGCATCGGATAATGAAACACCGCCAGCTTTAGAAACTTCAAGAGCCTTGCTGAAACTCATTCGGTTTGCGGCTTCACCAGCGAGGATTACTCGGTTGCCTTGCTCGTCCGTAGTTGCAATGAACGGAAGCTCGCCAGACTGAAGCATATTCCTCTTAGCGATATCATACTGCCGATCAAGGACTTCAGTTGCCCTTTCTTGTAAGCGAAGAAGCTGCTCATCTCCTTCCGCAAAAACATTCCGAGCTTCCTTATAGTCTGTTAGGATTTTCCATTCTTCACTATTAGCATCAGTATGGCTCTGAGCTAAATTTAGTTTAGTTTCAAAAGAAACATCGGGGACCGCTGTAAGTTTTTGGAATCCGGAATAATCCCCTTCTTCCAAGGACCCATCCTTAATTAAAGAAGAAAACAAACCTTTTCGGATGTCCGCCTCAATCTCAGGTGTGGCAATCCCCGCATCAATGTGAACCTTTCTAAGGTAATCCGCGTAGTCTATCCTCCCCCTAACTGGATCGTCGATCTGCTTATCTACTGACCATTCTGAGAATTTTTGATATTCAGGCGTTCTGGTTGCAGAAACAACGGACTCACGTAGTTTTTCGTATTCAGTCATAGCTGATTTAAGTATGTAATGTTAGGGGAGAATCAATCAAATGCGGCTTGTATGCCAATGCCTCTATCGGGTTTGGGAGTATACTTCGCCATCTCATTAGAGACAGTTTCGTTAGCCAATCTAAGAAGATTGACGTCGCTGCTTTTACCGAAACGGTCATCGAACTCGTCATCAGACATCGAAGGGTATAGAAACTTCAAAGCCCCGAGCAACTGTTGTTTTGACGAAGGATCAAGCTCAGATACGTCTGACATGACCGGATTCCCTTCCGAGTCTCTCACTACTTCCCCATCCTCATTTGTTTCAGGTTCACCCTCTTTAAATTTAAGGCCAGCGAGAGAAGACTTAAAGTTTTTAAGGAGGTCTACATAATTAGAGGTTGCTTCCCCATAAGCTTTGGCTTCAGCCAATTTGGTCAACCTCTCTTTCTCTTGTTGATTTTGCTCATAGGACTGCTTACCTGCGGCCATCATCAGGCTCTCAGCCGTCGAGATGCCGTCAGCACTGGCGAGTTCTTCGGCTAGATCAAACTTACCGATCTTTGAGGCGATGTCTACAAGGCCCAAAGTTTCTTTTTCTTTACGAAGTGCTTCAGCCTTTTTCTTTTGCTCAGAAGCTGCCTGAGACTGGAAAATCCCCGAGGTCACTGAGAACATCTGAGTTAGCGGAGAATCTCTAGTAAGGTAAGGAGCAACTGACAAAGACAACTTACCCAATTCAGCCATCTTATCGTCAGTACTCATCACTTCATCATCGAGTAATGAGTTGATTTTCTCGTCAATTACAGGCTTCATTGCGAACGCCTCATTCTCTCGTTTGGCTTTCTCCCTAGCCTGCTGGAAAGCAAACTGTTGTTGTTCAAAAGCTAGATCCTGCGATCTGATTTGTTGCTGCGTTCGATACAGGTTAAGCGTCTGCTCGCGCATAGGCATCAGGACTTCCTGACGATATTTCATCGCTTGGTCAAAACCACGTTCGCCAGCAAGCATTGGGAAATACTGCTGGCGGAGAGGCGCGATGTCTTGGTTGAAGTCAATGTCCATACTTATTTATTCCTTACGTTAGCGTAAACGCCTTGGCTGTTGCATATCACGAAGACGAGCATCAGACTCTGCCGCACGTCTCATTGTCTCACTAAATACCTTATCTTGCAGTATCGCTTCTTCTCCGGCTGCAATTTCTGCGTCCCTACGACCTTGTTTAAGTGCAGGTGTGTCAATTGAAGGCCCACCGACTCGTGCCTCCGCAGCCTTCGCACGAAGACCACTCGCTAAAGACTTTTCTCCTTTTCTCTCTGCTCTCCTCGCCTCTCTCTCATAAGCAGAGCTTTTTCTTCCAGAGAGGGGGCGGGACTTAAAGAGGTTTTGGGAATAAGACCCTGTTACGTAGTCCTCACTTTGCATCGCTTTTTGCATACTTAATGGTTCCGTTCCGAACTCTCTTTCATACAAAACCTTTTGAGTTGCTCTAGCCGCTGCCTCGGGTGACGGAGCGGGTTGATCAAACAAACCAGTCCCAGACTTCTGCCTCTTAAAAGAGAACGGGGAACCCCTTTCACGGATTCGGTTTTTCTCCATGAACGACTCGAACTGCTCTCCAGTAACACCAGCTTTCTCAGCTTTCTGTCGGGCCTCTTTGAGTAGGTCTCCAGTCAAAGCCCCTCGTTTCGATAGGCTTTTTAGGTCAGCAGCGATTTCCCGTCGCTTTTCCCTCTCTCCGACGCGCCTATAGGCTTCCTCGAGCATGGTGTCTTTTCGAGGCTGGGGAGTCCCTTCTTCTGTAAAGACGCCTAAACCAGAGCGGAAAGAGGCTAAATCTTGTGCCGCGCTTTCAAGTTTAGCGGGATCAGTAACAGCCTGTTGAGCTTCAGTTTCTTTCTCTTTGGCCATTTGATCTCTTACCCCCCGATACATATCTAAAAAAGCCGTAGACGGCTGTTCAGATGAGGTTGGTGTCTCGATGCTAGCTTGAGAAGGTTGGTCTTCACGGATAGTAGGTGCAGGGCTTACCTTGCCTTCGAGTGATCCAGCGTCAATACTAGCCTGAGGATACGGGTCGTCACTCTCTTCTACTTTAGTAGTTTCAGCGGGTTTGGCTGGTTTGGCGGGATTCTTGCGAGCCTTTTTAATTACGTCTTTCTTTATTTGACCTTCTTCTGCCATGGTTACCAGAGATGTTTGCAAGCCCAATAACGGGCCGTTGTTTTGTCTTTTGCTGTTTTGCAGTTGTGTCTGGCCCTGAAATTAGCCCGACGCTTTGGATTCTTGTGTTTCGTGAAATCGCTGTAATCACGATGCCCATACG
>Ga0181563_10003773_pt1 | contig 14364 bp, 9 predicted proteins | sample 011ome_25_FD_133759 | JGI IMG/M metagenome (GOLD analysis project Ga0181563, IMG submission 133759) | Coastal salt marsh microbial communities from the Groves Creek Marsh, Skidaway Island, Georgia - 011512CT metaG (megahit assembly) | ecosystem: Environmental > Aquatic > Marine > Intertidal zone... | reverse complement strand
GCTCCACTTTGACCTTTGTCGTCTTCGTCTTCTTGGCGGTCGTGCTCGGCACGTCATCGCTCGTTTTCATCGCATGCGGCTCGACTTTCACCGTCACTGCCTTTGTCTTCGCCGCCTTTGTCGTCGTCGTCTTCGTCGTCGTCGTCTTTTTCTTTTTTCGTTTCGGCCCATCGTCGTCAACGTCCATCGTCAACCGCTCGACGGGTTTACGTTTACGGAGCGACGTGCGAGTCGCGGTCGGTGCCATCGCGAATGATCTCAACAGGCGTTTGCGTGAACGACGTCGCGCGCGAGCCGCGCGAGCGGGTGCGCGCGCCAAATACTGACGCGATTGTGATGATGATTAACGTCCATCTTGAATTTTTGAACTCTCCGCGCGGCGCGCAAAGGAAACGAAATGCGACACACGTCGAGGTGCGTATTGTGTGCGTAGTAAATGCATGGCAGTAAATATAAATGAAACAGACTGATTTATGATCGGTCGCAACTAGCGGTTGACGGTGCGCGACAACATTTTTAAAACACGTGGATTGTTTTTTCCGCTCGGCGTCGCGCGTTTAGAGGCTTTGCGTGTACTTGCCTTCACCCTTCTCAAAACCAATGGTGGGGAACTGGGTGGCGAATTCTTCGACATCTCTGGTTAACTTGGTGAGTTCAGGCCATTCCTTGGATTCAAGCGCTTGCTTGAAATCCTTGAGCTTCGTTCCCGTGGACGCCTTTTTGACGTCTTGCGCGATTTTAATCCCGCGCACGATGAACTCGGCGACTTGTTCAAAATCCGGCTCGGTGAATCCACGCGTGGTCAACGCCGGCGTACCGATGCGCAAACCACCGGGCACCATAGCGGAAACATCCCCAGGAACGGTGTTCTTGTTGCACGCAATGTGCGCGAGTTCCAACACGCGTTCGACGCGAGACCCATCCACGCCCATCGGCCGTAAATCGAGCAACGCCAAGTGGTTATCGGTGCCCCCAGAGACGAGTTCAATGCCGTGCTTTTGCAAGCGATTCGCCATCGCCTTCATGTTCTTCAACACTTGCACTTGATACTCCTTGAATTCGGGCGACGCCGCTTGCTTCAACGCCACCGCGAGACCCGCAATGGTGTGGTTGTGCGGACCGCCTTGCAAACCCGGAAACACGGCGAAGTTGATCTTGTCTTCGATGTCGTACATGATTGGGTTGCCCTTTTTATCGACACCGCGTTGACCTTTACGGTAGAAGATCATCGCGCCACGCGGGCCGCGCAAGGATTTATGCGTGGTGGTGGTGACGACGTCGGCATAGTTGAACGGGGAGTCAACCACGCCCGCGGCGACCAAACCCGAAATGTGCGCCATGTCGGCGAGCAAGTAGGCGTTGGATTTATCGGCGATGCTACGCATGCGAGTGTAGTCGTATAAACGCGCGTACGCCGAGGCACCAGCGACGATGAGCTTGGGACGAACCACCGCGGCGGTGGTTTCGCACGCATCGTAGTCAATCAACCCAGTGGATTCGTCCAAACGGTACGGCACCGAAGTGAAAAAGATGGACGTCGCGCTAATCTTCTTCGTGTCGGTTTGGTAGCCGTGCGAGAGGTGACCTCCGTGGGGTAAATCGAGCGCCATGATCTTATCATGCGGTTGTAAAAGCGCGGTGTACACTTGAAAGTTCGACGGCGAACCAGACAAGGATTGCACGTTGACGCCCCACTTGGCGGGATCCAAGTTGAACGCCTTGAGCGCGCGTTGTTGGCACAACGTCTCCGCCATGTCGATGAATTCGTTCCCGCCATAGTAGCGCGCGCCCGGGTAACCCTCAGAGTACTTGTTCGTCATCACGGAACCCACGGCGTCCATGACAGACTTTGACACAAAGTTTTCCGACGGGATGAGTTCGAGACCCTTCCATTGACGCGCTTTTTCTTTTTCGATAATCTCCGCCATTTCGGGATCGACGACGTCGATGCCTTGGTTGCACACTTCGGGCCACTGCGACGCGCGCGAAGAGAAAACATAGCACAGTCAGTACGACGCACAAACGCGCACGCGCGCACACACACACGACGAAAGAACTAAACGCAATCAATCAACGCGCGAGACGCCGCGCGTCGCGCGCGAATACCCTCCAGACGCCCTCACGCGCGCGACGTCCCGTAACCACCCTGCCTCGACCGGCTCCCCAACCATCGCGCACACACCACGCACGACCGCGTACCTTGACATCCGGACGAGTCTTATAAATCGCCGCATATGAATCCGCGTTCGTCACCGCCTGCATCGCGTGCGAAAACACCCCACATCGCGTCAGTCAACCGTATGAAATCGCGCACAAAAGGCTGAAAAAGATGACTGCGTGATCGCGCGTATTGAACCGCGTCGCGGCGATCGCGTGCGCGCACGTACGGCATACATGCGCGTCGTCGTCGACGGCGATGATGATGATGCGCATAATGCGCGTCGAGCGAGGCGTCGCGCGGCGTCGCGGGCGAGCATGACGCGTGGATAACTGACGTGACGTCGATTCGACGCTTCAATATAGCCCCCTATGGATGGCGTTTTGAAAGTGCGCGTTGAAAGCGAATGGTCATCGATAGATTTGGGATTTGATCGATATTACATATCGATTGATGGTTTTTTTTGTGGGCTCGACTCGACTGGGTGAGGTTGACGAGGTCGTAATTGGTCACAGGGGGGGTTGGTGTTGGAAAATTGAAGATGACTCGAGAGCGGTCGCGCGTTTATTTATGTTTACAATCTATGACGCGTCGCGCGTGCGTTCTATCTATGAGGTTTTTGAATGTCACTCTTCGCTTTTCCTCGTGTTGTTCTATGATATCGTGGTTGGAGTTTGTGATCAGGGGTCGTCGTCGACGTCGACGTCGACGACGCGCGCGAGGCACTCGGCGCGCAAGGATGAGTCTTCGAATAACGCATCGATTAATCCTCGAATTTCTCGCGCGGTGAATCCCAGGGCGCGATATGACCCGCGTTCCCAATTTTTGGTGATATCACGCAGGGGTGCGGAGAGCATGAGGCCGATTTCGCGTGCTTTGAGCCATTCAGAGCCGGCGGCGCGGATGAGCGCATTCGACGCGTCGGCGGCGTCCTCCTTGGTGCCGACGAGACGTTCGGTGGAGAATGCGTCAGCGATGATTTCGGTGAGCGCTTCGGATTCATCCACAGAGATATCTTCGAGAGATAGGATTTCGAGCGTGATGCGGCGAGCGAAATGTAACGCCAAGTCAGCGGCGTCGCGCGCACCCGTGGGACGCGGGAGCAAATACATGCTCGCCGTGCCGGCGCGTTGAATCACATGTCGTGCCCGTGCCACGGCTTTGACAATAGTATTTTTCACCTTGACTTCACCAGAGTGCAAAAATCCATTAGCAAGGTCGAGAGCGGCGTGGATTTCGCTCAAAGCGCGATCGTTTGCGGCGTTTCGTGTGGCGTCACCCAAAGCCCGAAGTGGTTCAATCGGCCAGAGCAACGCGGGCGTTCGACCGATGCGTTCTTGCAACGCCAAACCGCGCGAGTACACACTAGCACTGAATCTATTCGCCAAATGATGACAATCGTTGTGAAACACCAAAGCTGAGGTGTGGATGGTTTGTAACTGCTCGGCTCGGTGGGCTGAGACGCACGCTCTAAATAAATCCAAACAGTCGGCAGCGGCGGCGGCTAAATTCGCCGACGCGCGATGCGCGTTCGGATCCAGGTCTTCTACCGCTGCACGCAACACCTCGTCGACATGCATGGCTAAGTCGTCTGCGCCCTTACTTACCGTACACGGTGCGCCGTCAAGTAATGGAACGCCGCTCGACACGCCCGTTTCGTCGCCGCAGCCTCGCCCGACGCCAAACGGCAAACGCGTCTTTGTCCGTGAATGACCATCCTTGTCTTCTTCTTCTTCTTCTTCTTCTTCTTCTACGTCTTCAGCGCGACTACGTAATAATATTTGCAAATTATCTTCGCCTAACGCCAAAGTGCGCGCTTTGGCTAGTACGGCCGTGCGTCTCGTCTCTGCTTCGTGCATCTCTGTCGCCAGCGCTTGGGCTTCAAGTGGGCCGACAGCTCCGCCTGCGTACGCCATCGCACCATCACTTGGCGGTGGTACAAACCCACAATTCGCGGCAACAACTTCCACGGCGCACGTGCGATCGATCGCACGCTCGCTCGGGTGATTGAGGAGCCAACTACTAACGCATGTTTTTGCCAGCCGCGCCCAGACGTTGGCGCCAAACGCCTCGGCGACGTCATCGCTCGGAAGTTTTGCGCGCAGCCACGTGAGCGCACGTTCGAGCGATTCTTGCGCGATGAAATTGTCATCACTCAATGTTTCGCCCGTCTCGGCTGTATTGTAGCGCAGGAAATCGCCATCATTGACGTCAACGACGCTCGCGGTGCCCGCTCGAATCATCGGCTCGAGAAACCGCTCTGCGATGACATTCGCAAACGCTGACGTACGCAACCGTAGCTCATCGTCGCTAATGTTATGCACGTGTTCAAGAACACGCGCAATTCGTGCTGAATCAATGCGTAATGTCGTTGACGCGTTCGTACCGTCGTTGTCCACGACGCACGCCGCGAGCATTTCGGCATCCGCGTCTGCGCGAAACTCGCGCGTCACTTCAGCCACTACTTCGCGCACCTTTGCGTCATCCTCGCTCGTTTCATCAGCGCACTCAATCGCAAGCGCCGCGCACACTCCATCCAAGATCGCGCGCGCGTAGTCTTTCGCACGTAATCCTTCTTTTACGTTGCGCGACGCCGTTTCAACCGCCGCGCGTTTCGCATCCTTGATGCGCGCGCGCTCCGCCTCCACATACGCCGCTCGCGCATCCACCCAGTCGCGCGCACGCGACGCACATGCGAGTACAACCCCATAGCACCCGTTTCCATCCTCATTCCCGTCATCCTCTCGTTCGGCGCGCGTGAACGACGCTAAAACATCCTCAGCGCGCGTCGCCGCGAGATTCGCCTCCACTTCATCATTCGCCTCCAATCCCCCGCTTATCGCCAGTGACCGCGCACGCAGCGTGTTCGCCTCATCGCGCACATCGCGTGCAAACCTCTCACACGTCTCCGCGAACGTTCGCACCGCACGCGCGTCGTCGTCATCCTCGCCAGCCTCGCGCCGTCTCGCGCGCGTCTGATGCGCATCCTCATCCTCCTCCCCAGTCGTCATCAACGCATCCTCGAACGTCGCCGACGACGCGGAGTGACTGCGAGAGATCGCACACGCGCTGTTGACGCCGTCGCGCTCGTCGTCGCCGTCGACGACGACGTCGAGCGCGCGCGCGAGGCGACGCATCGCCATTCGCGCGTCGTCGCGGAATGCCGAACCACCCGACGCTGTGTTGTCTCACGTATATAATAAATACCATTGTGATTCATAGAGTATGATGAATCCGGGATGTTCAACGTCAGACCATACACATATGTATTAGGCCTTCTACTCCTATACTATGAACATCATATTATACTACAATTATACTTAAGTATCTACCCTCTATAGACATAAATAGTCGACGAACGCGAACGTAACGTATCCAACACGCTCTGTGTACCAATAGTGGTACAAAACCATCTCGACGTGGCGTGTCCGAGATCTCTACTCATAAACCTATACCCTCGCGTATTCCACGCACACACACCACCGTGTGCGTTCGCGCGTTCTCAGCCAAGAACCCCCCCCCTTTTTCACGGCGTGCTGACGCGGATCGTCGCCATTCCGGCACACGCCTCTCGCGCGCGCTCTCGTCGTCGTCGTCGTTGTCGTCGCCGTCGTCGTCGTCGTCGCCGAGACGGATTATTTAATTTTTACTCGACGCGTTCGCGGGCGCCGAGACAGTTTTGGATCGTCGTCAAAGACATTCACGCGGGGTGATTCTTCATTCGTGCAGACGCGCATCTTGTGTGTGTCGTGGATAAAGTAAAGCGGCGCGTGTATTGACGAGACATGACGAGCGAGTGTGAGATTCGGTTACCGGCGACGTTGGATGACGAGCGTGATGGCGCGTTATGCTTTGCCAATGGTGATGCGAACGGGATGGTGCATTCGGATTCGTATTATAAGAGCGCGTTTAATTGTCCCGAGCAGGCGCGCGAGGTTCGCGCGCGCGCGGAGGCGTCGGGCGAGCGTCCGTGGGGTTTGTGCGGGTTTAATCCGCCCAAACACCTGCGTGTACCGGGGTATGCGTATGACAAGGCGGAGGATTCATCGTCCGGCGCGTTCTTTGGTCAGCGTGCGGGCGTGGTGATTCCACGAACGATTGACGAAGGCGAGGTGCTGTTCACGCCAGAGGCGGGCGACGACGCCGAGGACGCCAGCGCGGGGGCGTTTGCGCACGCGTTTGACGCTGAGGCGCGACGTCGGACGACGACGACGCCTGGTGGGATGTCATCGCGTCCGAGCTGGGGCGAGAATGCGTATTCTGCGTCGCAACAAGTGCGTGCGTGAGTGCGTTGGGGAAAAGTTGACCCGAGTCGGCGCTTTTGTCTTTAATTCTTTCGACGCGCCCCTGTAACGGTTGCGTGTGCGACCGCGGTGGCGGCGTCTTCATGTTGTAATTTCATTCGTGATACATTTATTAATTAAAGTTGTCTGTCTACCGGTAGGTACGCTACGTATCTATCTATCTATCGCACAAACACGGCTTTGGTTTCGCCGCACCGTAGCGCGCGAGCGTCTTCGTCGGCGACGACGTTTCGTGCCCACTCGGCGAATTTTACTTGCATCGCCGTGAGCGCATCAATCGACGACGACGACGACGACGACGATCCAGACTTTTTACCACCGCCTTTCTTCGTCGCCCCCGATCCACCACCATTGCCGCCGCCGCCAAACATTTGCGTCTCGGTCGCCATGTACGCCTGAAACTCATTCACCACGACTTCCTCATCCTCTGTCGCGTACCTCAATTCCCTTAAAAAATCCACCCAAATCGCCCTCTCGCGCGCATCGAGCGCATCACTCGCATAATACGCATAACACTGCTCCGCATACGCGCTTCTGGCGTACCATAACCCGTGCATGGCTTCATGAATCAACGCATCCTTGACTTCTCGCGCGTCGCCGCTCGCCTGCACGGCGACCACGCACGCCTCACCTTTATGCCTATACTTGCCCACATCACGCGCCGCCACGCACATTCCCGTGCGCACATCGTGCGTAACGATCCCATGCATCATCAGCGCTCGCATGAGCTCGCGTTCCTCCTCCCAACACGCGTCGACGCCGCCGCACGCGTCGATAAAGCGACACAGCGCCGACACGCGCATATTGTGACCGCTGTAATTCGCCACCCCACCGCGCGCCCCGCTCGGCAGCGCGCTCGCGACCACCCCCAGGGTCTCTGGATCTTCCAAATACATCGACGCCCGCCCGAGCGCGCGCCTTTGGGCGTGCGCCGACGGGAATACGAGCAGAAACACGCGCGCATCGGCGCACCAGCTGCGCACGAGCACCAACGATTGCTCCGCGTTCTTTCCCGTCGCATCGCGCGCCGACGTCGCCGACGCACACGCCGATGCGTGCGACATAATTTCGTGCGCGTATTCTTCCAGCGTGCGCGACGGAATCGTCGCGCGCGGGGCGTCGCGGCCCATGTGAAACGTGTGCGGACGAATGACGCGTGAAAAAGCGCACGCGCGCAGTCGTGCCGTCATTCGTTCACACGCGTCGCCCGCCGTCGCGCCACCCGAGCCGCGCGCGCGTTATATACACGACACACACGATATTCATGGCATCTCTCTGTGCGACGATTGCGTCGACGCGCGCGTCGCCGGTGGTGACGCGACGCGACACGCGCGCGCGACGCGTCGTTGGTGCTGTCAACCGCGTGCGCTCGAACACGGTGCGTATGCGTGCGTGATCGGGCGCGATATCGATTTTTGCGCGCGCGCATCGCGTGGTCGGCGCGCGCACGCGATGTTTGGCGTCGGCGTCGGCGTTGGCGTCGCGCGCGCGCGCGCGAATGCGTGATTGATGTGCTGGCGTTGAGGGCAAAACAAAACAAACGTTTGAAAGGTTTCGTCGCGCGTCGTCGTCGTGTGCGCATCGTCGATCGCGCGGACTGACGCGACATCGACCATGTATCTGTATGGTTTCTTTCAGGTGCTCGTTCGTGCGGCGAACGCTGGGCAAGAGGCTGAAAATCAAATTCGCGTCAAGGTGCTCTCAGAGGCGTTGCCGTATTTGCAACGCTTTGCCGGTCAGACGGTTGTGGTGAAGTACGGCGGCGCTGCGATGAAATCTGAGGAATTAAAAGCCGCGGTGATTCGTGATGTGGTGTTGCTTAGCACGGTTGGCATTCGTCCCGTGCTCGTGCACGGTGGTGGGCCGGAAATTAACGCCATGTTGGAGAAGGTTGGCATCGAGGCTAAGTTTTTGAATGGGTTGCGCGTGACAGACGCGGCGACGATGGAAATTGTCGAGCAAGTGCTCACGGGCAAGGTGAACAAGTCGATTGTGAGTTTAATTTCTTGTGCTGGGGGTAAGGCTGTTGGGATTTGCGGCAAGGATGGGAATTTATTACGAGGGGAGATTAAGAGCGAAGAGTTGGGATTTGTCGGGCGCGTCACCAAGGTGGACACGACGGTGATTAAGAACTTGGTCAACGGAGGGTACATTCCCGTGGTTGCCACCGTGGCGATGGATAAGAATGGCCAAGCGTTGAATGTGAATGCTGATACCGCAGCGGGGGCGATTGCGGCTACGCTCGGGGCGGAGAAGTTGATTTTGATGACGGATGTTCCGGGAGTGTGCACAGATAAAGACGATCCTTCAACGTTAATTCGCGAGCTCACCATGGCGGAGACGGAGGCTTCCATCGCTGCGGGTTCTATTGCGGGCGGTATGATCCCCAAGGTGCAGTGCTGCACCACGGCGGTGAACAATGGGGTGAAGAGCGCGCACATCATCGACGGACGCGCCAAGCACTCGTTGTTGCTTGAAATCTTAACCGACCAAGGCGTCGGCACGGTGATCACCAACTGATTTAATACCAATGATACGCTAATAATACAACTATGCTATCTATTTTACACTGGCGTTGGCGTTGGCGGTGGCGCGCATCGACGCTCGCGAGCCTCGAAACAGTCGCATTCGCACGGTCGTCTCTTGAATTTTTCCAATCCCTTTGCCTCCTCAGTTTGCTCGCGGCATGATGCGCAACAATACGTCGCATCGTCTGGGCATTGTTCACACGTGATGATGACGTAATGACACAAACGCCCAGCGCATTTACCCAAACGCGTCGATGGCTTTTGGCATCCATCGCACCAACTCGTCGCCGGCGTGTCGTCGGTTATTTTCACTGAACCGCGTGCATCAAATACGTAGTTTGATCCTTTAAATAAACTATCCTCACTGCGAATGTGCTTACTGTACGCCACGATACCACCATTAAGTTTGTGCACCGCTTTTGGGCGCTTTTCTGGCGGGAGCTGTCGAGTCAAGTAGGCGGCTACCTTTTCGCAGCGCACGCCGCCAGTACAAAAAATAAACATTTCTTTTCCCGTCACGTGCTGCTCGAGCACGCCGTCGCGCTGTAAATATTCCTTAATTTGCGAAAACCGACGAATTGGGGCCAATGTTGACCCTTCAAAGTGCCCTATGCGGCTTTCGTAAAAATTCCGCACGTCTAGCAAGGACGTCCCGGAGTCGACGCCGAGCGTCTGCATCCGTTTCAACGCCGCATGCCAGGCCTCAGGCGTCAGCGCATCCACACACTCTTCACTGACGGTATTTGGATCGAGCTCTCGCGCACCAAATGGCACGATCTCATCCACTACACGTACGGATAACGTCGCGAAAGCGTGCGCGCAGCCGAGCTCACGTTTCCAAAAGTCGTCGTCGCCGCACTTGTCCTCGAGCCCGAGCTCCTTGATCGATGTCATGTACGCCACAAAGGCATCGATGGTATCGATATCGCCCGCTGCGGTGCAATTGATTCCTTCCCGGGCAATTCTAATCTTCCCAGTGAGCGACGTCTTTGAAAATGCTTTGAGAATGGCGTCGCCGAGCTCTTTTGGACGAGTGACTGGCACGTAGGCGTAGAACAACACGATGCGCCCGAGAGAAGGATCACACGAGCATGACGTGCGAATGGCATCCGATGTTCCGACGGGACAGCGTCGGGCGGTGCTCGCCATGTGATGTTGGCGTCACGCACACAGCGCGCGTGCGCGCGTACGCGTCGAGTTTTGACGACAATAAAGTCCTAGCGTTCCTATTTAGAGTTCTTCGACGACGGCTTGTGCACCGAGCGTCTTCGCGAGCGGTTCAACGACCACGCTAGTCGTGGAAATATCTATGACGCCGTCGTTCATGGCTTTTGCAGCGGCGATTCGCGCTGCGGTATGATCGACCGCGGGTTCAGCGAGCGTCGGTTGGAATTCTTCGCGCAGCGCCGCTCGAGTCCACATCGCGCCGAGTAACAAGCGCCATTTCAAGCACGCATCCTTGTATAATTTCGCCTCAAGCGCCACCGCACGAGCTTCTTCAGCGAGTTCGTGCTGTTTGAGTAATTCCTCCTTGAATTCTTCACAGATGACGACGCCGTTGAACACCGGAAGCGTCTTGCCGCCCGCCTTGTACTCAAAGCCCACGAGCGCGGGCGCGTAATCAATATTCATCGCGCGTGCGGTTTTCGAAATGCGCGCGAGGGTGACGTGTACCGTGCCCGGAGGTGGCAACGCGTTGCCGTACAAGTCGACGTTCCCGCGATCGTTTTTGGGCACGATACCGCCCACGGCGGCGGGCGGCGTCCACGGTTCTGTTTGCCATTCGCCGTAGAGCGCGATGTCGCCGACGACGGTGGATGGATCCGCTGGGCAATCTTCCGCGGCGCTCATGGTGATGCGCCATTCTTCAGATTCTAGGCGCTCTTTGGAGCCTTCAGATTTAGCAGCGAACCACGCCTCGCGAGTGCGCGTGAGAGCTTTGACGCGCGCTTGTAACGCTCGACTGTGCACCTTGCGGATGGGCGCGTCGAGGCTTTCATCCGTGACGCGACGTCTGCATTCACTCTTCCATCGCTCGGCACTCTTGAGTTCCTTGACGCAAGACCGCGGAAACACGGCTTCACCGGCGATGAATCCTTTGACCGGATGGCGAGGGTGGATGATTTGTGAACGAGAAAGGAATCGATCGACGACCCAGAGCGGGTGGTTTTTGATTTCCGACATCGTCCCGGGCACACGCTCCTTGGCGCTTCTCGTATCCATCTCGAACAACTCCGTAGCGTTCGCGGCTTCTATGCACGCACGAACGTCGGGTGGATAGTCGCGCGCCATGGCGTCGCGATTGATGCGCTCGACATATGATGTGATGCGTTCCCACCATTTCCAATCTGGCGTACGATGGTGCAACGCTTGCGAAAATGCCGGAGCGTACTTGCGAGTGACATCACGCGCGCCTAAATTACTATGAAACGCCATGACGTACGGCATAGATGAGGATGCGTCAGCGGTAGAACCGCGCTTACGGTTGCCTAAAATGATGTTGACGTCATCGGTTGAACCTCGAATGCGCGGGGCGACGGAGACCCATCTAGTGTTGCCCTGTACGTCACCCTCCACGCCGTGTCGCGCGCAAAGTACCTCGCACCAGTGACGAACGCATCCATCATCGTCGCTACTCTTTCCTGTCACCGCGTGCGTGGACACGATCGGTTTAACCCTCGCATTCGCGAGCACGCCGAGAGATTCCAGACGCACCGCGCTCGCGCGAATGGGCACTGGCTCGAGCGACGCGATGACGCGGCACGTCAATCCCAATCCCTGACACAACGCCGCAAACAATGCCGCACACGACTCTTCGTCAATTTCCAGTTGTCCACGTCTAGACCACGCCAGTGAGAGTCGCGACGCTATACCATAAGCGCTTCCCCAAGATGTTTTCCCGGCGCGATGCGCCGCCACGCGAAACGCTCGCCGGCGTCGTTTTGCGTCATTAACCATCAAATTTTCACACACCACCCCTCGCGTCGTCTCACCATCATCATCATCATCTATTACTATAGGCATCGCCACAGCGCCTGCAAACCAATCCACTAACGACGACAACGCATGAACTTCAATAGTCCTCGACGTCGTCGTCGTCTCGACCAACCGCTTGGGCGCGCACGACGCCGTCAACGCTTGTAACAACCTACTCCCCGTCGCCGCGCTCACCAATCGCCCTCGAGCAATCAAACACATCACATGCGTGTGATGCGTCGATAACAGCCCCGTGCGCTCGTCATCCGTCAAACGTCGCGATAATTTCTTCTTTGTCTTTGTCTTTGTCTTTGTCTTTGTCTTTGTCTCGTCCTCGTCGTTATCATCCCGCAATGTCACCGCATCCTCCTCCGCGCCGCCATCATCGGCCACGTACAACCCATAATCATCCATCTCCACGTCATCCCATTCGTCTTCATCGATCTCTCGTTCCTCTGCGTCGGTTTTCCCCGTCGCTCCGCACGCGCCGACGCTCGTCCCGACGTCCAACGCATTCGCGCCAGTCCCGTTCCACATCGGCAACGGCACGTTCAACCGCGTCGCAATCTCACGCGCACGCGATGCAATCGTATCGTCATCCGCGAAATACCTATCGTCATCCACCGCGGTCGACGTTGTTTTGTCATCACCATGGGCGACATCAGCAACATCTTGCCGCAACCCACGTTTCGCGCGTTTACGCCCACGTCCGACCGCCTCGCGCACCGCCGCCGCGCTTCGCGCCTTTAAAGACTCCGCCCTGCGCGCGTCGGTGTCCACCATGCCGCCGTCCGTTCACCGCTCGCGCCTACACACGTCGATACGCGCGCGCGCGCGACATAATGCGGCACGCATCGCATCGCAACGCCGCGTCTCATCGCCGCTGTACCGATCGCGTCCGAGGCGACGCGACGCGGAATGCGTGAGAAATAATTTTCGCGGCGCGCGTTTCGCGGCGCGCGCGCGCGAGACGACGTCGCGTGCGTCGTGAGCGCGCGCGAACGATTACCGGTAGGATGTCTCGGATGTGGAGACGCGAATCAGCACTGCTGCACAGCGATGTCGAGGATGATCACCGCGCGCGCGCGCGCCGATGGCGGTCGATGCCGCCGCCGCCGATGCCATCGTCGTCGGTGTTCGCCGCGACGCTGTATCGCGCGCGAGGCGCGCGCGCGTCGTGGCGCATGTCGCGACATGTGGCGTCGCGCGCGTTTCTGGCGTTGACTCGATTTGATTCATGGAATGATGCGTCCGACGCCGTCGAGCCGTCGCTACGCACGCGCGTGTGCGGGATGTCTTGCGATAAAGTGTTTTCATGCGCGTGGGTGGATGCGCACACGGTGGTGTTTGGGACGAAGTGTAATCGGGTGTTTGAAGTGGATGTCGGGCGGCGGCGGATGTCGCGCGCGGACGACGACGAATCGATGAAGACCAATGACGCCGCGAAAGAGGTGTTTATACAGCGTGGAGACGAAAGTGGGAGTGGAGGAGGGACGTATGCGACGTGTGTGAACGCGACGCGAGAGATTGTGCTCGCGAGTGGAGGTGACGCACACGACGTATGTTTGTTACGATTTCAAAGCGACGATTCGCGCGCGGCTGGATGCGAGACATCGTCGCTGGCATCGTCGTTGGAGCCGTATTGCGCGCTTCGCGGGCACACGGACGTGGTGTATGGCGCAGATTTTATCACTCGTGATATCGTCGCGACGTGCGCGCGAGATGGGTGCGTGAAAATTTGGCGGGCGCCGCCGCCGCCGTTGTCCGGCGCGGCTGCGCCGACGTCGCGCGGCGCGGCTGCGCCGACGTCGCGCGGCGCGCTTGAGACGGTGTATCCATTCACTTCGGGCCCGGCGACGCGCGTGCGCGGTGTTAAATATCTGGATGACCTATCGTGCCCGACACTAGCGACGATCACCACGCACGGGCACATCTCGCGCATCGACGTCGAAACGGCGTCGTGCGTCGATCATTATGCGATGCGCGGCTACATCGAAACATCGTGCGTCGCCACGAATGGATCCATCATCGCCGCCGGTTCGCGCACGCACATTGGTTTATGTGATTTTCGCACCTCGCACCTGTTCGATTCCGTGGCGCTACCGCGTCGAAATACTAACAGCGCGCGCTCTCTGTCATTTATCGATCGCGACATGCTCGTCGTCGGCGGCGGGCATGGCACGATTGCTCTGTTTGACATTCGCACGCGTCGGTGGCTGATGACATCCGTACCCATGGGCCATGGCTTGACGCGATGTGCGGTAGAGTTTGAGCTCGTGCATGACGCGCCGTGTGTACCATTCGATGAGGAGCGCTTGACGGCGGCGCTGTGGGCAGATGACGACGCGCGGTCGTTGATGGTTCCGGCGATTTTCTGCCACGCGTTCGACGAGACGTT
>Ga0181563_10003772_pt1 | contig 14369 bp, 13 predicted proteins | sample 011ome_25_FD_133759 | JGI IMG/M metagenome (GOLD analysis project Ga0181563, IMG submission 133759) | Coastal salt marsh microbial communities from the Groves Creek Marsh, Skidaway Island, Georgia - 011512CT metaG (megahit assembly) | ecosystem: Environmental > Aquatic > Marine > Intertidal... | reverse complement strand
TGTGGTCCGGGACAAAGTCTCTTCCACAGCCGTGACCGTGTACTGTTTGCCCTCCACGGCCACCACGGTCAGGCAGACACCATCGTGCGCGACGCTCTGGTCCACCTTCAAGGCAGGAGCCAACTCTGCCTCCAACGTGAAATGACGGTTGGTACCCTCGTCTTGGATGGCCCGGATGCGGCCCATGGATTCAACGATTCCTGTGAACATGTGCTGATGATTCATTCCCCACCGGGCGACAACCCTCCCAACATCTGTATGCTGCCCGAAAAACGCTCCGGTACGATGCCCTCCAACCGGCGGGTGTATGCCGTGCAGGTGTAGTGATACACTCCGTCTGGGCAGGATCCTCCTGCGGCAATGTGGCTCCCATCCCATCCGAGGTTGGGATCGGACGTCCTCCAGACTTCCTCCCCCCAACGGTTGAACACCCGAAAATCCACGCTGTCCACAAACTTCCATGGGAAGGGACGGAACAGATCATTGTCACCATCGAGGTTCGGCGTGAACACATTGGGCAAGAAATAAAAAGGGCAGTTGTCCGTGCACACCGTATCGCCCATGGCGCTCTCATTGCGACGAAGGGTCCCATCCGGTCCCGGCATGAGGCTGTCGAGGGCCGTGACAGACCAGCATCCTGCAATGGTCCCACCCAATGATTCTGCCGTCAATACCGCTTGCGTCGTGGCCGACCCCTCCAATTCCAGCCAAAATTCCAGCGGAGCGTCCAGGCTGTCGCTGCGATAAATGCGGTAGCCCATGACGTCGTCCGCACAATCCAGCTCATCCCACTGCAGCGTCACTTTTTCCTCCGGACAGTCGGGGTCCACCGTGAATTCCGGCGGACAGGGGGGGTCGAGGTCGTAAGGGGTGGCACAGCGAATCGCACTCCAATTCTCGATGGGGTCCAGAATGCCCGTGGCTCCGTATGTGCCGAGTGTGCGCACCCGATAGCAGGACTCAATCCCATTGACCAACCCGGTATCTGCCCATTGGGGCACGTAGACTGTGTCCAGCAACTCCAATGTGCCGTTGTCAAGCACCCGGTGAAACACATAGGCCGTATCTCCCCATGGCCGTCCCGGTGGAACGTCCAAGACAACCTGGTTGTCCCCCGGGCTTGCGACCAACTCGGGAACGGGAGCCGAAACGCTCGTACCGATGATGTCCTCACCGCTCCATGCCGTTACGCGATAGCTCCAGATGGGGTCCTGGCTGTTGATCTGCTCGTGAAGCAAGAGGGTGTCCGACGCTCCCAAGGAGGTTGTGGGCAGCGTTTCTCCGATTGATTCCCATCCCGAATCCGCATCCGGCCGGGCTTCGATGGTGTAACGATACGGGCCGGGAAACGCCTCCAGTGTGTCCGCATCCGTGGGGGGCGACCACCTCACTTCCACCCAACCTTCTTCGATATCTGGGACTTCGACGGACGCCCCTGTCATGACCGGAATCTCCTTCTTGATTTCTGCACAGGCCTCCGGCCCCACGCGGCTGCGGGCCCCATTGGGCATGACCGCTACGATGCGATAACAATACCGCGCACCATAACTCAGCGTTGAAACATCCAGAAAAGCGTTGTTCCCGAGTCCTTCAACAAAACCCATCAAGGTGTATCCGGCATCGGGGGGCATGCCTACCGAGCAGAAGGAGAGATCAGGACTCCCCGATCCGATCCTTCGATAGACTTCATACCCTCCGACTGCCTGCAAAGCCTCACTGTAACTGCTGGTACAAGGGTGAATGGGCCAGTCCACTTCCACTGCGTTTCCGATGGGCACGGCCGTGGTCGCGGTCAACGGACGGGCAATGACCTTGACGTTCATCGTAGCTACGTCGCTCAAGGGAACGACATAGGAATCCGTAGCCTTGAAAACCAGTTGATAGGGTGTCTCCCTGACCGCATCACATCCAGGCACCCAGCTGAAGTTCCCCACGTCCAAAAAGGGATTCCATGAAAACGCAGCCGCCGGGTCGAGCACATCTATGGGTCCGCCGACTACCGTCACGGTCACGTCATCACCATCTGGATCCGATGCGGAAACCTGGAAGGTCAAACTGCTTCCCTGAAGGATGCACGTATCCGCGGGAATGGAAACGACCGGGGGTTGATTGGGACAACTCTGAACCGAGATCTGCATGTCCCGAATCACTTCGCCCACCATGACCCATTGGCCCGCAACCCACCTCCATTCGCGAATGCGAAGCGCCATGTTGAACTCACCGACCATCCCGGGTGCGTCCCATACCACGGTGCCGGTCGTGGGCTCCACATAGAATTCTCCACCGGCACCATCCACTTCGTTGGGTTGGACAAACCCCTGAATGGGCAAGCATTCAAAACCAGCGCAGGCAATCAGGTCGAAGGTGAGAGAGTCCCCATCGGGGTCAAAGGCTCCGGGATTGTGTTCCCATCGCTGGTTGATGCAGGCGTTCTCCACGGCAGGCGCGAGCAGGATGGGACTGTTGTTGTGGCCGGCCTGGGCGTCGATGATCAGCAAGCTGGTGATACAGAAAGGCACATCCACGGAACCGGGAATGTTCTCGATATCGGCGTTGCGGTTGGGGTCTTCCACCACGATGTTGTAGATGCCCGGACCGGGATAGGTGTGCACTCCCTTGTACAAATTCAGCCGAATGTCACCCTCGATGATTTCCCCTATGTGGGTTCCGGCAGGGTCCAAAGGACCGTTGATACGGGGCAGGCTGTCGATCGCTCCTTCCGTTCCTTCGTCTCCCCACAGGATGCCCAGCGTGGGGCGATCGGCGACAACACTGGCACGCGTATAGGTCGTGATGGTCACTTCATAAGTCGATCCCGAAAGGTGCCGATAGGTGATTTCTCCCGCACGGTTGTGCGTGGCATCCGCTTCCATGGCCCAAACAAGGCCGAAGAACAGGAAGGGGAGAGCGAATCGCATGGACATCGAAAGGTAATCCCCTATGAAACCAAGAAACTGAAGAGAAGTGCAAAAATTCCGCCGGAACCTGGGGACTTTGTCCACCCCAAACAGTCGGCTGCGGCGCTACCTTCGCAAGAATGGCTAAGAGTACACCCGCGCGCATTGGCATCACGTGGGGAGATCCCCACGGCATCGGATCGGAATGCATCTTGAAGGCATTCTCTGATTCCCGGATGTTCGAAGATGTTTTGCCCGTGGTCTACGGCAATGCCGAAGCCCTCCGCAAACAGGCATCTCAATTCGAGGTTGAGGTCGAAATCCAAAGATTGGAAGACGCTGCCGAGGCCAGGCCGGGGGCGCTCAACTGCGTGGATGTCGCATCAACTCTTGCTGATCCCGATTGGGGTCAACCCCATCCGGACGCGGGTGAATTCGCCAGACGCAGCCTCGAAAAGGCGGTCGAGGACCTGGCGGCGACAAAGGTGGACGTGCTGGTTACTGCACCCATCAACAAGGACACCATCCAGAGCAGTCAATTCAAGTTTCCAGGACACACGGAGTATCTGGCTGACAAAGCCGGCATGAAGGATGTGCTCATGATCCTGGCCTCGGACGCCCTGAGGGTAGGCGTGGTAACCGGTCATGTAGCACTCAAAGATGTGGCGTCCCACCTTTCCAAGGACCGCATTGTGAAGTACGGCACCCTGCTGAACGAAAGCCTGTCCAGGGACTTCGGCATTGCCACCCCACGCATCGCGGTGCTCGGGCTCAACCCGCATGCCGGAGACAATGGCCTCATCGGCGAAGAGGAAAAAACCGTCATTCTTCCCGCCGTTCGCGCCATGCAGGAACAAGGCATGAAGGTGAACGGCCCCTTCGGTGCCGATGGGTTCTTCGGCAGTGGAGACTTCAAGCACTTCGATGGTGTGCTCGCCATGTACCACGACCAAGGCCTTGTGCCGTTCAAGAGTCTCTCTTTTGGGCAAGGGGTCAATTTCACCGCGGGCTTGCCCATCGTCCGCACGAGCCCGGATCATGGAACCGCATTTGATATTGCAGGCCAAGGATTGGCGGATGGCAGAAGCCTTCGGGCCGCATGTTGGATGGCATTGGACATTCGGCAGCAGCGAAAAGCCCACCGTGATATGACCGCGAACCCCCTTGAAATCACCTCTCCCAAGCAATGGGAACGCGATAGATTCTAAGCCTGCTCAAAGCCGGTCGGGGATTGCACCGAAAACCGTACCTTTGCCCCCCCTCAAAGCTGGGGTGACGCATGCGCGCAACGTCCGAATTCGAAATTCCCTACACGGGATTGGGCATTGGGAGGCACGCCTTCGTCTTCGAGCTGGATGGGGCGTTCTTTTCAGATTTCGAGCCTTCTGGCTTTGTGGATGCTGACGTTTTGGCCTCCACCGAGTTGGATCGTTTCGAAGGAATGATGCACTTCGACATCCACATTGCGGGTACGGTGAAATCGGTCTGTGACCGATGCAATGCGCCGCTCTCGCTGTCGATTGATCACCGCGCACGTTACGTGGTGAAATTTGGGGATCGCACCCACAAGACCGATGACGACATCCTCGTCCTTGGGCCTGCGGAGCACCTCTTGGATGTCCGGGAATTCCTCTATGAATCCACCGTTCTGGGCTTGCCCTTGAGACGGGTCCATTCGCAAGAGGAGGATTGTGATGCCCGCGTGATGCAGTGGCTCACAGGAAGCGTGGACTACGCTCCGGATGAAGTGCAACCGGAAACAGACCCGAGATGGGCGGCATTGAAAGGCCTTTCATCGGACGAGGATTCGGAAAACGAGGAAGAGAGCGAGGAGTGAATTGACATAGAAACATTGACCCCGAAGCGCGCAAGCGCCGAGGAACAACCATACAACCATGGCACATCCCAAGCGACGCCAGAGCAAGACGCGCTCCCGCAAGCGCAGGACGCACTACAAGGCAGAGACGCCGAACGTAGCAACCTGCTCCACCACTGGACAGGCCCACATGTTCCACCGCGCCCACTGGTATGAGGGCAAGCTCTATTACAAGGGCCGTGTGGTGGTAGAGAAAGAGGGCGCTGAAGCCTAATTTCCCCTCGGTTACGATTCTTTGGAAACCCGCACGGCTTAGGGCTGATGCGGGTTTTTCCACATCCTGTCGTGACCGCTTGCACAAAGAGACGCCCGTCAACGGGGCAGAGGCATTCTAATTTCGCCCGCACCCCAACCAAGAAGGGACAATAATCCAAAGGATGAGCTCACTCCAATCCGCCGCCATCACCGCCGTAAAGGGATGGTTGCCCGAAGACAAGCTGACCAACGCCGACCTCGAAAAGATGGTCGACACCAACGATGAGTGGATCCGAACCCGAACAGGTATCTCGGAAAGGCGCATTCTCAAGGATCCGACCAAGGCCACCTCTGACATGGTGGCCGAGGTCATCAAAGGTCTTTGTATCCAACGCGGCATCGAACCTGACACCATCGACCTGGTGATCGTGGCGACCGTCACCCCTGACATGTTTTTTCCATCCACTGCACAGCTGGCCTGCCACAAAGCCGGTGCAAACAACGCTTGGGGCTTTGACCTGAGCGCCGCATGCAGCGGATTCCTCTTTGCCCTCCGAACCGGGGGCCAGTTCATTTCCACGGGATCACACAAACGGGTGATCGTCGTAGGATCCGATAAAATGAGCAGCATCGTGGATTACACCGACCGCACCACTTGCGTCCTCTTCGGGGATGCCGCAGCCGGGGTATTGCTTGAGGCTGACCCAACGGGAGAAAATGGCATTCAGGACGCCATTTTAAGAAGCGATGGGTCGGGCGGAGAGTACCTGCGCATGCAAGGCGGCGGTTCTTTGAACCCCTCGTCCGCGGAAACGGTTGCCGCCGGATTGCACTACATCGAGCAAGACGGGAAACCTGTTTTCAAGGCCGCTGTCACCTCCATGGCCGACGTGAGCTATGAGATCATGGATCGCAATGGATTGACTGCTGACGATGTCTCTTGGCTCGTTCCGCACCAGGCCAACCTGCGCATCATCGACGCCACTGCCAACCGAATGGGGTTGGGACGCGAAAAAGTGATGATCAACATCGAGAAATACGGAAACACCACCGCAGCCACCATACCACTCTGTCTTTGGGAGTGGGCGGAACGGCTGACACCGGGCGAAAACCTCATACTGAGCAGCTTTGGTGGCGGTTTCACCTGGGGCAGCATCTGGCTCAAATGGGCCATGGAGCCGACCCCAAAAGCCCAATGAAACATCCCAACTGGCGGCAGAACGCCCATTTTCCGGTTACTTTGTCCATCTGGATTTAACCGGTCCTCAAAACCAACCAGGCCATGACCCAGGAAGAAATACAAGACCTGATCAAGTTCGTAGCCAAGTCCGGCGTCAACGAAGTAGAAATTGAACGCAAGGATTTCAAGATTACCATCAAGAGTCCCGGCATTGGCAACAAGCGGGGCAAGAACATTGCGTCGGAAGCTCCACAGGCAGTCCATGTAGCGATGCCTGCCGGCATGCCCATGCCCGTGCAGATGTCGGCGCCCGTGGCAGCACCCGCAGCAGCAGCGCCTGCAGCGGCACCCGCAGCAGCAGAGCCTGCACCCGCAGCAGATGCCAATCTCCTCACCATCAAGAGTCCCATGATCGGGACCTTCTACCGGAAGCCCTCCCCTGACAAGGACAACTTTGTGGAAGTCGGATCAGCGGTGAAGACCGGTGATACGGTTTGCACCATCGAAGCGATGAAGCTCTTCAATGAGATTGAAAGTGAGGTTTCGGGGCGCATCGTGAAGATCCTCGTGGACGACAACAGCCCGGTCGAATACGACCAGCCCCTCTTCCTCGTGGAGCCCGCTTGATGTTGTCACACCGAACCCACCGATTCACGACATGTTCAAGAAAATCCTGATCGCCAACCGCGGCGAGATTGCCCTGCGCGTCATCCGAACCTGCAAGGAAATGGGCATCAAGACCGTGGCGGTGTATTCCACGGCGGATGCGGAGAGCCTGCACGTGCGCTTCGCGGACGAGGCCGTTTGCATTGGTCCGGCGCAAAGCGCCCAGAGCTACCTCAACATTCCCAACATCATCGCGGCGGCGGAGATCACCAACGCTGACGCCATCCATCCGGGATACGGCTTCCTGTCAGAAAACGCACAGTTCTCGAGGGTTTGCGGTGAAAACAACATCAAGTTCATCGGCGCCTCTCCCGAAATGATCGAAGCCATGGGTGACAAGGCCTCGGCCAAGTCCACCATGAAGGCGGCCGGCGTACCCACGATTCCCGGAAGTGAGGGCATCCTCGACAGCCTGGAAGAGGCGCTCACCTGTGCCAAGGAAATCGGCTACCCCGTGATGCTGAAGGCCACTGCAGGTGGCGGTGGACGGGGAATGCGGGTCTGTCACAACGATGAGGACACCGCCGAAGCGTGGGACACCACGCGTCGGGAAGCGGGGGCCGCATTTGGAAACGACGGCATGTACATGGAGAAATTCGTGACGGAACCCCGTCACATCGAGATCCAGATTGCCGGAGACCGCAACGGAAAATGCTGCCACCTGTCCGAGCGCGATTGCTCCATCCAGCGTCGCCACCAGAAGCTGGTGGAGGAAACACCGTCCCCCTTCATGACGGATGACCTGCGCGAGAAAATGGGCCAGGCGGCCATCGCAGCAGGTGAGGCTGTGAAGTACGAAGGCGTGGGCACCGTGGAATTCCTGGTCGACGCCGACCGGAACTTCTACTTCATGGAGATGAACACGCGGATCCAGGTCGAGCACACCATCACCGAGGAGGTTGTGGATTACGACTTGATCAAGGAGCAGATCAAACTTGCCCACGGCGATCCGATCTCAGGCCGGAACTACTACCCGAAGATGCACGCCATTCAGTGTCGCATCAATGCGGAAGACCCCGACCGGAATTTTGCCCCGAGCCCCGGCACCGTAACCGACTATCACGGACCGGGAGGCCACGGCATCCGCATCGACACCCACGTCTATGCCGGCTACCGCATCCCGCCACATTACGACAGCATGGTCGCCAAGCTCATCGTGGTCGCGCAGACCCGTGAAGAGGCCATCACCAAAATGCAGCGTGCCCTCGATGAGTACATCATCGAAGGGGTGAAGACCACCATCCCATTCCACCAGAAGCTCATGCGCCACGAGCGCTTCCGCAGTGGGGACTTCACCACGAAGTTCCTCGAGGAGGAAACCATCTGAACCGATTCGAAATCCATCGGAAAAGGGGGCTTCGGCCCCCTTTTTCATGCGGTGTCAGCCCTTCAACTTGCCCGCTATGGCGGTGGTGCTTCGACCGGGCACCAGACCGATGGTGGCCACGGTACCTCCCATTGCCTTGACTTCCGCACTGCCCACAATGAAGCGGGGATCTGCGGGGTCCGTTGAATCGGCATCGTAATCCCCTCCTTTGACAAGGACATCTGGTTCCAAGGCCAAAACGAGGTTGAGTGGCGTATCCTCCCCGAAAAGGATGACCGCATCTACAGAACGCAACGCCGCGATCACCATGGCCCGGTCCTCCTCTGGAACAATGGGGCGGTTTTCGCCCTTGCCGAGTCTTCGAACCCCGGCGTCATCATTGACCCCGACGACCAATGCATCGCCCAGGGCCGCCGCTTGTTCCAAATAAGTAACGTGTCCGCGGTGCAGCAGATCGAATACACCATTGGTAAAAACGACTTTGAGGCCTTCGGAGCGCCATGAATTCCGCAAAGCCCGCAAGTCCTCCAATACGTGGATACGCTGGTGGTTTGGAACGGTACGGTCCATGCTCAGCTGGCTTCGGGTTGGGGAGTTTGGTCCCGGCCCTTTTTGAACCCTGCGGCCAACAGAAAAAGATAGCCGATGCCCCCCATGCCGATGATCATGGCGGTCTGCGTAGCCCACACGACGTTGGCGGTAGCCAAGCCCAGAATTTCCCCATATCCGAGGGAGACCAAAGCGTATTGTACGGCCAATTGATAGCTCCCAATACCGCCCGGGGAGGGCAATACCATGCCAAAGCCACCCGCCATCATCACGAAGAGAGACTGAGCGGCCGTGATGCCCTGCAACGCGTCAATGCCCATGAAAATCACGTAGGTCATCAGGAAATACATGGTCCAAATGAAAGCTGTATGCCCCAGAAAAGCCCATTTCCGCTTCATGTGGCGAACGCTTACGAGTCCTCTGCCAATGCCTTCCAGGAAGCCGAAAACCTTTGCCAGGAATGGGATTTTGGACAGCTGCTCCCTTTTGTTCCATGCCAGGACGGCGCCGCCGATGAAGATCACCGCGCCGCCCACCAACCATGGAATCGGGCCTCCTCCCGGCAGGTCGAAGGATGAACTAAAAGCCAAGAAGGAATCCATGTTGGAAACCAGCGCAACGCCGGTCAGCAGGAACAGCAGAGCGAAATCCACCACGCGCTCGGAGATCACGGTACCGAAGAGTTCGTCCACCGGAACACCATCGGTTTGGTTCAGTGCCCCGCACCGGGCCAACTCCCCACTTCGGGGCACGAACGTATTGGAGAAATAACTGAAAGCCACAGCATGTATGCTGTTTCCCATGCGGGGATGGTGTCCCAGCGGTTCCAAAAGAATGAGCCAGCGCATGCCCCGGCTCACAATGGCCAGGTATCCCATGACGAAACTCAAGGCAATGTGAAGCCCACTGGCGCTCTTCATATCGCTCCACAGCGCCTCGGGGTCATCCACAGCCCCCATGGCCAAGCTGAAGAGCAGCACCCCGAATCCGAGCATCAGGACGTACTTCAAGATCTGGGCTCCTTTTCCTTTCACGGTACCAATCGGTTTGTGGCGGTATCCGGAAAAACCAGGTTGGGCTTGAATCCGCGGGCTTCTTCCAACTCCAAGCTGCCGTATGCAATGACGATGATGATGTCACCGGGCTGGCACCTCCTGGCTGCAGGACCATTGAGACATACCTGACCGGAACCCCGGCTTCCCTCGATTACATAGGTTTCCAACCGCTCTCCATTGTTGCAGTTGACAATCTGAACCTTCTCTCCAACAACAAGGTCAGCGGCTTCAATGAGCTCGGCATCCAGCGTAATGCTCCCGATATAGTTCAGGTCCGCCTCGGTCACCGTAATCCGGTGCAGTTTCGCCCGCACGACTTCAATGCGCATGGGGCGAAATTACTGCATGGAAGTGCCAATGGCAGCGTTCGCGATGCGGATGTGCAACTCCGTCCTGCGGCTTCTCTCCAGTTCCCCTTGCGGACAGGACACCCCAGGTGGACATTCTTTGAGGGGCAGCTCGTCTCCCATTCCTTCGAATCGAATCTGGGCCGATGGAAGTCCAGCAAATTCCAATTGTGCCGCCACGTGCCGCGCCCGCTCTGCAGCCAACCTCACATTGGCCTGGGGATTGCCATCTGGACTGGCATGTCCCACAATGTGAACCACATCTTCCGGTCTCGATTTCAAATGTTGCGCCAAGGCCCGCAATTGGGTCTGGTCCCTGGGAGTCAATGACAGCTTGCCCACCCTGTGGAACACGACCCAATCCGGGTGATTCCATCGGCTTTTTGGGCCACTGAATTGGGGTTCGGGCAGTTTGGAAAGGTCCTCGGTTGCCGTTCTCCATCCTCCAAGCGGAAGGGCGGTCAAAAAAGACAGGCGCCATGTCCTTCCGTCCAGGCTCCAACGTCGGATCACGGCACCCGTGGGGTCTCGCCAGACAGCCGTAGCCTGCAAACAATCTTCTGGCGGCGCGCCTTCCAACTCGAAAATGTAGCGGCGGCCCGCTTTGAGCATGTCCAACGACACAAGCCCCTTCTCGTCGGACGACAAATCCGCCACCGCCCTGCCCTCTGCCGTGGCTTTCCAACGCAAGCCCAAAACAGGCTGCATTCCACAGAAAACCTCAAGGGTATGGCCCTTCAACAAGGCGTCCAAAGAATCCGAAGTCAGGTTGATACCCGAAGGTATCAAAGGGCACCACCAGGGATCGATGCCCCCCTTACCGCGCAACCGCTCCGTGCTCAGCCATCCGCCCCCATCCGGTCCTGGAACCAAGGCCATCTCATCGGCTGCGCTGTTGATCTCATCGAGGAGCCATACTTGGCCATACCCGCCCCTTCTCGGGATGCGTGCCATGTCAAATCCTCCTTTCCATTGGCCTCCCGCCAAAACGAGGGTCTCGGCACCACGCTGCATGGCAGGCCTCAGCGCTACCAGCAAGTCTCCTTCCCTGTCTGGGTGATCATCGAATACCGCAAACGCACACGTCCCAGCAAAGTCCAGAAGCGCCGGAACCGGCCAAGGCTGGCGCCAAGAGTCCGGAGCTCCCCGTCGGCGGGCACTCAGCCAAATTCGGCCCTTTCCCTCTGCCAGACCCGTCATGACCGCCATGTCTTCCGCAGGGTCGATGTCGAGGTGGAGAATCTCCCCCGCTGCCGCCCAGATTTCACGGCGTTGGGGGACATGTCCCCAAACCTCGGGCATTTTCACCTTCCAGGGAGCCGAGGTGATGCGCGCCATGCGGGTCTCCGCCCCCATCCAGTTCTCGCCCGCTTCCCCGGAATGACTCAGGAGTACCACATGATCCATGTCCGACCCCACCACAACCTCATCGGCTGCCGTAGCCGCAGCCCTCAGCAACTGCAGCTGTGGTTGCGTGCGTGCCATCAAGGGCAACCAGCACAAGAGCCATGCAACGCTCAATGACCAGTGGAACTTGGAGGCCGTCATCAAGGGTTTTCGCCTGTTTCGCCTTTGGCCTTCCCCGCTTCGCGCTCCTGCATGGCCTTCCTCCATTCCTTCTCCGCCAAAGAAGCTTCCTGAAACCAAGCTTCACCGAACCTCCGCTCCAGCGAAGAGCGGCAGAATTGCAAGACGCTGAGGTCCAAGCCTGCCCCACACTTCACTGCGGAGTCACAAATGGGCCATCGGTGGTAGTTCACCGCCACGAGGTCCTTCAGTTGGGTCAAGCGAATCGGATAGAGGTGGCAGCTGATGGGCTTGCGCCAAGCCAATTTGCCTTCCAGGTGTGCCTGCTCAAAGGCGCATTTGGCCGTGCCATCTGCATCAAAGGTGGCGTAGACGCATTCCTTGCCCTCCACGATGGGTGTCACATGGTCGCCATCTGCGTCCACGACATGCAGGCCTTCGCGTTCGATGACCGCTAGGCTGTCCGGCTTCAAACGGTCGCGAATGACGGGAAAGGCGCGTTCGACTTCACCTAGCTCTTCGGGCGTCAGCGGTGCCCCGCTTTCACCTTCCACACAACACGCCCCTTTGCAGGCCTTGAGGTCACAACAAAATTTCCTGTCGAACAGCTCGGTCGAGAGGAGGGTGTCGTCGATGAGGATCACAAGGCGAATTTAATGCCCTCTGTGCCCGTTCTTCTCTCTTCCGGGCACGCCTTGGTAACTTGCCGTTGTGACTGCTCCCTTGTCTCCAGAAACCGCCGCCATCAAAGGAAGATCCACGCTTTCCCGTCGCTGGTCCATTCTGGGTGATCGAAGAAGGAGGTTGGCTCCGCTGAACGTGAGGCGGTTGTCCAACGCCCTTCGACTGGCCGCTTCATTCCGGCAAGCCCGAATCCAAGCCGGCCGGGTTTCCGAGGGGCGAATGCCCCTTCCGCCGCTTCAAGCATGGCCCATGAGTCTCAGTGTGGAGCCGACCACTTCCTGCAATCTGCGGTGCCCCGAATGCCCGAGTGGTCTTCGCTCTTTTACGCGGCCAACAGGAATGCTCGATCCCGACCAGCTTCGTGCTTTGCTCACCGGACCGCAAGGGATGGCACGCGACCTCGTCTATCTCAATCTGTATTTCCAAGGTGAACCCTACCTGCACCGCGGTATGGACGAGCTTGTCCAGATCGGCAAGCGCGAAGGGCTGTATGTCAGTACTTCCACCAATGCCCACTTCATCACTGCCGAGCGCGCCGAGCACATCGTGGAGAGCGGCATCGATCGTCTCATCATCTCCATCGATGGGGCTGACCAGGAAGCGTATTCATCCTACCGAGTAGGCGGAAAACTCAAAAAAGTACTGGAAGGCACACGGCGCATCCTGGAGGCCAGAGGCCGCTCCGGCGCCCGGCACCCGCATGTGGTCTGGCAGTTTCTGGTGGTAGGTACAAACGAACACCAATTGCCCCTCATGAGGTCCATGGCAAAACAATGGGGCGTGGATGAGTTCGTGGTCAAAACGGCACAGCTGGAAAATCCGCACGACGATCACCCCTTGCTGACGTCTGACCCAAGATTGCGTCGATATGACCGGGACCCCTCTGGTCGCTGGACCCTGCGCAATCCCCTGCACGACCGGTGCTGGCGCATGTGGCAAGGCGCTGTCATGACCTGGGATGGCAAGGTGGTCCCCTGTTGCTTCGACAAGGACGCTCAGCATGCCATGGGGCAAGCGCAGGATGGTGCTTCTTTCCGGGAAATCTGGAGGGGGGACGACTATCAGCGATTCCGCTCGGCCGTTTTTTCAGACCGCAGCGGCATCGAAATGTGCAGGAACTGCACGGAGGGCACGGAGGTCTGGGCATGACCGGAGACCGCCCCCCGAAATTGCTGCGTGCCGCATTGCCCTTGGCCATTGGCTTGTCCGTGGTCGGGGTGCTGCTGATTCGTACGGTTCGCGAAAACGGAGGTTGGCATGTGGTCCACGGATCGGTTACCATTGACGGCTGGCACTGGGCCATGGCTGCTTTGATTGGCCTGGTTTTGGCCCGGGACCTGGGATATGTCCTTCGGCTTCGTTTCCTCTCTCACCACAGCCTGACATGGCGCCAGGCCATCGAAACCACGGTCCTCTGGGAATTCGCATCGGCCATTACCCCCGGCATCGTGGGAGGAGGAGCCGTCGCCATATGGGGGTTGCACAGACAGGGGATGTCAGCGGGAAGAAGCACTGCCCTTGTTTTCTCCACCGCCTTGCTCGATGAGTTGCTGTACGTCTTGGCGGTGCCCCTGCTGCTGTTTTTGCTCGGACCTGCCGCGGCCCCTGAGGATCTCGACAACCTGCTGGGCTGGGGTGTTTTGTGGACCAGCTGGGCACTGCTCTTGTTGCTCTCAGGACTGATCGCCTTTGGGCTTTTCATCTCACCCCTTACCACCCGCCATGTCGTGTTCTGGGTCTCCAGGAGGCGTTGGTTGGCCCGATGGAGGGATTCCATGGTGGGTTTTGCAAATGATCTGCAACAAAGTGCCACCGAATTGAAATCCCTGCCTTCTTCGATGTGGTGGGGTGCCTCGGCTGCCACCCTCATGAGTTGGGTGGCACGCTTTCTCACCCTGGTCGCCGTCATGGCCATGGTGGTGGTCCCTCTTTCGGAACTGGATCCACTCGCGATGGTGGCGCGGCAGATGATCATGTGGGTCTATTTATTGATCAGTCCCACTCCAGGCTCAAGCGGGGTGGCTGAGTGGTTGTTGGGGGTGTTTTTTTCGCCGTGGTTCTCACTT
>Ga0181563_10003766_pt1 | contig 14384 bp, 12 predicted proteins | sample 011ome_25_FD_133759 | JGI IMG/M metagenome (GOLD analysis project Ga0181563, IMG submission 133759) | Coastal salt marsh microbial communities from the Groves Creek Marsh, Skidaway Island, Georgia - 011512CT metaG (megahit assembly) | ecosystem: Environmental > Aquatic > Marine > Intertidal... | reverse complement strand
TTAATAAATGGTAGAATACAATTAATGGAGATAGATGGTACATAATCATGGCAAAATATTCACTAATACAAAATAATATAGTAATGAATGTGGTTGATCAAACACCAGAATGGATTTCCTCACAATCAAACGCAAGTGACTGGATTGCGAACTCAACTCTATCTGGTGATTTAGATATTATTGGAGCGACACACAATCCAGATACAAATGTTGTAACTTATGCGAATAAAACAATTGGATTGAGTGAAGAAAATACAGATACTACAAATCCAAAACCAAGACACGCAGTTGAATCTGAAATTGATACGATTAGGACTGTCGCAGGTAAATATCCAGATATTTTTACCAACCCATCTGGACTACAAATTGGTAGATTAATATGGATTCCAGAATCTCAATTTGGTCTTTGGTATAATCTTATTCCACCAAAATCTCCTGTTTTTGGTAGTAACTATCTTTCACCATCTGATATGTGGTCAGTTGAAACAGCAGCATTTATAAACACACCTGGAACTGGAACTGTCGCAGTAGATACTCATAACGCATTTAACGCATGGATTAAAGAGGCATATAATGTTGGTTATATATTCGCAGATTTTCCAGAAGGTCATGCGCAAGTAAGAGCGTATGGTGCGAAACTTACACCACCATATCAAGATACTGGTAGTACATTTACTAGGGGTTCAGATACAATAAGTATTTTTAGGATAAATTTATATTAATTATGTTCGATATAGATATTGATATTCAAGAAATTACATATACAGAGACAATAAAAACAGATGAATATTATGGAATCATTTTTATGTTTGACAATATTAAGGAATTAGATGATGAAGTTTTTGAAGAACCTGTTTAAAAAACCAAGTTTAGAATTTATTTCTTTAGTACCAGGTTTGGCTAATATAAAAGAACTACAACCAAAACTCGCTAAGGATTTTATTCCACAATGGTGGAAGAACTTACCAAGTACAACAGATGAAAGAGACATTAATACTTTTAAAAAATGTCCTGTAATACCAGAGTTATATGATAGGGGATATATATTACCACTATGGACTGATTTGTATATTCGAGTAGATAAAGAAAGTGTATATTTTGATACTCCAGCGAAAACTCCATTAGTTCATTTTAACTTTAGTACACATCCTATGTCACAATTAAGTGACCATCTTTCACCAGATTTTCATAGTAAATATCATCCTTTTTTGTGTAAGGCAGTAATCCCCTGGCGAGTAATAGCCCCAAAAGGTTGGTCAATATTTGAACTACCATTATTTTGGGAATTTAACAAATGGACTCCATTAGTAGGAACTTCTCATACTGACATATTCTTTCAACCAAATGTTAATTTTGTACTTGATAAAAGTGTAAAAGAATTAACAATACCTAGAGGAACACCTTTCGCTTGGTATGTTCCATTTAAAAGAAATGACAAACTACCTCTTGAAATTAGAGAATTAACTCCAGAAGATGATTATAAAATAAAACAATCAGAGTTACATATATTATCAAAATGGACTGGTGGTTATAAAAAATTAAGAACGGAAAATGAAAAACCTGGCTGTCCTTTTGGTTTTGATAAAATATTCAAGTAATTGATACAAAGTATGATAAATAGTTAAAAGGATTAATAATAAACAATGGCAACAAGAAACGCACCAAATACTTTTACATTAGAACAATTTAGAGTAGAGTTTAATGAACTCGCAACTGATATTGGAAATGTAACAGGTTCATCACAAGGTGACCAGTTAAACACAACCGCAACAGATATCGTAGGGGCGATTAACGAACACGAAAGTGATATCGCTTCGTTAAGTCAATCTTTTTCAATAACACTCGCAGGTGATAGTGGTAGTAATCAAACAATCTCAACCGCTAACACTATTACTATCGCTGGTGGAACAGGTCTTGATACAGTCGCGAGTGCGACAGACACACTTACAATTAATATTGATTCAACAGTCGCAACTCTTACGGGTTCACAAACACTTACTAATAAAACTTTAACTACACCAACATTAACTACACCTATAGCGAATGCTGGTGTTCAATTAAAAAATGGAGCGACTTCCGCAGGATTTTTAGAGTTCTTTGAGGATAGTGATAATGGTACTAATAAAGTAACTTTAATAGGGCCAGCATCTACTGCAGATGTTACACTTACTCTACCATCAGCGACTGATACTCTGGTTGGTAAAGCTACAACAGATACTCTAACAAATAAGTCCATTGATTTAGCGAATAATACTGTAACAGGTTCACTAGCAGAATTCAACACCGCATTACAAAGTGACAGTTTTGTTTCGCTTACTGGTTCAGAAAGTTTAAGTAATAAAACCTTAACAGCTCCAGTAGTAACAAGTCCAACATATACTTGGACTACAAAAACAAATTCTGACTCACCATACACAGCGACCGCAGGTGATTTCTTGTTCATTAATACAAGTTCTGGAGCAGTTACAGTCACACTCCCTTCATCAGCGAGTGTAGGACATACGATTAAATTTAAAGACCTCGCTTCTAGTTTCGCAACAAACAATTTAACTGTTGGTAGAAATAGTCATAAAATTGAGGGTAGTGCCTCTGACTTAACTGTAAACAATAATGGAGCAGGATTTACACTTGTTTATTCTGGCGCAACTTATGGTTGGTTGATACAAGATGTATAAATATAATTTAAAGGAATATAACAAATGGCCGCAATTATAACAGAAAAATTTAGGATTCATAACGCAGAACAATTCTCAGAATCATTCAGTGAATCTTCTGCAACAACATATTATCTCACAATAGGAAAACCTATCGCATTTACATCCGATACAAGTGGTGGAACAGATTTATCACCACCAACTCCAGTAGATGATGTAAGTTCAGAATATTACGCATGGGATAGTATGATAGCGGCTAAGAAAATAACAAGTTCAGATATTGTTAATGTTATTCCTAGAAGAAACTGGGCTAACTCAACAACATACGATATGTATGAAGATAATATAAGTTCATCAAACACTACAACTTCTGGAGCAACAAACCTTTATGATTCAACTTTTTACTTTATGACAAGTGATTTTAAAGTATATAAAGTTTTAGATAATAATGGTGGAACTGCTTTCTCTGGAAGTGAACCAACATCAACATCCAATTCACCATTTGAATCTGGCGGGTACATATTAAAATATATGTACACATTAACAACTTCACAAGTTCAAAACTTTTTAACAACTGACTTTATGCCAGTCGCAACTGATAGTACTGTATCAACCGCAGCAGTTGATGGTAAAATAGAATCACTTATAGTTACCGCAGGTTCTGGTTATACAAATGGTACATACTACGCACCAATTCATGGAGATGGTTCAAACGCAGGAACATCATCAGGCGGAATCGTAAGAATTACAGTCGCAGGTGGAGCGCTCGCTTCATTTGGATTAACCGCAGGAACTGATACAACAATTCACGCAGGTGGTAGTGGATATACTTTTGGTACAGTGAGTTTAACAGATGTTTATAGTGACACAGGATTAAGTTCTTCCGCTAACATAGGTGGTGGTTCTAACGGGGCGATACAAGTTATCATTTCTCCACAAGAGGGACATGGTAATGACGCAGTTAAAGAACTTGGTGGACATTATGTTATGTTACATACAACTCTCACCGCAGCAGAGGGTGATGATTTCTTAACAGGTAACGATTTTAGACAAATAGGTTTAGTAAGAGACCCATATAACTTTGGGACAACAACTATTTCTACCGCAACTACACTTCGAGCGGTTAAAGCAATAAAACTCGCAAGTGGCGCAGGAACTTTCCAAGCAGATGAGAAAATTACTCAGGCGACTACAGGCGCGATAGGAAAAGTTGTAGAATATGATTCAACAAATCGTATTCTTTATTATCAACAAGAAAAATTTGCAGATTTTGGAGTCGCAAGTGATGGTGATAAAATAGCATTTAGTGGAACAAACACAATCACAGGCGCAACCTCATCAGCAACAGGAGCACCCGATGATGGTGCAGACAGCGCAGTAACACTTACAGGTGGGAACACAATAACATTTACAAATGGTTTCGCGAATGAAGAAATAGAACCAGATAGTGGAGATTTAATGTACTTCGAAACTAGAAGACCTATTTCAAGAGCGACAGACCAAACAGAAGATATAAAGTTGATAATAGAATTTTAAGTAAGGATATAACATGGAAAAAACAAATTTAAATATCTCTCCTTACTATGATGACTTTGATGAAACGGATAATTTTAATCGTGTTTTATTTAGACCATCATTTGCAATACAGGCTAGAGAACTAACAACACTACAGACCATTCTTCAAAATCAAATCGATAGATTTGGTAGACATATGTTTAAAGAAGGTTCAATGGTTATACCAGGTAACATTGGATTTACTAATGAATTTTTCGCAGTAAAATTACAATCAACATTTTCTAGTTCTTCAATCGCAGGTGATATCCAAGACTATGTAGGTACAAGAATTACAGGAGCAAGTTCTGGTGTTGTCGCAGAGGTTATTCAAGCCGAGGCAGCAACAAGTACTGACCCCATAACACTATTTGTTAAATATATAAAAACAGGAACTAATAATACTTCAGCAACATTTACTAATGGAGAAAATATTTCTTCAGATGGAGTCATTGGTTCTTTTAGTGCAGACGCAGCATCAGCGACACTACAATCCTCAGACGCAACCGCAACAGGTTCATCTGCAAGTATAGAAGAAGGTGTTTACTTTATTCGTGGACATTTCGTTCGTGTCGCAACACAAAGAATTATTTTAGACAAGTATACAGATACACCATCATATAGAATTGGTTTAACACTTACTGAAACTCTGGTAACTCCAGAATCAGATTCACAACTTCTTGATAACGCAACTGGAACAAATAATTACGCAGCGAAAGGTGCTCATAGATTAAAAATATCAGCGACTCTTTCTAAACTCGCAATAGGTTCAACAGAAGATACTAACTTCGTTGAATTAATGAGAGTTAAAAACGGAATAATACAAGAACAAGTTAGAAATACTGAATATTCTGTTCTAGGTGATAATCTCGCAAGAAGAACTTATGATGAATCTGGAGATTATAGTACAAAATCATTTAGTGTTGAATTAAGAGAAACATTAGATGATGGTTTAAATGATGGAATATATTCAACTGGTGCAACAACCGATGATGGTAATACCGCAAGTGATGATTTCCTCACCGCACAAATATCATCTGGAAAGGCGTATGTTCGTGGTTATGAAATCGAACAGGTCGCACCAACATTTGTTGATATTCCTAAACCAAGAAGTTTTGAAAATTTAAATGGTGGAGTAACAGTACAAGAACTTGGAAACTTTGTAAAGGTTACGAATGTTCATAGTATGCCTGAAGTTTCTCCAAATATCGCAAGTAATGTTACACCATATAATACAATAAACTTACATGATACTGTAACCGCAACTCGTGGAACAGCAGCAGGTACAAAGATTGGTGTCGCAAGAGCGCGAGCGATTGAACATATCAGTGGAACAGATAATACAAACTTCTTATCTGATACCGCAGGTAATAGTAGTGAATTTAGATTATATCTTTTTGATGTAAAAATGTTTACCGCAATTACTTTAAGTGGAACACCAAGTCCAGCAATCGCAGCAGGTTCAAAAATAACAGGTGTTACATCTGGCGCAACTGGATTTGCTTTCGCAGCAACGAGTGGAACAGGATTAACTTTAGTATCAGTTAATGGAACATTCTCAAGTGGAGAAAAAATTACTTCTTCAAACTCAAGTGAAACATCACAAATAGTTGAGAATAGTGGTAATACAGATTTAACTATATCATCGATAGTCACAAATAACTTCTCAAAAGTTAAACAAGCGCATATGGCCGCAACTGGTGGTTCAAACGATGACTTTACCGCAGATGTAAAACTTGCAGATGAAGTTACACTTTCTGGTACATACATTACAGAAACAACTGGTACTAATAATTTAATTGGTATATCTGGTTTTGATACAGGAGAAGTCATTGTAGGTGATACTCTTGTAATTCCAGTAGGAGATGGTACAACAGAGGAAAGAATAGTAGATGGAATTACATCTGCCGCGATATCCTTTACTGCAGCACCTTCAACAGATGCAGTCACATCTGCGAACATTGTAAGAAAAAGAGCTAAACTAGAAGAACAAACTAAGAATGTTCTTTTAAGAAAACTTAAAAAGAAAAGAGTTAAAACTTTAAAAACTGATACTAATAGTGGTGTCGCAGATACGACAATCACAATCAGAAGACAATTTACCTCAACACCAAACTCATCTGGTATTATAAGTCTAAGTGCAGGAGCGAATGAAACTTTTGCATCAGCGACAAACGCAAACTATACAATAGCAATTGTTAAAGATGGAACAGGTGGTAGTGGTGACGCAGGAGATATCGTAGATATTACAGGTTCAAATGTTAGTGTTGGTGGAGCAGGTACAGGTACTTTAACAATTACATCAACAACTATTTTTGGAACAACTGGAGATTTTTCTGTTCAAGTTCTCGCAACATTAACAAGAACTGTATCAAATGAAAAATCAAAAACACTTAAATCATCAAAACAAGTAAAAGTTTTAAATGGTGGAGCAACTGGTCATGTTTATGGAACAGACGCAACTGACAATGAAATTTCATTAGGTCGTGCAGATTGTTTTAGACTTCGCGCAGTTTACGAGGCAGCAGATGCAAGTACAGACGCAACCGCACCTTCATTACCAATAGGAACTATTACAGGAACTTTCCAAAGAGGTGAAACAATTACAGGTGGAACATCTGGAGCAAAAGGTATATTAATTACAACAACAGACCCACTATCATATGTTCTTCTTACTTCAACAGATTTCTCAGCGAGTGAAGAAGTAACAGGCGCAACCTCTGGAGCAACCGCTACAATAGATGGTGCAGGCGTAACCGCAGGAGCGAGTGTTGTAACAAGTAATTATGTTTTAGATGATGGTCAAAGAGATAACTTCTATGATATATCAAGACTTGTTAGAAAGGTTGGTGTTCCAGCACCAGTAGGAAGATTACTTGTAGTCTTTGATTTCTTTGAACATGGTACTGGTGATTTCTTTAGTGTTGATTCTTATTCTGGTATTGATTATAAAGACATACCAATATACAAAGCAACTCGTGTTGACCCAGATACTAGAGAGCCAGGTGGTTTATTTGATTTAAGAGATTCTCTTGACTTTAGACCAAGAGTCGCAGATATTGGTGGGGCAAGTGGAACTGTTACCGCAACAGATACTATAACAGGTTCTTCTTTTGATTTCGCTTCAAGAGCGTTTTCTGGAACAGGTTCATCAACAGTAGATATCTGTCAAGATGGAAGTAATGTTGTTTATGATTTAGATTTTTATCTTGGAAGAAAAGATTCTATTTTCTTAAATGAAAAAGGTGAGTTTAAATTAATACAAGGCGCACCATCAGAGAATCCTACATTACCAAAAGCTATTGATAACGCAATGAAAATTGCTGATGTGTTCTTAGAACCATTTGTTGTAAATGTTACTGAAGATACAGACTTTAAAAAACAAATTAATAAAAGATACACAATGCGTGATATCGGAAGACTTGAAAGAAGATTACAAAATGTGGAATATTACACTGCATTAAGTTTGTTAGAACAAGATACACAATCATTTGAAATAACAGATGAAAATGGTTTAAGTAGATTTAAATCTGGTTTTGTTGTAGATAATTTCTCTGGTCATAGAGTTGGTAATCCTTTACATGAAGATTATAGTGTTTCTATTGACTTTGAAAATAATGAGTTAAGACCAAAATACTTTATGAAAGGTATTTCTCTTACAGAAGAAAATACAACAGACGCAGAAAGAACATCAGATGGTTATCAAAAAACTGGTGATGTTGTTACACTACCTTACACTCATGTCGCAAGTATTACACAACCATATGCGACAAGAACAGAAAAGGTAAATCCATTTCTAAACTTCGCATTTACTGGTATTGTAAAATTAAGTCCAGATGGTGATGAGTGGTTTGAAGTTCAACAAAATCCAGATATCGTTCTCGCATTAAACGAAGGAAACTTCGATACTGTTTTTGCTCAAAATGAAAATTCAATAGGAACAGTTTGGAACGCATGGGAAACACAATGGAGTGGTGTTACAACTACAAGACAAGTTACTGAAAGAGATGGTAGAAGACAAGTTAACACAACTATCTTAGAAGAAGCAGGACTAAGAACAAGAGGTGGAGTTAATACTCAAGTTGTTGAACAAATTGATGTAGAAGTGGTAAATGAAAGAGTTTTATCACAAGCATTAATTCCATTTGTAAGAGCGAGAAATGTCACTTTCACCGCAACTGGAATGAAACCAAATACAAGAGTTTATCCATTCTTTGATAAGAGAAGTATTACCGCATATGTTACACCAGATGGTGGTTCACTTGGTGGTAACTTAACAACTGACGCAAATGGTAGAGTAGTAGGAACATTCGCAATTCCTAATCCAACTGTCGCAGGAAATCCAAGATGGAGAACTGGAGATATAAACTTTAGATTAACTTCAAGTTCAACTAATACAATCACAGCGGTTGATACTGTCGCACAGGCGACATACAGCGCAAAAGGTATATTTGAAGTTAGAGAAAGAGATGTTATAGGAACTCGAAATGCGAGAGTTGAAGTAACTGATGTAAGTCAAAATGTAGAAGTTCAAAGAGAACTCGCGAGAACAAGTAATACTACTTGGGTTGACCCACTCGCACAATCTATTACCTCAGATAGTGGTGTAGGAGAATTCTTAACAAAAATTGATATCTTCTTCTCATCAAAAGATTCTACAATTCCAGTAACTCTACAAATTAGAGAAATGGATAATGGATATCCAACAAGAAAAGTATTACCATTTGGAAGTGTAACTCTTAATCCAGGTTCGGTAAATGTAGACGCAACAAATGCTTCTAGCGCAACAACCTTTACATTTGATTCACCAGTGTTTATCGCACCTAACACAGAATATGCAATTTGTTTATTATCTGATTCAGATAATTATAGTGTTTGGATTTCAAGACAAGGTGAGGAAGATAAAGGTGGTAGATTTATTAGTACACAACCATATCTAGGAGTATTATTTAAAAGTCAAAACAACTCTACTTGGAGTGCATTTGATGCAGAAGATTTAAAGTTCACCGCATATAGAGCTTCATTCACAACAACTTCAAATGGAACATTAACATTAAATAATGACGCAGTACCAACTGTAACACTACCAGTAAACGCACTTGAAACAACAAACAGTTCGAATGTAATTAAAGTAAATCACCCGAACCATCAAATGCACTCAACATCTAATAATGTTACAATCTCTGGTGTTGTCGCGACCGCAGGTAGTGCGGTAAATGGTATTCCAATAAGTGAAATAAACGCAACACATACTGCGATTGGAAATATTGGAATTGATTCATATACCATTACAGTATCAAGTAACGCAACATCTACAAATGTAGGTGGGGGAAGTGCGATAGTCGCAACTGAAAACGCACAGTTTGAAACATTTAAAACTATATTACCTGTGTTAGAATTCCCACAAACAAACTTAACATCAAAAATTAAATCAACTTCTGGAACAAGTCCAAGTGGAACTGAAACATCATTCAGTAAAGTTTCTACTGGTGTAACATTCCAGTTGAATGAAAACTTCTATTTTGATGTACCGAAGTTAATCGCTTCAACAATCAATGAAACAAATGAAATGTCTGGGTCTAAATCATTATCACTTGATTTAGTTTTATCAACAACAGATGAATTCTTATCACCATATATTGATTTAGATAAAAAGACATTTGTCGCAGTAGCGAATAGATTAGATAACATTGATAGTTCTTCAGATGTTTATCCAACATCAGAATATGTCGCACCAACAGAACCAAGTGGTGATAGTAACGAGGCGATTTATATTACAAGAAAAGTTCAATTAGAAACTCCAGCAACAGCGCTCAGAGTCATATTAGACGCACACAGACCATCAACTTCTGAAATACAAGTAATGTTTAAGTTACTAAGGTCAGATGATGATACTAACTTTGAGGATATAGGATTCACATATTTTAATACTGATGGAAGTCCAGATGAAACCGCTAATCCAAACTCTACAATAGATGACTTTACAGAGTATGTGTATAGTGCTGGTAAAAATGATGATGGTACAGGAACATCGTTAGATGAATTTATAGGATTTGCGATTAAGATAAGAATGCAGGGAACAAACTCAGCATTACCACCAAGAATAAAAGATTTTAGAGCAATCGCACTCGCAACATAGAAACATGGCAGAAAAGATACCAGTAAAAGATAATTCACATTTGTATAGAGATTCTGAATCAAATGCGATAGTGAATAAAAATCGAACTGCGTATGAACTCGCTGTTAAAAGGTCAAGAGAAGCACAAAAACAAAGAGATGATATTAGGGGCGCTACTCGTGAAATTAACCACTTAAAATGCGAGATAAGAGAAATTAAGAATCTTTTACTTCAATTAGTAGACAAAGACTAAGTCATTTTTCTTTATAAATATATTAAAGAGGAAAATTAAATGGCTACACCAACAACTAAAGATACATTCAAAGATTACTGTTTAAGAGCATTAGGACAACCAGTCATTGATATTAATGTCGATGAAGACCAATTAGATGATAGAGTTGATGAGGCGTTACAGTATTTTCGTGAGTTTCATTATAATGGTGTAGAAAAGGTTTTTTTAAAACATCAGTTCACCGCCGCAGACTTGTCAAGAGGTGTTGCGAATACAAGCGCAACAACTGCGACAGATATCGCTGATAATTCTGTTACCGCAGGTTGGATAGAACAAAAAAACTTTATACCTGTTCCAAGTACTGTTCTTTCTGTTGTAAGAGTTTTTCCTTTTGATGATAGTTCAACAAATAATTTATTTGATGTAAGATATCAATTAAGACTAAATGACTTATATGATTTTTCTTCAACATCAGTAATGCATTATAAAATGACAATGCAACACATAGACCTACTCAGTCAATTGTTAGTTGGTGAAGTTCCAATAAGACATAACCAACATCAAAGTAGATTGTATTTAGATATGGATTTTACGAATGATGTCGCAGAAGGTGAGTATATTATAATAGAATGTTTTAGACAATTAGACCCAGCCACATTTACTTCTCTTTATAATGATATGTATTTTAAAAGATATGCGACCGCACTAATTAAAAAACAATGGGGTAATAACTTACTAAAATTTAGAGGTATGCAGATGTTAGGTGGAGTTGAAATAAACGGAGAAGTTATTTTAAACGAAGCGAAAGAGGAAATTCAAAAACTAGAAGAAGAAATAAAACTTGCATTTGATTTACCACCAATGTATCAAATAGGATAGTATTTAATAATGCCGACAAATGTATTTTTTGACACAGGAACTAAAAATGAACAAGATTTGTATGAAGCGATTGCTATCGAACAAATTAAGATTCAAGGTCAAGAGGTATTTTATCTCCCAAGAAAACTTGTAGCAGAAGACAATCTTTTTACAGAAGACAGACTATCAACTTTTAATGACGCATATTTAATTGAAATGGTGTTCAATGAAACTGAGGGGTTTGGTGGTGAAAAAGAACTCATGGGTAAATTTGGTTTAGAGATGAGAGAGGAATGTTCTTTCACAGTCGCAAGAAGAAGATTTGAAGAACTTGTTTCAGTTGACGCAAACATTATTGAAAGTACAAGACCAAATGAAGGAGATTTAATTTATTTTCCAACTGCGAAAAAAATGTTTGAGATAACATTTGTTGACCATGATGACCCATTTTATCAAGTACAAAATAGACCTACATTTAAATTAAGTTGTAGAACATTTGAATACTCTAGTGAAGTTATTGATACTGATATCGCAGAGATTGACGCAATCGAAACATCATTTACTAGAGATGCGATGCAGTATCAGATTACTCTTGAACAGGCTGGAGCGATTACAAGTGAAATGGCATTAGAAGATGGAGACTTGTTATTACTTGATGGAACTAATGGCGTAGCAGCAGACGCAGGAGATAATGTTCTTTCTGAAACAGAATATCTATCTGGTTCTATACTCGCAGAAACAACTACAGGTACAAGACTTGATATCATAAACAATGGTGGACTATCATTTACAGAAGGTGAAAGAATTGTAGGCGCAACATCTGGAGCAATCGCATATGTTACAGACACATTAGACCCAATGGGTTATGATTTAATTACTGTTACTGAATTCTCAAAAGGTGAAATTATTACAGGACAAACAAGTCAAGTCACCGCAGAGATTAAAGAATTACTTGGAACAAAAGACTATATAGTTAAAGAGGATTATATTGTAGGTGACCAGTCAACTGATTACAACGCACAGAATGATTATTTGGATACTTTAGATGATAGTATTTTTGATTTTTCAGAAAGAAATCCTTTTGGGGACATAAACGAATAGGAGTGAATAAATTATGTTAGGACAACAATTTTATCATGAAACAATTAGAAAATTAGTAATCGCATTTGGTAGTTTATTTAATAATATTGTTTTAGTAAGAAAAAATAATAATGGAGTAATAACTCAAACTATGAAGGTGCCGTTGGCATATGGCCCAAAACAAAAGTTTCTTGCGAGATTAAGACAAGACCCAAACTTAGATAATAAAGTTTCAATTACATTACCAAGAATTAGTTTTGAAATTGGTGCTCTTAGTTATGACCCTACAAGAAAATTAAATCGTGTTCAAAAATTTAAAAAAACAAAAAGTGGAAGTAATAAACAATTAGATTCACAGTTTATGCCAGTTCCATATAACATTACATTTACATTATCTGTAATGTCGAAAAATAGTGATGACTCATTACAAATTGTAGAACAAATACTTCCATACTTTCAACCAGATTATACAATAACATTAAAAGATAATGTAGATATGGATACATCAAGAGATGTTCCAGTAATCTTAAATAACATAAGTTATGAAGATTCATACGAAGGTGATTTCGCTTCAAGAAGAGCGATAATATATACATTAGACTTTACATTAAAGTTTTATCTATACGGCCCTGTTACTTCATCTAATGTTATTAAAACTGTTCAAGTTGACCAGTATACAGATATGCCAGACAAGTCACCGAAAAGAGAACAAAGATATACTGTTACTCCAAATCCAACAAGCGCAGACGCAGATGATGACTTTGGATTTAATGAAACTACATCTTTCTTCCAAGACGCAAAAGAATTTAATCCAACAACTGGTGAAGATGAAGAATAATGACTGTTGTAGACAAAAAGATTAGTGAGGCACTCAACATTACTGAGGAGTTAGAGGAGACTGAAAGAAAAGTTATTCCTAGACCAAATGGTGATGATGAAAAAGAAGTTGACTATAAGTATAGTCGTGAAAACTTTTATAATCTAATTGAAAAAGGTCAAGACGCAATCGAAGGTATATTAGATGTTGCGAAACAATCAGACCACCCTAGAAGTTATGAAGTCGCAGGACAACTTATTAAAACTGTTTCTGAGGTTACAGAAAAATTAGTGGAACTACAAAACAATTATAAAAAATTAAAAGAAGTTCCAAGTAACGCACCGAAGAATGTAACTAACGCATTATTCGTTGGTTCAACTGCTGATTTACAAAAAGTTTTAAAAGGAAAGGGTGAGGTTATTGAAGTTGAAAAGGAGACATAAGTGAATCCAACATTAGATAGTCAAACCGCTCAGATAACTGAATTTATACTGCCTTGGATTGGACTTTTAATCAGTGCGATAATCGCAATCATGTTTAAAGATTGGGCGAGTAGTCTTGCGAAAGGATTACAATTTAAATGGAATCCAGCATTTAACGAAGGTGATAAAGTTATCCTAGATGGGAATGAATCTGTTATTGTAAAGATAGGAGCAAAAGAAACAGTCTTTGGTGTATATTCAGAAAGAGGTTATACATGGAGATATGTTCCAAACGAAAGAATCGCTTTTCTTAAATTAGAAAAAGTAATCAACGCAGAGTTACACTTAGATAGTGATGAAGAAAAAGCGAGAAAGTTACAATCCTTAATTGATGGTTTACAGAACGAACAAATTAGTTCTAACAAAAATCTAGCCAACTCTAATAAAAAAGAGATTGAGGCACTAAAGAAAAGAAAATCCTAGTTTTAGACAAGGAGTTTTATAATGGGACAACCAACTGAAAATTATTTAAACAATCCTAATCTTAAAAAAGCGAATGTTTCTTTAAACTTTACAGAGGAACAACTTAAAGAGTATAAAAAATGTATGGACAATCCATTACATTTTATACAAAACTATGTTAAGATTGTTT
>Ga0181563_10003760_pt1 | contig 14394 bp, 19 predicted proteins | sample 011ome_25_FD_133759 | JGI IMG/M metagenome (GOLD analysis project Ga0181563, IMG submission 133759) | Coastal salt marsh microbial communities from the Groves Creek Marsh, Skidaway Island, Georgia - 011512CT metaG (megahit assembly) | ecosystem: Environmental > Aquatic > Marine > Intertidal... | reverse complement strand
TTGAGGTATGTAGAGTGTGCGACATCTTCAACTCGACACGACCCAAAAGGTGTGACAAGCATTTACGGAATTAAAGAGGATGTTCTTTAATCTTGTAATGAATGTGTGTGATTTTATAATAGACACACTTTACAACAATGGGATAGACACATACTTTGTGGTGACAGGTGGTTCCATTGTCCCGTTCATAGATGCAGTGTCTAGAAACCACGGGGTTAAGTATTTTTGTTTTCAACACGAACAATCCGCTGCAATGGCAGCTGAAGGATACTTCAAGAGCTCTGGAAAAGTTGCCGCGGTATGTGTCACGAGTGGACCGGGTGTTCAAAACATTTTAAATGGTGTATGTGGTTGTTGGTATGATTCTGTTCCAGCATTTTTTATTACTGGACAGGTCAATACATCAGAAGATCTCTCAAACTTAAAATCCAAACCCAGACAATTGGGATTCCAAGAAATGCCCGTAGCTAAAATGTTTGAAGATGTGACTAAGAAGAGTGTACATGTGTCGATTAAAGATGACATACCCAATACATTGAGACATCTGCTAACAGAATTAAAAACGCCAAGGTATGGACCAGTTTTAATTGACATCCCAGTTAATATTCAAATGTCCACAATTGAGGCGACAAGTGTACACATTCCACCAAGGTTGGAGCCTCTTCGGACATATGACCTAACTGAATACTTGAAACATTCGAAAAGACCTCTCGTTATTTTCGGACATGGTGTCAAACTTTCTCAATCCTGTGAAGCTGCTTTAAACTTTGTTGAAACATATAATCTTCCATTCGTCGTATCTTGGGGAGCTGTTGATATCTCACCAACAAACCACAAACTTCGCGTCGGATGTATAGGTGTGTATGGTGAAAGATATGCAAACTACACTGTACAAAACGCCGATCTACTTATCATAATTGGTAATCGTTTGGATAGTCGACAAATTGGGGGTAACCCAAAGCTTTTTTCACCCTTTTCGAAAAAAATCATGATTGATGTCGATCGAAATGAAATCGATAAGTTGGATGAAAGGGGTGTAGTCATAGATATGAAGATAGTTGACGATGTTTCACACTTTTTTAGATCCGTTAAAATATACACCGAACCAACGTGGGAGCAGTGGCTAAATACGGTTAATCAGTGGAAAGATAAATATCGAGTAGAATCTAAACGCCTTGAAGACCCAATTGTTTATGACTTTCTAAACAACTACTTTTCAGAATTACCTGAAGACTGTATCGTCATAACAGATATAGGGAGTAATATGGTATGGAGTATGCAATGTGCTCAGCTGACTAAAACACAAAAGTTGTTCACAAATTGTGGAAATGCGTCAATGGGGTTTGCATTACCTGCAGCTATAGGTGCAGCTATAGGAACAGGTGAACAGATTTACTGTATAGCTGGTGACGGTGGATTCCAGATGAATGTCCAAGAACTTGCAACTGTTAAGAAGTATAATCTACCAATCAATATAACAATTTTAAACAATGGTGGTTATGGCATTGTTAAACAATTCCAGGATAGTTATTTCAACTCGAGGCATGTCGCAACATCCAAGGGGGATGTGTTTGGTGAAAAGATTGATTTTGTGAAAATAGCGGAAGCCTATGGTGTGAAAACTCTACGAGATATTCCCATACCAGAGACGCAAAAGATTTATCCTAAATTGGAGTTTGGAAACTCACTCGAAAATATGACACCCTACATAGATTTTGAAGAAGATATGATTATCCCTGTTCCACCTAAAAAGAGTTTAGGGTGGAACTGAAGTGTAACTTTCACCCAAAGTACTTGGATCTTTCACCTCCCAAGTAGCCCCAAACTTTTCTGCCCATTGAGAGAGTAGAAGTTTCTCTGGGTAGACGAGATTACATACCTTTGGCATTTTCCATTTAGATGACACATACTCTTCAACAATTTTTTTAACATCCTCAATGTCGATGAAGTCAAAATACCTGTCTTGATCGATGACGACATGTCCCTCACGCTTACATATAGCACTAAATCGTGTTGGTATTTCCCCGGGACCGTAACATCCCCAAATGCGGAGTACGTGGGCATTTGGAATTGTGTCTATCCGATGTTCGATTAGACGCTTTGAAAGTCCGTATGGATCAGTAGGTGGATCTCCTCGCAACGCTGCACCACTGGAAAAGTAAAGTATCCTCCCCTTGAACGCGCGGGTAACACTCTCAAACATTAAGAGATTTTTGTAAAATACTTCCCCATTATCGGGCTTCAAACGACTTCCACCAATGACTGCACAATGAATGACTACATCATACTCATGCTCTTGGAAGTACTTCTCAACTGCTCCTAGGTCTGTAAGATCGAGTTCTTGACGAGTGACACCCACCCAATCCGTATCTCGAAGTAAATTCTTACCGATGAAACCACCTGCACCGAGGACACACACCTTCATTTGGGTTAAAGAGTTGCCCAGTCTTTAAATTATATGGAACAGAGTCAATTCGCTCCAGACATTGCCAAGATTAATCATAACGCCGGATTTTTCTCTTGTTGTAGTGTTCGCCTAGGTTCAATCGTTCATTATTTCAACAACGAGAAAAAACTGCCAAAGTATGTGGATAGCTCCACACAATTTAGATGGTACAAAGAACTAAACACCGATGTGACATTCCAATATTTCAAACACTATAACGAAATGGATCAAGTGATCGAACATAAGGGTGACGTCGATTTTCATGATACGAAGCAATTTAGTTTTTACAAAGATCTCGACTTTGAGAAGATCAATCCAATCATTGAAAAGTATTTCTCACCTTCAAAGATTGTCCAAACTAAAATTGATGCAATCATCGAGAAGTACGACATAGATTTTGAGAATACCTGTACTCTCTTCCACAGAGGTCTCGATAAAGCGACAGAAACTGAGATCTGTAGCTATGAAGATAAGCTTGAGAAAGCTAAAGAACTCTTGAAGGAAAATCCGAACATTCGTTTCCTCATTCAAAGTGATGAAACTGGTTTTATAGATAAAGCTCGAGAGACATTTCCGGACAACTCGTTTTATTGTAAAGATGAAATCTTTCATATGGAACACGATACTAAGACACTTGTTGATCACAAGTTTAGAGAAAATCCAGAAGACAGAGCTCAAAATTTATTGGCTGTCCTCATGATCATGTCCAAGTGTAAACATGTCATTGTAAGTTCTGGAAATTGTGATCTATGGACCATACTTTTCCGTGGAAACGCCACAAATGTAACACAATTCTTTAAGAATGAATGGGTTAAAAGCGACTAAACACTTATGTTCATATGAGAACGTTCACAGATGAAAGAGGTGAGATCATATTTAATGTGGATAAACCTCCATTTGAAATAAAACAATGCTTTTCGAGTATCAACAAGAAGAATGTTCTTCGTGGACTCCACTGCAGTCCATATCCAAAATTCATCACTGTAAATCAAGGAAAAATCTTTGATGTCGTGGTACAACCTGACGGTTCATATGATGCGTATATTCTCAAGGCTGGCGATTCCCTTCTCGTCGAAGCTAATTGTGCACATGGATACTTTTGCTACGAAGAGAGTGAAGTGTTATATTTCCTGGGGAACACCTATGATCCGACACTCGAAAAAAATTACATCTGGAATGACCCTATATTGGGTATTGAGTGGCCACAAGAAACCAAACATGCAATTGTATCTAAAAAGGATCTCTCCAATAAAACATTTGTAGAAATCGATACGGTCATCCTTGGATCGAATGGATACATAGGTAAACATCTCCTAAGACACATTCCAAAAAGTATGGGTCTTGATACTCGATTAGAAAACATAGATGAATTGAAAAAATATCTCAAAATACTCAAACCTAAAAACATCATATCTGCTGCGGGAATCTCTGGAAAACCTACCATAGATTGGTGTGAAACCCATAAAGATGAAACGATTTTTACGAATGTGACGTGTCAGTTACAACTCATACACCTCTGTAAAGAGTTGGGTGTACACCTCACAATCATAGGCTCTGGGGCAGTGTATAACGGTAATAAACTCTTCACAGAAGAAGATGAACCGACATTTAAAGGTACTTTTTACTCAAGAGCTCGTGTCGTTCTAGAAGATATCATTCGAAGCACATACATCCAAGATGTCTTGTATTTGAGAGTTTTGTATCCAATCACAGGTGACGGAGATCATAGGTGTTTTATGGAAAAACTAAAGACTCGGAGATCTAATATCCACGATACGAAGGTTACTGTATCGGTATTACCATCTCTTCTCCCCAAATTACCTCCACTCTTAGATCAGAAAGTCACGGGTATATTGAACTTTGTCAATGATGATGTCATCTCTTTGTCCGAACTTTTACAAAAAGAAAATATCGAACACAAGGTGAGTTCCGAAAAATCGAATCGAGGTATGTGTTGTCTCGACACGACTAAACTCAAGAAGTTTATAGATGTTGAGAGTGTTATAGCCTTAAAGAAATTAGCATAACTATTGTCATAATGACCAAGAAAGTCTGGTATGCTCCAAACCGCTTCGAATCGTATGGTGAAGAGGAAATCAAGGCTGTCGAGAATTGTCTTCGCGACGGCTGGCTCGCTGGCTTTGGTGATCGTACTGTTGAGTTTGAGAAGAGGGTCGCCAAACTCTTTGGAAAGAAGCACGGCCTCTTTGTAAACTCTGGAAGTAGTGCGATTCTCCTCGGTCTTTGTGCCCTCGATCTCCCCAAAGGTTCCGAGGTTGTCACCCCCGCGTGTGGATTTGCTACAACTGTCGCCCCTCTCATGCAGTTGGGTCTCAAACCCGTGTTCTGTGATGTAGGTCTCACGACCTATGTACCCACCGTTGAGCATCTCAAGAAAGTCGTGACACCCGAGACAAAGTGCCTCCTCCTCCCAAACCTTATTGGGAATGTCCCCGATTGGAAAGCGATTCGCAAGGCTTTCCCCGACCTGATCCTTTTCGAGGATTCTGCCGATACCATCACTCGTACAGATTGTACAGATATCAGCACAACGAGCTTTTACGCGAGTCATGTTATTACCGCTGGTGGTGTAGGTGGTATGGTTATGTTTAACAAAGAGAAGCATCTCAAAAGGGCCCTGATGTTTAGGGATTGGGGTCGCATCGGTGATAACATCGAAGAGCCCAGCGAACGCTTCAATCACTCGGTAGATGGCATTCCCTATGATTGGAAATTCCTCTATGGCGTCGCTGGGTACCATCTCAAGGCTTGTGAAATGAATGCCGCCTTTGGCCTCGTACAACTCGATAAGTTGGATGGTTTCCTCAAGAAAAGGCGTCAGAACGTGGAGAGGTACTTGGACAATCTCAAGGATTGCCCCTATTACACCCTCCCAGATGATTCAGTGGCACCCAACTGGCTTGCTATTCCCCTCCAATGTCCAGATCGTCTTCAACTCCTAAAGTATCTCGAAAAGAACGGTGTTCAGACACGCGTCACCTTTGCTGGAAACATTACGAGGCACCCAGCCTTTAGGGAGTATCTCGATGAGTTTGAAACTGCTGATAAGATCATGAAAGATGGTTTTCTTCTTGGAGCTCACCATGGTATGACTATCGATGATGTTGATCGTGTGTGTAATCTACTTAAAAAATTTGCCGACCATAAGTTAAACGGGAAATGTATTCTAATGTGATGGTCACTGGTGGATGCGGTTTTATCGCATCTAATTTCCTGAATATCATGAAAAAGAGATATCCCGAAACTCATTTCGTCAATATCGATAAACTTGATTACTGTTCAAATGTTCAAAATGTAGAACCCGGGGTTGCCACATTTGTGAAGGGTAACGTGGGTGATGCCGACCTCATGGAACATCTAATCAAACAATACAAGTTCGACGCCGTCTTTCATTTCGCAGCCCAGAGTCATGTCGATAACTCTTTTGAAAATGCTATTTCATTCACCATGGACAATACACACGCGACCCACGTACTCATAGAAGCGTGTCGTCAGTTTATCCCCAATGTCGAATTTATTCACTTCAGTACAGACGAAGTGTATGGTGAATCGAAGACAGATGTTCCTTTTACAGAAGAGGATGGTGTGCTTCGACCCACCAATCCTTATTCAGCTTCTAAGGCGGCTGCTGAAATGATTATTCGTTCGTATATCGAATCCTTTGGTATGAACATCAAAGTGATTCGCTGCAATAACGTCTATGGTCCCAATCAGTATCCCGAAAAACTCATTCCAAAGTTTAAGAGATTTCTGAGGGAGGGTAAAAAATGCACCATCCATGGTTCTAGATGTGCGACAATTAAACGAGCATTCATGCATGTCGAAGACGTTGTTGATGCAGTGGAAGTTGTGTGGAAGGGGGGTAGTCCAGGTGAAGTATATAACATCGCATCTGATGATGAACTCACTGTCATGGAAGTGACAAAGCTCATCATCGAGACCATCAAGGGAACTACCGACTATGATAAATGGATTAGGTACATCGATGATCGACCATTCAATGATCAGAGGTATTACATCTGCGCCAATAAGTTGAAGAGTCTTGGATGGAAGCAAAAGAAGACAAGAGAAGATTTGAAAAAGTTTTTGAGTGTTTAAAGAAAAGATCAATCGTATACACATAATGACATACTACCTTCCCGAATCCGTGGGATGGGGCAATGTCGCTCTATGTATATCTGACCTCGTACACAGAAGTCCTAGACCGCGTGTATTTAAGAACCTAAATGACGTCGATCGTGGTGTAGAGTTTTCAGGTTTTGAAGTGACTGACGATCCCAATGAAGAACGATTTGAACCTAGATGTATTGTAAATCCACAATACTACCACCTCGTTCATTCAAATCTCATCCAAATCATAAAACCCAACAAGGACCTCGAAGAACTCATCAAAAAGTATGATCACGGTCTTACCCATGGAATACATATAAGACGTGGTGCATGCTCCAAAGATTCTGCAGAAATCGGATGCCACGGCCTAGATGAAAATGGAAATATCAAACCCGCTTACTTTGCTAAAGATAGTGCATTGAACAAGTTTGTTGAAGTTGTTCAAAACACGGATGCTAAATTTTTTCTGGCGAGTGACAGTCAGGAAATAAAGAAGATGTTCAAGGAACGCTTTCCAGATAAGATTGTTACCCTTGATCACGAAATCACTTTGACATACGATTGTGACTTTCTAAAAAACCACGGAATATCAAAGGAAGTGCGTTATGCGGCGTACCTCGATTGGTTTTTACTCACCAAATGTAGAGAACTCTATATCACAGCTGGTAATCAAGATATGAGTGATCTTTCAACTTTCGGATATAGTGCCGGTGCCTATGGGCGGTGCAACATTCACTTTGTGTTCAACTAAAAGTTTAAAATGTTTAGGTGATACTCAGGGTCGTCATCGACGATATAGTTTATGTTCTTGATGTCAACCCTTTTTCCATATAACTCGTAAAACTTTTCATCAACCTTCTTCTTCCTCTCTAAGAATGTTTCAAAGTCTTTCAGAAGTGTATTGAAATTTATCTTGGGTAAAGATTCATAACTTTGTACATATGCCACCCAATTACTCGTCTTTCGTGTATCATGATCCAGTGTCGTGAATTTTTCGATTTGGGATGTCTGATGACATATAGGAACATTCAAGATAGGTTTACCCTGTGCCATCATGAAGCCATGCCAGATGATGTCTATGGCTTGTTCAACATTAAGATTCGTCATGAACTTCAAAGCACACTCCAAAGAAAACCAAGCACCTTCACATCCACCGTTATTAGGTAGTTTGTAGACAGCCCCCTTTTGTGGTTTGAGATCAAAAAAATGGGAAGTTCCCATGTTTATAAAACCATTCGCTGAAACTTCATCTGGGATACTCTCGAATATTTCAACCCAGTCTTTGTGAAATACAACGTCGTCGTCGATGAGTAGTGCAGATTCAATGCGTTCATCTATCATCTGTTTGAGCATGAAGAGGGTCTTAACCAGATTACTTGTAAGTTTCGTACCATAAGGAAGTTTCAATTTTGTGTTGAACCATTCTACAAATGGGTGATCATGGTTGTAATCCTCGAACCAACGAATATCCTCGATGGGAACACGCTCCTTTAGATGTTGAACTAGAAATACCTTTCGCTCAGGTGAAAGATTTGGACAATGCCTTACGAATAGAACTTTAGGTACTTTCATCTACAGGGTAGGTCAATATTTTCTCTAAGTAATATAATAAGACAATGTCTCGTTTTGGGGCAATGCGTTCGATGGCTGGTCAGATGGGTGGTTCCATGTATGGAGCTGGGGCTCGTGCGGGTACCGCCATGCAGGGCACAGCCGCGTACCAGAGTGCTGCCAAAACGGCAGGTCAGAAGGTTGAATTAGATATCAACTGGGGTACCATAGGTATTATCCTCTTCCTCGGTTTCTTCTATATGGTCATCGCCTCCCTAGGCATCGACACATTCTCAAAGTGTGATGAGCTACAGGGTAAGGCTGTTCAAGAGAACCTAAACAAATGGCTCATTGCCACACTCGCGATCGCTCTCGCGATTCCATTCACTCTCTTTGTCACCAAGATTGCTGGAACAAAGAAGCTCGGTGCGTTCACTCTCATCTATGCGATCATGGGTCTCATCGGTAGCGCTGCAACCCTAAACTGGGTTCGTAACTGTGAGGTCGCCAAGAAGGATCAATCTAAGTTGGTCTATAGTGGCCTCAACGTGGCGTCTTTCTCGTGTGTGCTGCTCATCTCTCTATTTTTATTCGTGAGCAAGGGTAAGAAGGCATGAAGCCCATTGCCTATAACGTCTACGTCCTCATGATGTTCTTGGCCTACGTGATGCGTAGAGCAGGGACATTTTCGATGGATGAAAAAGTTAAAATGATAGAATTTTTAAGTTACATGGCACTCAACCCCAACTCTAGAATAGAGGAACGTGGGGGTGCAGAGATTCGGTTAAGAGAAGCGATGCGATGCCAACCATCGCAAGTCGACCATTTACTAGCTCTGTCTCAGGCTTCCAAAAGCCTTGTACATAACCTTCATCCTTAGAGTTCGCCGCTGTTCCGAGAAACGCCAAACTGGCAACAGCGACAGAAAGACCGATGTTATCATGGAACTGGGTACTGATGGAGTTACCAGTCATGATCTCATCAATCACGGCAGAGGTAAAACCAATCATCGCAGCACGACCATTTACACGCTCGGCTACAGAAAGGAAATCATTGGGGCGCTCAATTGGAGTGAGCTTAGGTGGCCTAACAGCAGAAGAAGACGTGGTCTTCTTCGCAATCTTATTGGGTGTGAGGGAAGGCTTAGCGGACGCACGAATGAGAAGGCTCATTACTGATTTACTTGGGATCTTTTTCCTTAAGTAAGATCTTGTTCAGAATGTACAGCTGGACAATTATACCAGTTGACGTGTACACAGTTGTCATGTTAAGACCATATCTCCTGTACTGATGTACAAACCATAATAGACTTGAAATGAGACCCAATAGTATTACACTCTTTCGTTCGACATCGATCTTATCAGAATGCTCTATATCTCTGTACATCAGGACGAATCCGATTCCAAACGCGATACTCGCTATAATGTCGTTTGTATCCATCATTTATTATGTGCACACATAATAAAATGGAAACCCTGTTGCAGAAATTCGCTGGTAAAATTGATGCCCAAAGCCTCGTCAAGACTGTTGAAGAACTCAAGATGGAATACATCGACGATGGTCTCACCAAGGAGGATATTCCCCCAATTCTTGGTCGCCTCATGATGGAGTCCATGAAGTTTAAGAAACTCCCTGGTCCCCAGAAGAAGAAACTTGTCATCGGTGTACTCAACCATTTTATCGAACAGATTGATGATGGTGAGAAGGATTCTGAATTTGAAATTGTTCTCAAGAGTATCGTGCCACCTATGGTTGATAGCTTTGCTGCTATGCTGAAAACAAAACAAGCTGTCGCCAAGTGCCTTCCCTGTCTCGCTTAAGGACTAGCCACGTACTCATAATAGAATGCGATTTCCTTCATTGGAGGTTATGATTCGCTATGGGATATATACAGTGAAGGAACTCGAACGTTTCGCCAAAGGACTTACCCCAAAAAGAAATATTAACATCCTAAGTGAGTGTACAAAATGTGATTTTGTATACGACGGACAAATGTGCTTGAATTGCCACCCATGAAATACTGTCAGGTGACGAGCTATATGTCCAAAGGACCGGTCGTCATCAGCAATAATCATATGTGTGCAGAGAGGCAACTCATACGACGTCTTTACCGAGAATGTATGAAGAAGGGCTATAAACCCCATCAATTTACGGAATGGCTCCATCGGAAACATGGTGGAATGGTCATTGAACGCAAAACTGTATACGGAGATGCGGTGTCATTACCTTGTGTCCTATGTAGGAAAGCTCTGGAGAAGCTAAATATTTGTTGGGCAGCACACGATGGTGAACAGTGGGTTCACAGTAAAAAATCGGAACATATTCCACCTTCATTACCAACCGCTAAACAGAAAAGGAATCTAGGTTTTGGGAGTAATAATTAGACCCAAAGCCGATTCTAGATTGTTGTGACTCCTCTTAAGTGGTTTTGTTCGCTTGAGTTTTAGTGCGTTGTTATTTGAACTCGAATTCTTTATTTCATCCATCTTTTTTGTGTTTGAAATAATGGGTATTAAATTGTTTACAGCTGAACACGCGTTCACCTCTTTTGGTTTTTCCAAGTCAACTGTATTATTCTTTCTGAACTCTTCTATGGTTAGGTCACCACCAAACTCTTTGAGACTAAACCTGTATGGAGCAGGTTTTATGGACCCAATTTGATTGTACATCTTCTTTCGCATCATCACGATGTTCCCACAAATGAGACCACCTCGACTGAGACCATACTTTTCTAATGCATAAGATTTCATACAACTCCACGAACAAAAGTTACCAGTTGTATGAAATGTGTTTCTTCTATCGTCATGTTTGACGGGTAATTTTAAGGGTGTTTCAGTGAAATCGTGACAACACCACCAACACCACATACTTTAAAAAAATGTCTAAGTCTTTAAGCCTTTCAAAGTAAACCAGACAGGGCGTCTAAATCCTCCTGAGTAATACCCTTTTCCTCAACTTTCTTCTTTATTTCGGGATCTTCTTCAACATCATCTTCCTCCTCTTCAGGAGTGGGGCCAGCGGAAGGACCCGCTTCACCTTTGTACATCTCCCTCATCCTGAAGATGAAGAAAAGAGCAACAAGTACAGCTACCACTGTGAGGATAGTTATGGTTCTATTCTTCATTATAGTTTAACTCTACATTTTAATTAACGACGTCGGCGACCACCTCCACCTCCACTCATCATCATCATCATAAGTAATAAGCAACAGCATAAAACGACAGCTCCACCAACACCGATCGCAATCTTAGTATTTTGGGGCATACCCCCGGGTTTCACTAAAGCACCCCCAACAGCGGGAGCAGCTGCGGAAGCAGCCGCGGGAGCAGGAGACCCAGAAGAGGTGGGGGAAGCCGCGGGAGCTTTCTTAGATGCAGGTGCGGGTGCGGGCGTCTTCTTCTTGGCAGCAGCGTCCCTCTTTTTCTTGGCAGCAGCGTCCCTCTTTTTCTTGGCAGCAGCGTCCCTCTTTTTCTTGGCAGCAGCGTCCCTCTTCTTCTTGGCAGCAGCAGCAGCGGCGGCGGCGGCTTCACGCTTTTCACGATCACGCTTATTTTGTTCGGCCTCAAAGTTAATATTACACCCCTGTGTCGCCTTTACACCCGCGAACGACTTCACATTATCTAATTTCATAACTTGGTTACAAATAGCGTTTTTGTTCGCACAAGCTGGAACATTAGAAAGGGGTTTATACACATCACCAGAACATATTCCCGGTACAATACAATCTGCATTACCAAACAAACCTGTGGCAGATTTCAATCCAGCATCCTCAAAAGATTTAATACCAGCATTCACCTCATTACATCCAGCCCAAGATGGATTTGCTTTACAATCACGTAAAAAGGTGGAACCGGCAACATTCAAGCATTTACATTTGGGATCCTTTCTTCCCGCAGATGTGTTACAATATTCACGAGCTTTTTGATTCGCTGTAGCTTCATTGATGCGTCTGGATACTAATTGAAAACAAGTCTCATTGCCAATCTTCTTGGCGAGATTTTCTTTTATGAGACAGTATCCCGTTCCAGTACTACCCTGTCGAAATGTACCACCGAAGAGAAGTTGATCTTTGATGGTTTTTCTGGCATTGCTAGAATCGTTGGCTCCAGCTGAATTTATATGATTACTGTTTCCACTAAGTAATCCAGGAATCTTAGAACCACTGACTGTACATTTGAATCCAAAATGAGCACCTGGGAAAGTTGAGCTACCTGGTTGATACATATAAGCAGATCCCAAACCCTTACATGGGTGGTGACTCGATTTGTCATTTGAACCACCATACCGGATGTGATCCCTTGTATCACCTACGTTTGGCTGACCACTCGCATTAAAGTTACCATTCGAATCGGTATCTGTCCACACACAATGGTACCTCTTGGAACTACGACTTCCCTTATGTCTACGAATCATCATCGTATCACCATCGCGGTTATTCTTGCGACCATGACAATCCCCTCGATCTGTGTCGTATTGTCGATGTCCCTCAGGTTCGTACCAGCCTGACGCATAAACATTCATACTCGGAGTCGAACTCGAACTCGAACTCGAACTCGAACTCGAACTCGGGGGCCTAAATATTCGTTTAAACATACTTAATCCTATTTTACATAAATATTTTTTCTAGACATTTATCAGATGTGGGTGATCTATGTAATCATAGCTCTACTGATAATTTGGGTCATCATGAAACGAAAATCACAAGAAGTTGTTCATAAAAAAGTCTTTTCCAAACAAGAATGTGAACAAGTCATAGAAGTTGCAAACAAATATAAGTTCATCAATGATAAACTTGACACGATCGATGGTCAGCCTGAACACCAAATTGATATATTCACTGAGAATGAAGTGAAAAATAAAGAACTCTATGACCTCTCGATGGACCTCTATCGTAAACACTTACCAAACCATGACCACTTGAAGGTGGGATACATCTTCCTGAGACGATACAACCCCGAAGATCGCACGGGTGTTCCAATCCATTTCGACGAATGTGCGGTTACCATGAGTGTCCTGCTGTCTGATACGAAGGACTTTGAAGGGGGGAAGTTGTATGTCTTTGATGAGAAGACATCTAAGAAGTTCGATAAAGATGGTCTAGACTTTATGGAAAATACTGATCGTGGAAAGTATATGGATGGAAAGGTATTACCTGTGATGAAATATGAACAAGGGGATATGGTAATGTTTAGGGGTGGTAAACTGTTTCATGGTATTACTCCAGTTACAGGTGGAGAAAGATATCTACTGTCCTATTTCTTTGATAAACCGTGAATGTTACCAGAAAGGGTTATACGTGGTTCATCTCGAACTTGTTCATCAACACCATGAAGCATGTAGGATGGAAATATAATTATATCACCTTCTTGGATATCAAGTTCTTTACGCAAATTGAATTCTGAGCGAGTGTCGATAAAATCTTTGTAAAGATCCGGAGCTGGTGAAGGATTGAAGAAATAAAACTTGGCATCCTTTTCAGGGTCATATTTAGCGAAATATGTGAAACTGAATAGAGGTGGGTCGCCAAATTCGGGATTCATATGATAATGTACATCCTGTTGGTCCCCTTTTGTATATTGATTCACCCAGTAGTCACCAAAACATTCGGGATGTTTACAGCCCTTAAACGACATTTTTTCTAGGGGTATCTGAAAATGTTCTGAAAGTTTTTTTAGAATCTTTTCAAGTTCATGATCAATATGTTTCATGGTGTCTAGATCTCTGCTCATCGCCGTAGACTTACACTTCGCATTCCAATCATCTGACATTTCATTCAATCGTTCTTCATTGGCATATTTCAAAATATCTTCGAGTGCCTTCTCAGGATTTTCAAAGTTGAACTTCAAAACTGGAAATCCCCAAACACTAAACTCCATTTTGTTATTAACGGGTTACTTTTTTAATAACAGAATGACTCACATAAACTTTTTAAGGGCGGTAATCTTTTTTTTCTTTTCTTCCATCTTCATTCCCTCAATACGCCTCATCCCCACGAGAACCACTAGAATTGCCAGAACTATGAGAAGGTAGTTATTCATTTATTATAGGTTCGAGAAAAAATTATCAACAAATTCGAAAAGTCCATTATAGTCACGCATCTTAGCGAATGTATAGGCAATTAATATCGCCTCTTTATCATTGGTCATTTCAGACATTTTATCTTTGAAAGTATCGGGGTCAAAGTCGTCACTTGTTATATATTCAATTAATTCAACCTTCTTAGGATTATACAATTCAGTTCCCTGACGATTGTTAAAATATATCCA
>Ga0181563_10003742_pt1 | contig 14435 bp, 11 predicted proteins | sample 011ome_25_FD_133759 | JGI IMG/M metagenome (GOLD analysis project Ga0181563, IMG submission 133759) | Coastal salt marsh microbial communities from the Groves Creek Marsh, Skidaway Island, Georgia - 011512CT metaG (megahit assembly) | ecosystem: Environmental > Aquatic > Marine > Intertidal... | reverse complement strand
TGGTTTTGTGGTTGGTACCGTTACGGGTGGCGCAACCATGCGTCTGGCAGACTTGACTGTCGCTCTCCGAAGCGTCGAGAATGCTCGCCAAGAAGGTATCACCTGCTCGATCGAGCCAACCGACGAAGGCCGTCGTCGCCTGCAACAACTGCTCAATCGCGTCAAACTTCGCCCAGGCCAAAGTCCTGTCGCACTCGAAGCTTCAATGAGAGAAGCTTTTGGACCACAGATGATTTACCTGAGTGGTATCCCCACCGACACCCGTTTTGCACGAACCTTGGTGGCAGCCGACTTTGAAATGAAGCGAGTTGCAATGGGGCTTACCCCATCGCCTGTGGCAACTTTGCCAAGCTACCTTGAGATGACCAAAAACAGCCAGCAAACCAAAAATCAAAACCCTCGCTGGTGGATGGCTTGCAGCTACGATGCCCTTGGAAAAAGTGACGACGGATTGGCTTGGAAACTTTCTGGCCAAGGCGTTCAAACTAAGACCGAACAAGACATCGTCAATCAAGACGGATCGGTAAAACGCGGTGGCGTTGATAAAATGGCAAAGGCTTGGGCAGATAAAATGACCGAGTCGTACGATGACTTGTCAAAAAAGATGCCTGTCTTCTCTGAGCTTCAAAACATGATGGACCTCACCGTTGTTGCGACGTTGATTGTTCAAGAGCGACTAGCAGACAAAGCCGGCTTGGATCTCGGAGTCCTTGGTAACGAGAACCAAGCTCTCGAACTCGCTTCTTACACCACGCCAAAAGCGGTTGAGCCGCATTGCAGCTTCATTCGAGGCCGTGCTGGCTGGGTTGTTACCGCATCGGGTGGAGTGGATATCAATGGATTTGAGATTGTTCAAAAGCAAACCAGTGATGCCATAAGCGGCCAAGTCCGCCAAGAGGCGCTTGCTGCCTCAACCGGTAACCGCTGGTGGTGGAATAAGTAATCCACTTGGTCATTAACAAGGATTCGGCTCCCGAAAACTTCGGATACTCAATCCTGTAAAAGAAAAAACAAATGACTGGCTCGAGGATCCCAATGATTCTGAGCCAGTTTTTTTTTGATCCCGGAACACACGCGGCTCCTATTTCTTTCTCGGAGCCTCTTACATTCTTGGATCGTGGCCCATTGACGGATTCCGCCACCACCGACGCTACTTGGTACCTTCATTAGCGGACGAGAGTATTCTGCCTCTTGAACCCACAAATTGAGGAGATCGTTCCAATGTTCGATGGAAAGCAAAGAGGTGAAGTAAGACGCGGGTTAGCAGAATCGAATGATTGCGTTTTTGACCTCATTCAAATTCGAATCCATTGCAAAACGGCTGTCACCTGCTGTTTCAGGAATTTGAAAACACTAAACTCTGACGCACAGGCCTCTCACATTTACACCCGCAAGTAAACAGCCTGATACTCCTTCTCCGTTCGAAAACGCACCAAACAGTGATGTTAAACGACCCATTGAACGAAAATCCGAACGATGAAGCCGATCAAAACGCATTAGCGACGGGTGAGACCGATGTCGTTCAGTACCACCGCATGACGGAAGACATCCGAGAGCCGACGGAAACACTGCGCACAAGCAAGTGGAAAGAAAACCATGGTTCGTTTCTTGTGCTGGTTTTCTTTGTCATTATCGCTTTCGGCTTCGCGACAATCTGGTATCAACAGACTCGCTTTGTTCCACCGCGATTCCCTGAAGAAGGCATGATTCAAGTCATTGAAAATTTGGAAAATGATGGTCAGGCTGCTTTAGAAAAAGAAATGATGATCGCCATCCGAATCGCCGGCGCTCCAAACAACCAAGGCACTTGCAAAGTCGCGATTCACGCAAATGCATCAACCTTCAATAGTGAGGATCAGTCTCTCCTATCACAATCGCTACCGATTCAGAACGGAGAATCACTTTGGCTTGTTCCCGTAGATGCTCTTCCGCAAGAGTTTGCGGTGGAAGCGTACCATGATGAAAACAGCGATCAGGAATTGACGCTTAATCGATTGGGAATCCCCACAGAAAGATACGGATTCTCGCGAGAAGCACGCGGACTGACCGGACCTCCTCGCTTCGAAGATGCAGTGATCACACGACCTGAAGCAGGTGGACTAATCTTTGTTTTCCTCCGCTAATCTCGCGGGTAACGTTGAATGACCGGTTGCTGCAACCGGTAAAACGAGATGTGATAAAGATTGCTGCTGGAGTCTCGACAGTCTGTCATCGAATGAAAGCGAGGATCAGAACTTATAAAGCAGCAAGAGGGAGTAATACAAATCGTTTCGCCTTGCCCCCTGAGGCGTGCTATCGTATCGATTATTCATCGATGACTTTAATCGAAACCTGTCGGCTTCATCCAATGCCGCTTCCCACGACAGGTTTGCGACGAGGCGAAAGTCACCAAAATCTTCCCAAGCCGGAAAGTACTCTAATTTTTGCTTGATTTTTTGTCCCGAAGCCCACGTTCTCTCAGACTCTACGCCAAACACGGCTTCAGGAATCCATTGATCGACCGGTGCGCCAATCTCTCGTGAAGCACCAGCACCGAAACGTGTCACAAGCGATGCTTCATCGGTGCGAATCCAGTGGTATCCGTAACCACCGTTGAGGTTTACACGCAAATCAAAAGCCTTGAATCGATCCCACTCGATTCCAAACTTACTGAATGCTGAATGAGGCGTTCCGTTAAACATACGATCAACATCTGTCGCCACCCTTCCGTTGTCCTCGGTGGTAGCATGGCGATTACGTTTTTGTCGATAGTCAACATCCAATTCAACATCAAAATATTTGGTGGATCGCTTTGACTCAAACCCAGTTCGCACACCAAGAGTGCTGGCGTTACCGGAACTTCCGTCAATCCCCAATTCGGCTTCGGTATCCCAAGCATCCATCCACTCGCGGCGAGAAAACCACTCGCCCCATACCTTGCCAAATTGAGCCCTCCATCCAAGATCGGCCTCGAGTGTCTCCAATTCCATCATCTCGTCGATGACGTTCGCGTTGGAAGATAGCACCTCGGTTGAATCCTTAATCACCGAATCGCCCGTGACAAAATCCTCGGTAACCGAATCATCAGGTGAGGAAACCGGGGGGAGCGAAATATCTGGCGCTGCCTCAACAGAGACAAACGAAGGGGGCGCCGACGGATCGCTTATCGCTGCCGTTTTCAAATCAAGGTAGGGTGTGCTGGTCGAACTGACAGAACCGCGTGCAAACCTAAGATCACTGGGAGCTGCATCACCACTCGCAGCTTCATCACCACTCGCAGCTGCATCGACATCCGCCGTATTCACCTCGCCAATTGTAACAATCGCTGAGGAATGAGATGGGGTGATCTCAACGTACCCCGTACCCGTCCACCGTGAAACACCCGATCTCCATGATGCGTCCAAAGATTCTTGCGCGTACGAGCAATCATTCAGACTCGTCAGCGACAATCCGAGACACACAAAACAGAAATGAATAAAAAAACGGAGCGACATGAATCCATACGATTGTGTTTCACGATCGATAAAAAAACGAGCGATGCTGCGAGCTAACCACCGTGTGCCAATTACCAAAAGCGACACCCCCTCGTCAAGTTCTTGTTCAACAAGACACAGCAAAGAAGGAAAGACACGAATCCGTCAGGACGTCAGTCAAATGCGATTACTTGCCCGATGACAAGCACGGCGCACAATGGTCGACAGCACTGATAAAATTGACTACAAGACCGAGAATACCTGACTGACCAATCGACCTAAATCAATCCCTACATGAAAAACCATCTGCATCTCACGGCCTTGGCGTTGCTTTCACTAATGACTTTGTCAATAGCCAGCAAAGCCTACGGTGAAGAAACGTCAGCGCAACCTTCGACGCCAAGAACCGTTGAAAAGTGGGATCGCGTGGTTTGTATTCAAACTGTCGAATCGCCACAAAACAAAACGGGTCGACTATGTTCTGCCTTTCTGATTGCAAAGAAAGAGCGATTATTCTTGGTCACCGCGGGACACGCATCTGCTGAAACGACCGGTGAGAGCCGAGTTCTCTATCTGGATCCAAGCGGCCAGTCACAATGGGTCACACTCAACTCACTTGTTCCCGTATCAGCAAATCCATGGCAGCGTCATCCCACCTCGGATCTTGCCATCGCTGAACTGATCCGACGCGAGGGTAATTCAATCTACCTTGATCATTTCAAGCAATTAGCTTTTGCCTTCGAGAGACTCGCGATCGATGAACCGGCACGTTTGACCCCCATCGTCAGTGCTGGATTTCCACACGGCCTCGGAACAACACCAAAACTATCAGCGATTGCCGTTCCCGGTCATACCGTCTCCCGAGAGCTACCCGCAAAAACGGAATGGGGCGTCGAGCCAATTATTTTTTCTAGCCCTGCTTTGGCCCAGGGAACGAGCGGGGGGCCGGCAGTCCAAGTGAATAAAGATCCCAACGATTTCAAAATCGTTGGAATGTACATAGGCGTCATGAGCGATCAGACGGGCGGCAAACTCTCTAAGCTGGTGCCCGCACGAATTATTCATCAAGCGATTGAAAGTGCCCGATGACTCTCAACCATCCTTATTACACTCCACTACGCCAAGGCAGCCTTCAACTCCGCCAACTTAGCTGGAATGTTTTGATACGGATTTTCATCTTCATACTCTAAAATCACGTAGCCCTGATACGTCGCACGCTTCAGGATTGCTGCAACACGATTCAAATCGGCAGGGTAGTGCTGGCCATTTGATTTTTTCATTGTGACCTTAACTTGAACATTCACAGCAAAAGGGGCGCATTTCTCGAGGTCCCCGTACGGATCTTCGGTCCAAAAGTTGCCCGTGTCGAGGTTAATTCCAACCCACGGACTATCCACACGATCCATGATTTCCAGCATTTGGTTGCTCGTCAGGTTCCCGTGATTTTCGATACCAATAAAAACCCCCCGCTTCGCCGCATGCTCGGCGCAGCGATTGATCGCATCACAGGCTTCGTCCATTCGCTTGGGATCTTGCTCGAGTTGCTTACCCGTTCCTGCAAAAAAGCGAATGTGGGGAGCTCCAAGAAGACTCGCTCGATCAATCCAATGCATTGCCTTTTGAATTTCGTCGTCTAATTTCGGCCCCGAACCAACCGTAAAATTATTTCCGATTGCAGTTCCCGAAATTTCGATGCCTCGCACAAACGCGTAACGCTTAAGATCGAGGAAGGTCTCGTCTTTGATCTCGGGATCAAAAAAATAACTGGTCAACTCCGCAGCACCGAGCTCATGATCAACGCAGTAATCAATGAATCGATACATATCAAGCGGTTTGCCATCCGCTGCTGGCGTCTGAGTCTTACCGCGTGAAAACGAAAAGTAGTTCCGTAGAGAGTACGCGGCGAGACCGATTTGAAATCGATGATTCCCTGATCGCTGAAACGATTCCCTCGCAACTGCTGGCAACGAAGAAGCAGCGGTAACAGCGGAAGCGACTTGCAAAAACTGACGTCGTCTCATAGAGCCCTCGAGAACACTTGATTGGTAACCGTTTTAGAATCAACAAAACATACTAGATCCAACGGTTGCTTGCTACGATTCTCTCAATCCACTCGGTTGCAAAAAGAGGAGATCCAATTGATTGCGTCTGGAAAGACAATCGCCACCTTTCATCAGATTGGTCGCAACGCAAAAAGTGATCGCTTTGAAGTGATGAGAGCGATTGGCAACGCCCACCAGTCTAAGTGTGTCGAATAGAAAAATGAATCCAGAACAAAGAGAGGCGACTAGGTGTTAACACAAAATCTCAAGGACGTTGCACCCACGACCAGAGGTTTTCGGCTACCTTTAGCGTTCGCAAACCACGTGATTTCGTGAGAGGCATCTGATCCAACCTTGCAATACCGATACAGTTCGTCACCAAAACTACACACCGTTACGATACGGGCAAATCCTATTTCCTAATGATCCGTTAGTTCTTCGCAGCGATTCCTCTTCTCAAGGCTCATTTGAATCAAGCAGTAATGACGGATTTCCCTCAAAGCCAAAAGACCATCGTCCATCGTGTTCGTCAATCGCTTGATAAGCTGCGTGATGAACTTCTTGAGCAGCGTACGCCCGAGGGGTATTGGGTTGGTCAGCTATCACCTTCGTCACTCAGCACGGCCACGGCAATCAGTGCGATCTCGGCATTCTTGATCCATGCTCCAGAGGGTGCAGTTCAACTCAGTCCGGCCGATTCAACCACTTCAACGCTTCAAGTCAAAACACCTAGTGAACCCCAGAAGCATCGCACGACTGAAACGCAGAATGGCGATTCACGCGTAGCACTCATCGACGCTGTGAAGCGAGGAATCGATGCTTTAAGGGAGCAGCAGAATCCGGACGGAGGTTTTGGTGACACCGACCGCAGCCACTCCAATATCGCCACGAGTTACTTGGTGTTGGCAGCAACGTCACTTGCAGGACAAGCAACCGGACATTCTCTCTCAGAAAAGCAGACTGATTCTCTAAAGCAATACATACAGATCACAGGCGGCTTTGACGCCTTGAAAAAAAGATATGGAACCGACAAGACGTTTGTTGTTCCGATTCTCACCAATCTAGCAATCGCTGGCATCGTCTCCTGGGACCAAGTCCCCTCGCTACCTTTCGAAGCGGCGGCTTTCCCACAATCGATGTACCGAATGCTCAGCATGCCAGTGGTGAGCTATGCGATCCCGGCGTTGGTTGCGATTGGTCAAACAAGGCATTTCCATGGGCCTAAAGCTTTCGCTCCGTTAAGGTTGGTACGTGGAGCAATGATCAAGCGGACCATGCAGGTGCTTCGTCGAATGCAACCTGATAGCGGTGGCTTTCTCGAAGCGACTCCTTTGACTGCTTTTGTTGTGATGAGCCTTTCGGTAACCAAACGAACGGATCATGAAGTATCGAAACATGGATTGAGATTTCTTCTCGACTCGATCGACCAACAAGGTCTATGGCCGATCGACACGAACCTTGCAACTTGGGTTACCTCGCTAGCCATGCACGCACTATCGTGCGACCCTGAGGACGATGGATCATGGTGTAGCGATTCGCTAATTGACTGGCATCTCAAGTGTCAGCACCTAACACGTCACCCATTCACCGGGGCCGAACCAGGTGGTTGGGGCTGGAGTGATCTAAGCGGAGCTGTACCCGACAGCGATGACACCCCCGCAGCGATCCTCGCATTAGCTGGTGCGTTACGATGGAAGAAAGATAAATCGGGCGAGATTCACCCAGCGATCGAACGAGCACTGGGCTGGCTAAACCGATTACAAAATCGTAACGGCGGTTGGCCAACTTTTTGTAAGGGCTGGGGGAAACTGCCGTTTGATCGCAGCAGTAATGATCTCACCGCGCATGCCCTGCGGGCACTACAGGCGTCCGCATCAATCGGCATCTTGAACAACAATCACGCAGGTATCCAACGAGCCAAGAAGTTCTTGACGCAAAATCAGCAACCCGACGGATCGTGGCATCCGTTATGGTTTGGGAATCAAGATCGGGAGGATGAAGAAAATCCGATCTATGGCACGTCAAAGGTTTTAACCGCTGCGGTGCATTTCCTAGACAGCTCTGCAGTGGATCGGGGATGTAAATATCTGTTGTCGCAGCAAAATCCGGATGGTGGCTGGGGGGGCGGATCCTCACTGAACCATTGGCTTGAACGCTCGGGCCCCGATACAAAGATAACAACGATCGATGAGAACAATGCAGCTGTCATTCAAAAGATTACCAGCAGCATGGAGGAGACAGCGCTGGCGGTGGATGCTCTTTTGACTATCGCGAAACACCGAGGCAATTCACTTCCTACCTTCAAAACGCCAGCAGTAGTATTCCAACCCGACCCGACAGGCATGTCCCAAGGGCGAAACAGGGACCATAGTTCGACCAAACCCGAGACTTTGACGGGAAATAGTTCCCCGCAAAAATCCGAAATGGTTGGTTTTCGCGGCACCGGTGGACTGAATTCCACTGAGGATGCTCTACCGAACAGGGGGGGAGACGCCGTTAAAGTTTCCGCAGAAACCACAGAAAAAACTCCACAGGGCAGGTTTACCGAGGAATCATCTAGTTTGTCTGCTTCAGACGCTGTGAAGGATGGTCTCGACGAGTCTATAATCCAAGGAGTGGAGTTTTTGTTGCATGGCCTCCGAGCAGGTCGGCACCAAGTCGCATGGCCAATTGGTTTCTATTTTGCCAAGCTTTGGTACCACGAAAAACTCTACCCACACATTTTCACGGCGAGTGCATTGGGAAAGTTTCTTCGCATGTCGTCTGAAACGCCCAAATCTGAGTGGCCGATTTGACCCTCGGATCGACCGTTTCCACCTACCCCATCACCCTCCTGCAACTCCCCACAATCTGAGGTACCTGGTTTGTCGAGCGGAGTCACCACTAGCGAATCTTCGTCGAGCCTCGAAGCGTCACCTGAAAAAAGTAGCCGTCGAAAGACCAGCCACTTGAAAGATGTTCCGGAAACACTGGAACTTCGTGAAAGCTTACGAGCAAGGTGTGAAGAAGTTGCAAGTCGCCTTGATCCAGAGATCCCAGTCAATAAAGACGAGATGGAGCGGATCGCTCGCGCGACGCTTGCGGAGGCAGACCTACCCGAGTCGTATCTCGGATGGACGATGGTGATGATTAGCAGCGCCTACTGGAAAGGGCCTCTATCAGCAGTGCCACCGGAGCGGAGACTGTTTCTGCTACCACACTGCCTCAAGCATGCCGAGGGATGTCCAGCAGAATACGACCAGTTCGGAATGAACTGTAAGGAATGCGGAGCTTGCAGCATTGCAGATTTCCGCGGACTGGCCGAAGAGATGGGCTATCGAGTTCTCGTTGCCGAGGGTTCGCCTGTCGTGATGAAAATCATCGTTGGCGGATACGTGGACGCGGTTGTGGGAGTTGCTTGCTTAAACGTTTTGGAAAAGGCGATTGATAAAGTCTTACTTGCCGGAATCCCCTGCATGGCAGTTCCGCTATTGAGCAGTGATTGCCGAAATACCAAGGTCGATGAACCTTGGGTCAGTGAGATGATTCGCACGCCTTACGAGCCCGAAGCCAAGAGTGCTCGAACGTATGTTCATCTGATGCGAGAGGCAGAACGTTTATTCAAACCGGAAAACATTGACGGTAACGCTCCGCGAATTCGAGATCGCAACGAACTTGGTGAAAAGGCGGTAACTGCAGAATCGATTGAATCCATGGATCGAGTTTCCGCAACCGAACACATTGCTTATGACTTTTTGAGTCGTGGTGGCAAACACTCGCGACCTTTCATCACGCTGGCGGCCTACGATGCGATGACCGGTGGTCATTGCACGGATCCAGCAAACACAACCGCCGTTAGCGAAATCCCCGATGCAGTTCGGCGCGCGGCGATGAGCATAGAAACATTCCACAAGGCAAGTCTCGTTCACGATGACATTCAGGACGATGACGCTTACCGCTATGGTCAACTTGCTGTGCATCGGCGATTCGGACTTTCGACGGCAATCAACGTCGGTGATTACCTGATCGGACTCGGCTATCGATTGCTGAGCCGGTGCGAAAAGGGTGACGAAGTCACACCAGAGGCTCGAGCAGATGTGCTGGACTCTCTCGCGTTAGCACACATGCGACTGTCCGAAGGGCAGGGTGCTGAACTACTCTGGAGAGACGCTAAGGATCGTCGCCTGACGCCTTTGGACGCATTAAAGATCTATGCACTGAAAACGTCGCCGGCTTTCGAGGCGGCGTTGATTAGCGGTATTCGTCTCGCGGGTGAAATTGATCAATATCGTGACGCCATCCGCACCTTTAGCAGAAACATGGGTGTCGCGTTCCAAATCCTAAACGATATCGATGACTGGACCGGTGATGATTCCAACAAACGTCTGGCCGGTGGCGACGTGATCGGCGGTCGCCCAACTCTCCTTTGGGCATTGGCGCTACAAGCTCTTCCTGAACCAGAAGCAGAAGAATTGCTGAGCCTTGCTGATAGCGAATGCGATCTTCCGGACCCGCAAAGAATTGCTCGTGTTCGAAAGCTGTACGACAAGGCAAATGTTTTCGAAACGGCCTTGGACCTGGTTGATAAGCATCAAGCGCGTGCTGAAAAAGTCGCAGACGATCTCGATGTCGATCCGCTGCGACGGCTCTTTTACTTCCTCGTTGACACGGTTCTGCAACGCCCTGAAATTCCTACACCGCCTGTGGTGACTCTAGGCGTCAGCGCACCGCTTCACTAGTCGACGAGGTTAGCATGAGCGAAGCCAATGATATTCGCCACCGATCCCAAGTGAATCATCGTGAGTTGCTAGATGAGTTCTACGGGTCACCGCTAGGGCACCGGCAACTTGGCGAGTTCGAATCGATGAAGGAACTTCCGAGGCCTTATGATGTGCTCCTGAACCACAATGCTCACATGACGGTGACGGTAGAATCGCACGCCAAAGAAGCCGTGGATGTGCAGGTCCATGCCTGCCATCGCCACGACAACTGGTATTCCCGAGAAATCACTCTGATCACTCAGCGGTCAAAAAAAGTGGTTCAGTATGGAATCGTACGACTGGATGTCAGCAAACTCGCTCCTATCGTGTGGCAACAAATTGAAAGTCAAGCAATGCCCCTTGGCCGAGTTCTTATCCAACATAACGTTCTCCGCGAAGTAGAACTCTGTGAACTGTGGAAAGTAACGGCGGGACCTGTGTTAGCTGAGAGAATGGAGCAGCCAACGGGGGCCGAACTCTACGGAAGAACAGCACTGATTTACTGCAATCGAGAACCTGCGATTGAACTTCTAGAAATCGTCAATCTTTGCAATCCTAAGAATTAGCGGCGCCGCAGCGAACTCGCAACGACAATGACTTTGTGTAGGTTTTACCCCATCTGGATGTCAGGTTAAGGTAAAATTCAGGCGACCCTCCGTCTCCAAATACTTGCCTAGGCAGAAGCATTGATGCCGAATCAATCCATGAAACTTGAACAAAAATCCCCAAGGCTGAATCAAGTCTTGATGGTCCTGACAGTGGTGCTCACCACCGCCTTGGTGCTTGAGAATACTCAGGCACAAACCGCAGACACCACCGAGAACGCCAACAAAGCAGAGAACGCCAACAAAGTAGCGAATCCCTTGAATGAGCGAGAGCTTCAGAGCCGAGCACTGACCATGCTCGCCGCCGGAGAACAAACGCAAGCACTCGACGCGGCAAACCAACTGATTCAACGATTCTCCGATTCGCCTGCTTCAATGCTGACCGTGGCCGATACGCTCCTGCGATGCGGGAAGCCAGAGGATTCACTTCAGTACTTTGATCGCTACCTTGAGGCGAGACCTGATGCTTTGCCATACCTTTGGCAGCGAGGCATCGCGCAATACTTCGCTGGTCGTCACAGGGACGGCGTAAAACAGTTTGAGGTTCACCGCAGAGTCAACCCGAATGATGTCGAGAATGCCGCATGGCACTTCCTATGCCTTGCTCGTGCAGAGTCGTTTGAAAAGGCGACACAATTAGTGCTTCCTGCCCCGGACGATCCGAGAATCCCGATGGAGGAAGTCCTTGGCATGTTAAAAACGGGTGATACCGAACGGGTAGCGACTAAAATGGAATCGGTTCCAGAAGGATCCGGCTCAAGATCACGAGCGGATTTTTACGGTTACTTCTATCTCGGTCTCTACGCAGACGCGAAAGGTGACTCAAATAAGGCGTTAGAGTTACTCAAAAAATCAGCAGCAGATGCTCCGCATCACTACATGGGTGACGTTGCTCGCGTCTACGTACAGTATTTAACACAGCAACAACAACGTTAGCAATATTGCGGCCGACTGATCGATTTAGTCGGATATGAGCGAGAATAGATTCTTTCAATGAACGGTATTCGCTGGTTCGTTAATCACGCAGCAAATCCTCTATCGACTCGTACCCACCACAAATCATGCCCAATCCAAGCAGCAGAAGTCACTGTCGAAGATTCGCGCACCAACCGCAAAACCGCAGAGAAATGTTGCAGTGGTGCGCAAACGGCTTCGGAGCACTTGCTCTACAAAGCCTGTTTTCGGAGAACAAAGCCACTGCCAGTGGCACGTCCACTGATTCCCCTTGGGCCCCCAAAAATCCTCATTTTGCTCCAAAAGCAAAAAACGTCATCTTCCTTTACATGGACGGCGGCCCGTCACATGTGGATACATTCGATTACAAGCCAGCACTGGAAAAATACAACGGTCAGAATCCCCACCAAGTGATCGGCAACCTCGCTCCGACTCAGTTTGATGCGGTTGGCAACGTCCTAAAAAGCCCTTGGGAATTCAAACAGCATGGCGAAAGCGGCCACTGGATCAGCTCGCTCTTCCCACACATTGCCGAAGTCGCTGATGACCTAGCATTCATCAAATCGATGACTTCAAAATTTTCGGAGCACACTTCTGCCAATTACTTCTTGCACACCGGCAATGGACTGCAGGGACGACCAAGTATGGGCGCATGGCTTGGTTACGGACTCGGAACCGAAAACCAGAATCTGCCTGGCTTTGTTGTGATTAATGGCGGATTGATTCCACCAGGCGGCCTCGATTGCTTTGGCTCAGGATTCTTACCCTCTGCGTATCAAGGATCAATTTTCTTACCCAAAGACCAACCGCTGCCGAATATTCAGCGTCGAGAAAAAACAGAACAGATTCAACTCAACAAACTAGAACTCATCCGAAAACTTGATACGCAACTCAATGCTTCCCTAGGAAATGACCCGGAAATTGAAGCAGCGATTAGCAATTACGAGACTGCCTATCAGATGCAACGTTCGGTACCCGAACTAATGGATCTGTCACAAGAAACGGAAGAAACCAAACGCCTCTATGGATTGGATGCGGAATTCAACAACACTCAGACCTTTGGAAGACAATGCCTGATCGCTCGTCGTCTGGTTGAACGCGGGGTCCGCTTCATTGAACTCACTTGCCCCGGTGGGAACGGCGACCGATGGGATCAACACGGCGGGCTCGTTGATGGCCACAACAAAAATTGCCAAACCGTCGATCAACCCATCGCCGGGCTGATTAAAGACCTAAAACGGACGGGACTCTTTGACTCCACGCTAGTCGTCTGGGCGGGTGAATTCGGCCGCACACCTTTTGCTCAAGGATCCAACGGACGAGATCACAATCCTTTTGGATTTACCGTATGGATGGCGGGAGGAGGCGTGAAAGGCGGAGCCAGCGTCGGAGCGACCGACGAATGGGGATACAGGGCAGTGGAAAACCGATTCGAGATTCACGACCTGCACGCCACCATGCTTCATCTTCTCGGAATCGATCACACTCAAAGCACTTTTCGTTTTAGCGGACGCGACATGCGTCTAACGGATGTGCATGGCAACCTCATCAAGGAGGTGCTCGCATGATTTCTTCGATGACACACCGATGGATTCAAAACCGGATTGCCCTAATCGCGATTAGCGGTTTCGCAAACTTGCTAGTTGCCCAATTCGCCGCTGCGATATCACCAGACGAAAACAAGAATCTTGCGGCAGAAGAAGTACAGTTCTTTGAAGCAAAGGTCCGACCGATTTTGGTAGAGCATTGCTACGAGTGTCACGCGACGGACTCTGAGACGATCGAAGCGGGTCTCGTGCTTGATTCAAAATGGGGATGGGAAACCGGTGGTGATTCTGGTCCCGCAATTGTGCCTCACTCTCCGAATGACAGCTTATTGATCGAAGCCGTTCGGTACCAGGAGAACGTCATCAGTGGCATGCCCCCTCGATCGAAGTTAGCAGAGGAACAGATTGAAATTCTGGAAAAGTGGATTGAAATCGGCGCCCCCGATCCTCGAGAAAAAGTAACGGGCGATCCGAGTGATGCGAAGAAGGAAACATTCGATCTCAATCAACGTTTCAATGACCATTGGTCTTGGCGGCCGATCATCAAACCCGCGTTACCAACCGTCGAACAAAGCAATTGGGCCAAAAATCCGATCGATCAATTCGTTCTTGCCTCACAACAGCAGCGTGGTCTTTATCCTGCGGATCCGGCGGACAAACCAACCTGGCTACGTCGTGTTTACTTTGATCTTGTCGGACTTCCGCCAAGCCAAGAACAACTTGAGGCATTCATTGCGGATGACGCTCACGATGCCCACGAAAAGGTGGTTGATGACTTGCTGAACTCGGTCCTTTTCGGTGAAAAATGGGCGCGACACTGGCTGGACTTGATGCGGTACGCTGAATCGTACGGCCACGAATTTGATTATGCCCTGCCTCATGCAACCGAATACCGCGACTATGTCATTCGCGCTCTGAATGCAGATGTGCCATACGATCAATTTGTCCGTGAACATCTGGCGGGTGATTTACTTCAGCAACCAAGAAAACACCCAGAACAACTCTTTAATGAATCCGTGATCGGCACAGGATTCTGGTACCTTCACGAAGCGACTCACGCTCCGACCGATGTCCTTGGAAACGAAGCGGACATCAT
>Ga0181563_10003740_pt1 | contig 14440 bp, 10 predicted proteins | sample 011ome_25_FD_133759 | JGI IMG/M metagenome (GOLD analysis project Ga0181563, IMG submission 133759) | Coastal salt marsh microbial communities from the Groves Creek Marsh, Skidaway Island, Georgia - 011512CT metaG (megahit assembly) | ecosystem: Environmental > Aquatic > Marine > Intertidal... | reverse complement strand
CCTTATCCCAATAATGACTTAGGTTTTCAATCATTGGGAGAGTTTTATTCAAATACACTTTAAACAGACTCTTCGTAGACTTCAACCGTTCCAACTTAATCTGTTTATCACTTAACTCAGATTCGATTCTACACAAAAGTTGATTAAAAAAAATGAGTAAATTTATCCTTTATAACACCATGGCATAGACGATGTTGGGGTTAGATCAATCAATTAAATTTCAACAAAACATGAAATCAAAAGTTACTCTTTTAATCATTTTAATTAGTCTGACAATTGGATGTCAAAAAAATAAATTGACTAATCACAAACTAATTCAAGAAGGCATGGTCAAGATGACCATTTTTTATCCCAATATTGAAGGGAAGGAATTCGATATGGATTATTATTCTAATAAACACATGCCCATGGCAGTAAATTTATTTGGCAATTCTTTAAAAGCAATGTCAATTGACAAGGGACTTTCAGGCCGTACAGCTGATATTCCATCACCCTATTTTGCAATTGGTTATTTTTATTTTGAGAATATAGATACATTTAAAAACTCCTTAAAACAAAACTCAGAAAAACTAAGGGCTGATGTTCAAAACTATACAAATGTGAAACCCATAATTCAGATCAGTGAGGTAGTTACGCATCAATAATGCAAGTTGATATTAAATTTACTTTTGCTGCAACTTTGAATCACAGGGGGAGCCATCTTAGACAAGAGGTCATTTTTGACCTCTTTTTTATTTTTACCACTTTTTAAAATATTGGTTGCCAACATAATAGACTTAATCTCTGGAGTGAGAATGTGGTTGCAACTCTCAAAATCAAAATTTTCAAATTTTTCAGTAAAAAGTAACCATGGAGTACATGGCTAGGACTTCTTGATATTGTTATATTTAACATCATGAAAAAATCACTTTTTCTATTTCTTTCGCTATTTATATTTTTTTGTTGTGAGGAAAGTAGTAGTAAGAGAAAGGATCTTAATCCCTGGTTAATATCGATTTTAGAAAGAGATTTAGAACCAAATGTTGACATACGGAACCAGGAAATATTTTCAAATACTCTTCCCTTAAAACAGCGAGTCGATGACACGGACGCATGGTTAAAGCCAAATGACAGTGGTATTCAGCTATTCCATAACAACAAAATTGGACTAGGGGTTCTCAAAAATAGTAAAGGTATACACCTTGTTAGCCTCTTTGATATTAGTCGAGGAATTGAATTACTAAATAACACTAATACCTCAATATTCCGTATTCATTTATCTAGTGGGAAAGACACCATTAGAATTGATAACGAATCGAGTTGGAATTCGACAAAAATTCAATGGAATACGGATAGTAAATATCCATCACTTTCCTTACATTTTACAAATCCGTTGCACCACAAGTTAAAGGGTTTTTCTGTGGTTTGTCAGGTGGAATTTCATAACAATTTTACACATTGGACATTGGAAACAATAGTGCCAGAAAAGGGATTATCTCTTTTGGAAAGTGAATTTCCATCGATTTATGCAGGACCAATTGGGAAGGTGGCTGAAGAGAATGTACTTCATTATCCCAAGGCTTCAGGTATCGCAACTCCCTTATCTTATACCAAAAGTATTAATTATAGTGAGGTCTACCCGAGTTGGAAAGCTACTTATCAGATGCTTGGGTTGTATGATCAGCAGGGAGGCCTTTATATTGCCAGTCATGATCCGACGGGTAGTATTAAGACTATATCTACTAGCGCTGATGCAGAAAGGGTGAATTTTCGATTTAACTGGCCTGCTCCGAATATGAGTCTTGATGGTAATGGTTATAAGCTACCTGGAAAGATAGTTCTTGGTTCAATTACGGGTGACTGGTATGAGGCAGCTATGACTTATCAAGCTTGGGTTAAGGCACAAGCTCCCTGGTGGCCTCCAGTTCCAACTGAGCGCCCCTCGCGCATTCAGGACATATCCGTCTGGGTACAACATGAAGGAGGTGATCCAGCAACCCTCGTCCCAGAGGTCTTGAAGTTTGCTGAATATATGGGAGTGCCAATTGGTTTTCACTGGTACAGATGGCACCAGATTCCATTCGATAATGATTATCCGCATTATTTTCCTGCAAAAGATGGGTTTGTCGAAGCTGTACGTAAGTTGGAAGATGCAGGTATCCGAGTTATGCCCTATATAAATGGTCGTTTGTGGGATGCTGACCTCGACGATTTTAAATCTGAAGGAATCAAAGCTGTCACTAAGAATGAAAAAGGAGAGCCCTACATTGAAGATTACGGCAACGGTGTTCGCAATGCTGTAATGAATCCTACCACCCAAATCTGGCAACACAAAATGAAGGAGATTGTTTTAAGGCTGCAACAAGATGCTGGTACCTCAGGTGTCTACCTAGACCAGATCAGCGCTGCTTCACCAAAACTATGCATGGACATAACCCACGAGCATCCATTGGGAGGCGGTTCATGGTGGCTAGACCAGGGATATTACAAATTACTTTCAGCCATTCGCAATGAAATGCCTAAGGGAACATTTCTTACGAGTGAGTCTATTGCCGAACCTTATAACCATTTATTGGATGGGCTTCTGAGTTGGAATTCTCAGTTCCAGAATCAAAAACCAATCTATTCGGCTATATACGGAGGTCGTATATCAATCTTCGGTCGTTATAACCCGGTTGGCCCCAAAAAACATAAAGCTTTAATTATGCGCGCTGGTCAGCAATTGGTTTTTGGTGAACAACTCGGTTGGATCAGTCCAAATATTCTTAAAGAGAAAGCGCCTGCCGAATTTTTGAGAAAAATGGCTCAAACTCGTTACAAATTAAACGATTATTTTGTTGGCGGTCAAATGTTAGCACCGCCCATTATTCATGGAGATATTCCAAATATCACGGCAGATTGGGAGTGGTGGGAAAAACCGTCAGATGTTACTATCTCTGCTTTACAACGTGGTACTTGGCAGGCTAACGATGGGCGTGTTGTTAAGATTTTCGTAAATATTTCCAATCAAAACATAAACTTCCAAATACCTGATCTAATGACAAGTAAGATTAATAAAATTTCACTTGATGCTTATGATCTTAAAATAATCGAGGAACCATAAGCATGATAGCTTAAATCCTTAAATTAGGGTTATGAGTAACAATTTCAAAGTAGATTTTTTAGACCACGTAGCTATTTCTGTTTCTGATATTAAAAAGTCGGTTGAATGGTATGAAAAGGTTATTGGTTTAAAGAAACATATTGTCCCCGAATGGGGTGACTATCCAGTTATGTTATTGGCAGGGAAATCAGGTTTGGCAATTTTTCCAGCTAAATCAAAAGAAAAAACATCTTCACTAATACCCGAAGATATTAGAATTAAGCATTTTGCCTTTAATGTAGACAAATCTAACTTCGAACTCGCTAAAGAAAAATTTAAAACACTTAAAATTCCATTTTCTATTCAAGACCATTATTACTTTTATTCGATATATGTAAGGGATTTAGATGGTCACGAAGTAGAGCGGACAACCCTTAATGACGGTTTTGAAAGTTTTTACAAATAGTATTAGTTATGGAAAATAATTGGGGCAAAATAAATAAACGTTGGATTAAATTTTAATCTAACTTTTTATTATTGGTGGTAATTAAAAAAGAAAACACAAAAAATGCACAAGGATCTATATGCAATAGTACTATTAGGATTTCTAATAAACTCGTGCAGTTTTCCAACAACTAAAGAGGCAGGAATAAAATATTCGACACGACCAGCTTTTCAAGTTCCTAAAAATATTGAATGGAAAGAAGTTGGACTTGCTAAAGAACTCATAAATGTAAAAGAGAAAATGGTCATAATTAGTGGTGGGTCAAATCCATTACCACTTCACGAATGGGAAGGATTAAAAGTTGGTTTTCCCTGGCATAAAAATATTGACAGACACATATTAATCAATAAAACGGCACTTATTCGCTCTCCCAATGCGAATTATAATTGTAACCAAATAGACTGTCTAATTGAGGAAGAATATAAAGGCTATTCCTGGATTGAATTAGCTCAACCTTTGGCTGTTGATTTCATACCATCAAAAACAGATATGTTGAAACCAGAAGAAGGTTATTTGGTTGTAAAGACTATTAAAAAATGTCAAATACTACGTTTTGAGAATGAAATATATCAGCTAACTAATAATAAAGGAAATTACTATGTAATGCACGCTACTGAATCAGGAGAGCCTAATTTAGACGTTATTTTACCTAAAGGATGGATTCTTAAAAAAGTAAGTTTGCAAGAACCTTTAGTTATTTTGCCCTTTGGATCAGGAGAAGAATGTTATTTCAATATAGTAGGAGACCATTTAGGACAGGGATACCACCAATATATATATGCAAATGAATATTATCCTGAATAAAAACTACCGCCAACACTGTGTATAAGTAATAGCGGTTCAAGTCATAAACGAGACAGAAGTTTAGATCTTGATTAATCAAGTTTTTACACTACGATGCTGTGCATTTTAACAACAAACTAATTCACTAAAAGATTGACTTGTGCTGCAACTTTGATTAATAGGGGGAGCCATCTTAGACAAGAGGTCATTTTTGACCTCTTTTTTATTTTTATTCTTCCGTAAAACCTTACTGGCCACCATAATAGATTCAATTTCGGGAGTGAAAATGTGGTTGCATCTTTCGAAATTGAATTGATTATTTCACAATTGTCCTTTCGAGGATTTGTGTTAATATTAATTGGGGTGAAATATTAATTTTACAACATGTATAAACCCTTAATTCACTCAAAGTCAATTGCTGAGTTACATAAAAATATGGGATTGGACTCTCCCTCTAATCCACTTATTTCAATCATAGACACCAAGATATTGACTTATGGGAGGGATGCCGTTGGTAATAGATTTTCATCTGATTTATACTGTGTCGCAATGAAGGACTCCAATTGTGGAATTGATTATGGAAGAAATCACTATGATTTCAATGAAGGGGTCTTAATTTTTACAGCTCCAAATCAAATTATCACTCTTACAAAACCACAAAAGATAAATGAAGTTGAAGGATGGATGTTGTATTTCCATCCAGACTTGATAAGAAAACACCCACTTGGAAAGTTGATCTATAAACTAAGTTTTTTCAATTACGAAGTACACGAAGCTCTACATCTTTCAAAGAATGAACAACGAACTTTAAATCAAATTTCATCGCTTATTTCATCAGAACTTAGTGAGCGTATTGACACGCATAGTCAACATGTATTAGCATCTCACATTGAACTTATGCTGAGTTATTCTAAAAGATTTTACGACCGTCAATTCATTACTAGATCAACCAATAATCTTGATGTTATCTCTAAAGTGGAACAGTTACTGAGAACCTATATGAACGACATGATTCTGTATTCAGAGAATCCTCCAACGATAAAATACTTATCCGATCATTGTAATCTTTCCCCTAATTACTTGAGTGACTTATTATCCAAGGAAACAGGTCGATCTGCATTAGATCATATTAATGATGCCATAATTGAAAAGGCAAAATCCATTCTTTTATCCACAGACGATTCTATTAGTGGTGTAGCCTATTCTTTGGGATTCAACTACCCACATTATTTCAGTCGATTATTTAAACAAAAAACTGGGAAATCGCCTACTGAATATCGTCAACTGAACTGAACATCGGTTTGTGTTAAATATTCCTTTTTTAGTGTTAGACAAAGCTGATTATTGTCCTAACATTTGTTTCACAATTTAAAAACAATAAAAGATGGAAGGAAATAAATTATCAAGAAGAGATATTCTACACAAAGGAACTGTAGCCGCCGCGGCTTTATCAACAATTCCCTTAGCAGGATTTGCTAATACTAATGAAGACAAAAATATAGATCTAAAAACTGACGATTATTGGAATAAAAAATCTGCATTCATAACGGGTGGAGCTAGAGGTATTGGTTTGGCTAGCGCTATAGAATTAGCTAAAAAAGGAGTAAATATTACACTATTTGATATTGCAGATCAAATTGATGGTATAAACTATCCTTTGGCAACCGAGCGTGATTTAGCATCTGCAAAAAAAACAATTGAAACGTTAGGAGTAAAATGTTTAGCGATACAAGGTGATGTTAGAAATAGTAAATCCTTAAATTCTGCTGTTAGTCAAGCTGTAAAAACATTTGGCAGTCTAGATTTTTTAGTAGTAAACGCAGGCGTTACACAAGTAGGTTTAATAGATTATTTTCCAGATAATGAAGTACAAGTTGTAAATGACATTAATGTAGTAGGTTCAATAAGAACAGTTCAATCAGTTTTGCCTCAAATGCGTAAGCAAAAATTTGGAAGAATTGTTTTCGTGTCTTCACAATTAGGAAGAATGGGGAATAATTATTTTCCAGTATATGCATCTACAAAATGGGCGGTTATTGGCTTGACAAAAAGTATTGCTTCACTTATAGCAACCGAAAATATTACGAGTAATGTTATTTGTCCAGGATTGGTTGACACAAAGTTAGTCGATAATGAGTATTTCTTAAAAGGAATGTCGCCACAAGATCCAACAATGGATGCATTAAATAAAATGGTGAAACAATGGAGTCCTATGAAAATTGGTGTGCTTAAAGCTGAAAATATAGGCATAATGATAAGCCGTTTCTTTGACGAAGAAATGAGTTTAATTACGGGAGAAGTAATTGATGTTTCGGCTGGGGCAGGTGCAAATTGGATGGCTTAAAAATTTAAAAATCAAAAAGATGAAGACAATATTAATAACTGGTGCAAGTAGTGGAATTGGAAAAGCAACAGCTTATCATTTTCAACAACAAGGGTGGAACGTTATTGCTACAATGCGTTCCCCTGAAAAGGAAACAGAATTAAACAAGTTCGAAAATGTACAACTAGAAAAATTAGATGTCCTCGATTTGGCTTCGATCGACAAAGCAATTAAAAATGGCATTTCTAAATTTGGAAAAATAGATGTGCTATTAAACAATGCTGGTTACGGGGCCTATGGCCCTTTAGAATCCTATCCAAGGAAAAATATACTTAGACAATTCAATACTAATGTAATTGGTCTTTTGGATGTAACCCAGGCTATTCTTCCTCATTTTAGAGTTAATAAAACAGGGGTTATTATTAATATTTCTTCCATTGGTGGTCAAATGACCTTTCCATTGGGAACATTATATCATGGAACCAAATTTGCCGTTGAAGGAATTTCAGAAGCATTACATCACGAATTAAAGCATATTGGAGTTAGAGTAAAGATTATTCAGCCAGGTATGATTGCTACCGACTTTGCTGGTCGTTCTTTTGATTTCCAGGCTGGTAATATTTCAGAGTATCAACCCATTATTAGTGCAATAATGACTCAATGGCAAAATCCAGATTTAAAATTATCACCAGCGGATTTGGTTTCAAAAGTCATCTATAAAGCAGCAACAGATAATTCGGACCAATTGAGGTATAGGGCAGGTGAAGATGCTGAATTTCTTTTAAGTCAAAGAAAAAAATTAGATGATCGTGAATTTTATCAAATGATGAACAATCAATCCTCTTAAAACACAATTAATTGGCAGTGCTGAGGCAGTTAGTTGCACACTACAAAACATATCCCCCGCTTGATTATTGCGGGGGCTTATATTTATTAAAAACTTGATTTAGTCTAATACAATTGGAGCACCAGCCTCCTCCAAGATTTTTCCTGTTTTTTCAACATTTTCAAAGTAGGCGTCCATTTCAGGTTTTATCCTCTTGAACATTTCTTTTGCAATATCAAAGCTTTCCATATGTAGTTGTGTCGGCCCATATGAGTTTGGATACCATCCACCTCTAGCGTTTGACAATCTATCACTAATGGTTAAAAAATCTTTTTCACCAACCTCTGCCTTTGCTTTACTTCCTCCAACTTTTCTCTCAAGCATATTCATGGTCTCAGTTAATTCATAAAGAGAACTGCTAGCCTCAGGAATATTTGTTGTGATTTGCATAAGCATTCTTTGATATGTTTTTACTCTAGCATTTGCCTTTTCAAACATATGCTGATACGATGTGACAACAGTAGAAAATTCAGCTAAATCAGCATAATATTTATCATGCTTGTCTGCCATTGGGTTAGTCAAGGTTCCCGACCTAATCTTTTCAACCTCTAATTCAACAGGACCAGCAAGATCAATTACTACACCATTAACCCTTTTCTTTAAAAATAAATCATACTTTCCTGGATCCACTTGAGTTGTTATTCCTCCTCCAGAACCCCTCCAACCTCTAGAACTTCTTGATGTAGTTTTAACTGTAGTTGGAATAGAACTTGTAAGATTCCAGTTAACTCTTGAAACACCTTTTCTTAGCGGTCCAGAAATTTTAGAAACAATTTCACCATCCTTGTTTTTCACAACAAGAATAACCTGGTTTTTTTGCTCAGCATTTTCTTTATCTAATGCATCCCAGCCCGGGAAAGGAATATCAGCATCTTTTTTGGCGCTTTCTGATTTTTTTCTTTTAGATTTCATCGACTCGGGAGCATTTTTTACATAGTAGGTAATATTTGCTCCATACTGAGGATTACTTGCATAATATGTTTGCCCTCCGTCGCTACTTGTACCTCCAAACACCTGGTTGTATTGTAAAGCTTTTCTAGGCTCAAAAATTACACCTTCGTTTGAAAGATTTTCTTCAGTCATATCTCTCAGCGGACTATAGTCGTCAAGAACATAAAAACTTCTACCAAAAGTAGCAAGTACTAAATCATTCTCTCTTTTCTGAATTGCTAAATCCCTTACAGGTATTGTAGGAAGTCCGTTAGAGAATTTATGCCAATTATCACCTTGATTTAAGCTTATATAAACTCCATATTCAGTTCCTAAAAACAATAAGTTTGGATTAACATGGTCTTGAACAATTCTCCACACAAGAGTTCCATCGGGCAACCCGTTTGTAATCGAAACCCATTTTTTACCCCCATTAGTTGTTTTAAAAACATATGGTTTGTAATCTCCAAACTTATGGTTGTCTAAAAGCACATACGCTGTTTCAGTATTATGAAGATCAGCCTTAATGTCGTTCACAAAGGCACTAGAAGGAGTTTCCGGCAATTTATCAACTGTTATTTTAGTCCAGTTTTGACCGCCGTCTTTTGTATATTGTATAATTCCATCGTCAGTTCCTGCGTAAAGAATATTTTCATCAATTCTAGATTCAGAAAGCGATGTGATTGTATTATAAGTTGACATAGCATATACGTCCCAAGCGTTGTCAAAACTTTGAACTCTTCCCATAATTGGTAATGATAATCTTTCTTGGTCTTTGGTTAAGTCACTCGAAATAGGCGTCCAGCTATCACCTCTGTTTTCAGACCTCCAAACTCTTTGAGTTCCAAAATATAATCTTTTAGGGTCATGATAACTAACTAAAATTGGGGAATCCCAGTTAAACCTTTCATAAGGCTCATCAATTCCCTCTTGAGGTCTAATACTCACAGCTTCTCGGTTTGTCATATCAATTCTGTTGATATATCCTTGCTGAGATTGAGCATATATAATATCTGGATTTCCAGGTTCTGTTGCTGGTTGGTGACCATCACCACCTAAAACCACATACCAGTGAGCATTTGAAATTCCATCGTAATCAAAAGTCCTTGAAGGACCACCCTGGGTATTATTATCTTGAGTACCCCCATAAACATTGTAAAAAGGCTCAGCATCATCAACCGCTAACTTGTAGAATTGAGTAAGAGGAAGATTTCCAACAAACTTCCAGCTTTCAGAGTCGTCAAAAGATTCGTATATACCACCATCAGTACCTATAAGCATATAATTAGGATCGTTTGCTTTAAAAGTTAAAGAGTGATTGTCAGAATGCTTTTTTCTTTCAGTCATTGTATAGAAATTTTTACCACCATCTTCAGAAACTAAAACCCTAACATTCATCAAATAAATCTTGTCAAACACATGAGGTGAAGCAACAAGTTCTTGATAGTAGTGTGGACCTGTTCCACCAGAAACGGTATCAGACATTTTTGTCCAGCTTCCACCACTATTATCAGATCTATATACCGCACCTGTTCTTTTATCTAGCTCCACAGCAGCATATAATACATTTGGTTGCATTGGAGAAATAGCTAATCCTATTTTTCCTTTATTTGACTTAGGTAGGCCTTTATCAATTTTTGACCAATTGCTTCCGCCGTCAACACTTTTATAAAGTGAAGTTCCAGGACCACCGCCAATAAGAGCCGCAACATTTCTATGTTTTTGCCAGCTTGCAGCGTATAGAATATCAGGGTTTGTAGGATCAATTACAAGATCTGTTACACCTGTCCACTCATTAATATCTAAAGTGTTCTTCCAAGTTTTACCTCTGTCAGTTGTTTTATATAAACCTCTTTCACCACCTGGACTCCATAATGGTCCTTGTGAAGCAACCCACACAGTATTAGGGTCTTCTGGGTGAACTATTATTTTTGAAATGTGCTCAGACTTTTTAAGCCCCATATCTTTCCAGGACATACCACCATCTTCACTGTGATAAACTCCATGCCCAATACCAACGTGTCTACCTCCAACATTTTCTCCGGTTCCTAACCATATTGAAGCATTATTGTGAGGGTCAATGGTTATAGATCCAGTAGAGTAAAAAGGCATATTGTCAGCAATAGGACTCCATGTTGTTCCAGCATTTTCAGTTTTCCATACACCTCCCGAACCAACAGCAACATACCAAACATTTTCGTTCGTTGGGTCAATGGCAATATCTGCAATTCTTCCAGACATAAAAGCTGGCCCTATACTTCTAAATTTAAATGCATTTAATGCAGATTTCACAGCACTTTTCTCTTTGTTCGAATCTTTAGAACCTTGCCCCAGGGTGAAGTTATGAGAGAAAAGGATTGCTAAAGTAACTAATAATATTTTTAGGTTTTTCATATAATTTATTTTTTAAATAGTATCCACTTTTCCTACTGCAATGCAGGAAGTCCTACTAAAATAAGATAATTTTGTAAAACCCTATTTAATATCTAAGGAAACTACAAATTAATTGAATTGTATTATTGCAAGCTGTAGTGAATAAAACCAAACCGAGATAAAAAGCTCCAAACCCGGAAATTTGGAGCTAGATTTAATATGTCAGGTTACTTTTAAAAAGTAAAATGCCTTATGAAAAGGCAAGTGTCATATTCTTAATTAATATGAAAAGCATTCAAAATTAATTATATGTTTGTATGTGTTTATTATATAAACTTTATGGCTTTGTTAAAAAATTTTTATCAATGAATTCCAAAAACCCAGTAGATATTGACGGAGCGGAGATCTCTTGGTTTGCGCCTCTTTGTGATGGTGATGATGACTTTTTAGGAAACAGAAATCCTGACTATAAAAGTACTTGGGAAAACACGTCTAATATTGTAAAAACTGCTGATGAACTTGGGTTTAGAAACGTTTTATGTCCATCTTCATACCAAGTTGGTCAAGACACATTGTCTTTTGTTGCAGGAATGGCTCCAATTACAAAACAGATTAATTTTTTAGCAGCTATTCGCTGTGGAGAGGTTCATCCACCAATGCTTGCAAGAAGTATAGCAACACTAGACCACATGCTCAAGGGTAGATTAACTATTAATATAATATCATCGAATCTTCCAGGCAACGAGTTGGATTCTTCTGAAAGATATGCTCGCTCTCGAGAAGTCATTGAAATTTTAAAACAAGCATGGAATCAAGATAGAATTGAGTTCAATGGAAAATATTATAAATTAAACCTTCCCACAGATCCTGTTAAGCCCTATCAACAAAATGGTGGTCCTCTTCTGTATTTTGGTGGATATTCACCTGAAGGTGTTGACTTATGCGCAGAACATTGCGATGTTTATTTGATGTGGCCAGAAACAGAAGATAAATTACAAGGGCTTATGAATACAATGACACTTAAAGCTTCAGATTATGGACGCACCGTTCAGTTTGGATTAAGAGTTCATGTAATTGTTAGAGAGACTGAGAAAGAAGCAAGAGACTATGCCAATAACCTTTTGTCAAAATTAGACTTAGATCACGGGCTAAATATTAAAAACCGAGCACAGGATTCGAATTCATTAGGAGTAGCACGTCAATCACAGATGCGAAATGAAGCAGACAATGAATATTATGTTGAGCCACACCTGTGGACGGGAATAGGACTAGCTAGGTCCGGTTGTGGAGCAGCTCTTGTTGGAACCCCGGATCAAATTTTAAACAAACTGAAACGCTATATGCAAATGGGCTTAAGGTCCTTCATATTATCAGGATATCCACACCAACAAGAATGTGAGCTTTTTGCTCAACATGTTTTGCCTCATTTAAAAACAATTTCACTACCTGAAGTTTTTAACAGACGAATAAATGAAACCCCAAACACTCCACTGGGAAAGGGAGAAAGAAAGTAGATTATGGTCGATTTTATAATTGTCTTGTTTTATTTTTCTTTAATTATGATCGTAGCCCTTAGAGGTAAAGTTAAAGCAGATAGCTCAGCAGACGAATATTTTTTAAGCTCAAGAAACCTCCCTTGGTATTCAATTGCTTTATCAACTATTGCAACAAACATTCAGGGATATCAGTTTCTTGGAATGATGGGTTCAGCATATTTATTTGGCCTCGCTCAAGCAAATCTTGAAATTAATGCAGTTCAAGGTATTTTAATCGGTGCCTTTGTTTTTGTACCACTTTTTCTAAGAGAAAAAATTACAACAATTACACAGTTTATATCCAAGAGACTAGGTGAACGAGTTGCCCTTTTTTATTCACTAGCAAATATTGCACTTTTTGCAACTGTAACAATTGGAGCTGCGCTTTTTTGGGGAGCTTATGCTGCAGACTTAGTTTTCGGAGAGCAACTATCATTTTTACATTCAAATAGAATTATTAGAATAACAATACTCATTATAATACTTGGAGTGTTCTCTGCCATTTATACTTATCTGGGTGGTTTAAGTGCTGTTGTTAAAACAGATATAATTCAATTTACCGTATTAATTGTTGGAGGAGCTGTTGTTTGTTTTACAGCTGTAAATCAGCTGGGTGGTTGGGATCAACTGTATGCCCAAACCCCTGAAAAAATGCACCTGCACTTACCTGCAGATCATCCAACTCTCCCATGGACCCATCTTTTTGGATTGTTTTTGCTTAACATAAATTACTGGTGTGCAAATCAAACTGTAATGCAAAGAGCTTTAGCTGCAAAGAGTGTTAGACATGCACAAACTGGCTTAATAGCAGGTGGTTTAATTAAACACATAATGGCGGTGATAATTATTATTCCAGGTATAGCTCTTTATGGAATTCTTGGTGACACCCTAAGCGAGCCTGACATGGCGTTCCCATATATTGTCAACACCTATCTACCGGTTGGTATAAAAGGCATAATATTATGTGGATTGTTTGCGTCACTTATGAGTACAGTAGACTCTACTTTTAACTCGCTGGCTACTTTGTGGTCAACTGATATCTATTCAAAATATATCAACAAACAAGCAGGGGATAAAGAAAAAATAAAAGCAGGCCAAAAAGCCATTCTATTTAGCTTAGGCACTGCTCTTATAATGGGGTTTGTTTTATTATATCTAAAGTTTGACGATCCTAATTCAGCCTTTACCCATACCTTAAATAATTTACGTTATTATATAAACTGTGGAATAGTAGTTTTGATATGTAGTGCTGTGGTTTTATTAAAACCAAACCGAAACATAGTTCTTTTTGCATTCATCGCAACACTTCCACTAAACATCGCTTTGCAACTTTTTATGCCAGAGATGAATTATTTTGTAAGAGCCTTTTGGGTAATTATAATAGGGTTATTTATCACAATAATTGGTAGTATGGGCAAACTAAACTCATTACTATCATTATTTCAACCTGCAGATAAATATAGCAGAAACTGGGGGTGGGCACTAGCAATTACACTAGTCTTATTACACATAGTTTTTCATTAAAAACCTGAAACCTTATTTAGCTTATAGTTTTTTTATCAGTTTTAATTGTAACTGAAGAGGGGTGAAGCATAACTTCTGCAAGACCAGTTGTTTTTGGAAGCTCATATGCATAAAAATATTCTAAAGCATCTAGTTTACTTTCAAAAAAACTTGTGTCAAAAGATTTGTCACCTAATATTAAAGCGCGTTTACTTACCACACCAACTTCTAACCAAGACCATCCAACTAACACAAGGCTAAAAAACTCCATAAAAATTGAAGCATCAGCTAAAAACTTTTCATAGTCTCCTTTGGAAGCAAAAGGAATAAGATGAAATAATATTTTTTGAGTTTCTTCTAGTTTTTTATCTAAACTAGCAGCCCACTCCTTTAGGTCATTATCCTGTGAAGCTTCATCAATGGTCTTTTTTATTTCTTCCATTAAAAGCTTCGCACCCTCACCATTGTTAAGCATCATTTTTCTTCCAAGAAGATCTTGAGACTGAATACCTGTTGTCCCCTCATAGATTGTACAAATTCT
>Ga0181563_10003721_pt1 | contig 14472 bp, 19 predicted proteins | sample 011ome_25_FD_133759 | JGI IMG/M metagenome (GOLD analysis project Ga0181563, IMG submission 133759) | Coastal salt marsh microbial communities from the Groves Creek Marsh, Skidaway Island, Georgia - 011512CT metaG (megahit assembly) | ecosystem: Environmental > Aquatic > Marine > Intertidal... | reverse complement strand
TAAAAATTCAAAAAGGGACATGTCTTTTGCAGCCAGAAATTTGCGTTTATGTAAATACGGTGTACTAGACGAAGCGCTAGTAGACCTTTCTACGATGATGCAAACCTTGTCAGGATATCGGTCTAGCATATCTGCACACTCGTTGACTCTTTCATCGTATGTAAATTTTTCTTTGAATGATAGTTTCATGTAATATATCTGTATAAAACATTTAAAATAAAGCTTTATTATTACATTATTTAATATATATTTTTCGACAATGTCATTTCAACATAACACAACAACATCTTCCAATATTATCGATCCCATGCATGTGCTGAAAAGAAACAAGAACGATAAATTCAAAATATGTAAAAAAGAAATAGATATATACAATTGTTGTATTCGTGAAATTTCAACAGAAGATCCTGTCCACAAATGCGATAGTTACATGACCGATATACAAGTATGTTTAAGAAAAATAGAATATGAATTGTAGATTTAAAATGGTATACAGATTTAAAAACATAATCATACACACTGTATATCTACAGTATGAATGTTGTGCAAGATACAATTTCTTGTATTGTAATTATAGGAGCAGGTTTGACATTAGGGTATATTGGATGTGCTTTTGTTTATGCGTCGTATTTCAAAACAACGGATAAGCCAGAAATACAAAAACCTTTAATGAAATACAAAGATCGATATCCAATCGATATCAGTGGCAATTATGAAGAGAACCAACGAATGAATACTCGTTCTCTTAGCACTGTCCATGAATACACGCCTAATGGAGGTATATTTTTAAAATACGATGACGAAAATAACGAGTTTCATTATTGGGGAAGTTCTGGAATTTCATATGAAGTACTTTGTGTTGTTGCTCGAAAATATTGTCTTGTTTTTAATTGCCCTATTCTATATATACGGGGATTTCATGTCGAAAAAGACAACGATGTTTCACGGAATACTATTCAGATAAGTAAAGAAGATCAAGATCTATTTTTATTTAAACAATCCAAAAAAGAACCCCCGAAAACCATAGAAAAATCAAAAGAAGATGCACAAATCCAAAAGTTGCCCAAATTGTCTATTAAATGTGTTGGAGGTATAGATGACTACGACATAGTAACGGGAACATCCAAGTCGAAACCAAAATACGATTCTACTGAAATTGTGACTTGGGCAGCATTTCGACAAGCCACGAAAAAAAATCAATAAATCTCATTACGAATGGATAACAATTTTATTGTTCATATTACAAATCTCTGTATTGTTATGCTATATACATTCTTTGTTTTTTTTTGGTGATGAAGTTTCGATTTGTGCTTTCCGATGCATCAACAATACAGACATATCAGATGGAAGCAATGGAACTTTAATACGAATATAAGAGTTGTTTTTGTTTTCTGGATGCAAACACACAAGGCAAAGTAAATCGACTTTCTTTTGGTATTTAGATTCTATAATGGTACGATAAATATTCAGCTGTAAAGCATAGTGCCAGAAATTAGTATCCGGAATACCGTTTATACATTCTACAATTGCAAATTTTTGCCATGGGTTAGATGTTACTATTTGTTTGCATCGTTTCCAGTCGAATATTTTTAATGTATTGGTTTTTGGATCTTCAAATATCATATCCACAGAACCAGCTAACAAATAATCCTCATCAAATATAGTCCATTCTGTACGAAAAGGAATCCAATCTTTTTCATCTGGATTTGCTAATCGTTGTGATTCGAATAGCTGAAAATATGTGTATTCGATACTATCATCGTTGACCAGTATTTGGTTATAAAATTGTTCAATATGTAAATGCATTTTTGTTCCCAGTGCAGCTGCTGTGTCACGATTATTATCCCATTCTGTTTTAATTTCATCATCTGTTTTCCCAAAGTATTTGGACTTTGACCAATTTTTACTATTTTTCATCTTTTCGATTATTTTGTCGGCATCAAATGAACTGAATAACGTATGAATCCATGTTGTCACAGAAGTGAAAGCCGAAGGATCAATAACATTTGGATGTGTGATCGTATAAGTATGAGATTCTTCTTCGAAATCAATATACTGATCGCGGTCATGTGGATGCTTTTGTTTCAGATAATCCATGATATAGATGGTAGTTTTGAAATATGATTTTCTGTATTTATGCGTACTTAAAATTCAATTTTTCTAATAATTTAAATTGAATGTGGTTTATATGTAAAATTACATGTATTTTACATATAAACGCCCCAAGGAGGGATTGAACCTCCGACCTTTCGGTTAACAGCCGAACGCTCTACCGATTGAGCTATCAAGGCATTTAAAAAGAAGCCATAATGTGGAATTGAACCACAGACCTTTTGCTTACAAGGCAAATGCTCTACCAGCTAAGCTACTATGGCGAATGACTTATTCTATCAACAGAATTTGTTTTTAAATTCTTTTTAGTTCAATACATTTTTTATAGTACTTGTTAATTTAGATTTTGATATATCTGAAATAGCATTGTTTGACATATCGTTCAGTTTTTGAAACTCCAGTATGCAATGAATAGCTTCATTGTAATAGTATTCTATATCATCAAAATTAATGCCCACAATTCTCAAAATTGGTTTAAGCATTCGTATATCCAACACTCCTTGATTCACAATAATTTCCAGAACAGCGTCAATGAGAGAAACGACAGAAACAGCATACTTCGCGAGTTCACATACTGGTTTAAGTTTCGATTTTTCATCTACAAAACCAATAATATCGAGATCGTACTCTGAATTGATTGTATGGAAATCTTTAAGGAATTTGAGTAGAGACCCATATACGACTCCCAATGTATAAAACATTTCATTGATTTGTTCTTCTGACTGAATCTGTTGCATATCTAAATTAATTTTATTTGATTGGTCAGTGATAGTACTACTGCCACTTATTTTACCAATATGATCATTCAAATAATCTTTTGTACTTTGCAACCAATTACTGTATAGTTTTTGAAATATTTTTGGTTGGATTAGATTTGCCGCAATCGATTGTTCATTTTGGTTTTCATTTTGATTTTCATTTTGGTTTTCATTTTGGTTTTCATTTTGATTTCCGCCTTTATAGTTTCCGATTTTCAGTTTGTTTTCAAGCTTAGCATAATAGACTACATCTTGATTTTGTATAGGACCATGTTGTTGATATATATTACGATAAGTAGAAAACAGAAGCAATACTTGTTGTATAATTGCATCTGGTGTATTCACACTCAATAACTGCTGTATTGTGTTAGTAAAAAAAATGGAATGATCCATAGAAAGAGTATTTCCAACGTTCCGATCAAACAATGTAGACAATATGGAAAATGAATTCATTACAATATATCGGTATTTAAAAAATTTGTTTTTATTTGTTTTTTTTCTGAGAAAAATCTAAAAATCCGTTGGTTTGTTCGATCCAAAATGCATCTTTGAATTCTTGTTTGATAATCTCCATTGCTTGAAGTTCATCACTATCAAGACTTTGAACGAATTTATTTTTCGCCGAAGTATTTTTGGGTTGCTTCACTTTTATGGTTTGAGTTGGCATTCCTATGAATTATAACACAAAAAAACATTTAATTCAATTTTTTAAAGAAATTGAATTGATAATGTTCTTCATAAATCAAACAACCCAGATTAACTACCATGAGTACGATATTCAGATTTAAATTATCAGATGAACTAATCGTGTCTATGCATAATTTCGCTACAGTCCATAAACACGATGACCTGAAAACATTCAAAGAATCGTTTGATACATGGTATACGAGTAAAGATATTGCATTGCTCATTCAAAACGAAAACGAAAACCTTCGTGAAAATGGTTACAAAGGAGATGTAAGAACCAAAATATTCAAAAGCATTCGTTATTACTATAGGAAAAAAAGAACAAAAAACAACGAAGAAATCAAAAAAGAAAGAGTAAAATCGTTTTATTTACCTAAAGAAATGTTTGAGTACATCGATAGAATCATACAAAAAAAACTACATACAAAACCATCCACCCTATTTACAACCTTTTTAGAAACCTACCAAGACAATCAAATTGTACAAGAATATGTAGAAAAAGATAAATCCAAAGTAAAAAAGGCATTTAAAAATCGTATTTTCAAATTAAAATTACAATGAATTTCTACAAAATAAAATGTGACGAAAAAGCAAGACATGGAAGGAGGTGACATTATTAACAAAGGTGCGTATGGTTGTATTTATAATCCATCGTTGCAATGCTCAGCCGATAAGAAAAAACATGCCATACGGAAAAAAAAAATAAATAAAATTCAATTGTACAATAAATACGCCATAAACGAAAAAACTATTGGTGCAATTATTTACTCTATACCACATCACAATAAGCGTTTTGTACCTTTAATCACAAATAAAAAATCTGAATGTTCAAAATTAAAAGTAAAGCAATTTAAAAATGGAACTCTACAAGATTGTTCAATCTTAAAAAAATCAAAACCTCAAACTGATATCATGTTATTGGAAGGAGAATATCTTGAAAATAGCATTCCTTTAGGGGACTATTTATCGTCTATAGAAAAGCCATTAGAATTATATTATCGCTATACGCATGCTTTTTTTTATATCACTGAATCTATTGGAATTTTATTGAAACATGATATTATTCATTTCGATTTAAGAAATCCCAACATTTTATACGATTCTCTCCAAAATGCTCCAATTGTACTTGATTTTGGTATTTCTTTTCAAACAAAGGACCTGTTGAAAGATTACGAACGAATCTTAATTGGGTACGATCCAACGTATTATATCTATCCACCTGAAGTACTTCTCATAAGTCATTATATTTTTACGAAACCAGATAATATAATGACATCTATTCATTCTGTTCAAAACGATATTCAAACAAACAAACTGTATAGTTACTTTTCCGACGAAATAAAACAAGCATATATTCATGAATTGGAACAATATTTCACAAAAATAGGCAAGAAGACCGAATTAAAAAATAAATCACGGGAGGACACAATTCAATTGTTATTAAAAGATGTTCTAAAACAAAAAATGTATTCTAACTGGGATTTGTACATATTTTCTGCATTTATGTTACGTATTATTACATCTATTTCCGATATAAAACAAGACAAGTATCAGGAAGAGCTCTTCATGTTGTGTTGTTCTTCACTACACCCAAATCCAAGCAAGCGACCTGATATAAAAGAGGTTCAAATACACTGCAATCAAATACTAATGTTGTTCGAAGACAACCATGATCATATGCAAACTTTGAAAAACAGAAACAAAACAATATACAAAAAAAAGTCGGCGAATTTTTTGCGCGATTTGACGCATGATTAAATTAAATTGATTTTACTTTTCTACGACATACCGGACAAGTCGAACAGATATTCAACCATTTGGTGATACTAGAAACCGAAAAGTAATGCAAACATGGTAATTCAATTAGTTTATCGTTGGGTTGAATTTTTTCCATAGAGATACAACATGTTGCATCATGATATGTAGCATCGTATTGTATTTCTTTACATTCATAATAATTTGTCAACGATATTGTATCATTTATCGATTGTGGTGCAGGAACAGAGATTGTGAAACACTGATGTTGTTTCCGGTATTCGCTAGAAAGATAATAAATAGACATTGATAAAATCATTAATATAATCGGCATGTATTTATATTGTTTCTGTTGGTTGGCTTACACTACAGGACGGACGCAAGTCATCTATTGTCAGTAATTCAGTCAATATATCATGTGCCATGTATTTGTATCGATTATATTTGAGAATCTCATTATACACATGTAAAGACGATGGACGAAATGCAGTATTTTTGGAGATTTTTTTGTGTGATAAATTAAATACAAGAGATCGCGGTTGAATGTCTGTAAATTGCAGTATATTATTATGTGAAGTAGATATATAATCTGTGGAATTTAAGTTTGAAATTCGATAAAAAACCAATTTCGGCTGACTACACAGTTGCTCAGTCAACATAGATATGTGCGATTCCGTAAAATGATTAGAAATAAACACAAATGTTACTTTTGAAGCCATTGTTGTGGACAAATCAAATGCTTCTACTATTTCATTTGTGGTGGTGCTAATTGCATCTACAACAGGTTGAAATGATCTATGATCTCCTCTATGAGCTTGCATTATTATTTCCACTTTTTCGCAAAAATCATTACATTTGGATATATCGACTATGACAATTTTACTACTGTAGAGCATTACATGATGTCGAAATGCTTCTGTTGTTGTATGTTCTGATATGTAGATACCTAAAGCAATTGCTTGATACAAACAATTGGAATCTTCCATATGTCGACTTACATCTACTATAGGAAGGGTAGATTTCAATGTTGTTTTGGTTTGCATTTTACTCCAATACAACTGAATCATTTGTCGTGGTACCGATGATGGTTTATATTGCATTGTGTTTATTTCTATAACACGTTTCATCAAAAGTTGAATGGGTAATGCGGAATATTTCAAACTTTGATTTAAAGGGGCTTCCTTATTGGTGTTTGTGATTTTTTGATGAAATGAAACATATTTTTTTTGGAAGGTTGTATTGCAATGTTTGTATAACGACCAAAAATATTTTAGTTGACTGTATACGGAAATATGTTGGCATTCTATTTCTTCTTCTTTTTTTCCACACAAATAATGTTCAATAATCTGTACTTTCTTACTTAATAATGCTAATATTTTACGAAATGAACGGCGTTCCAGTGATTTTGACATGAGTATTCGTGACATTCCACGAAGCTCCATGTATTTAGAAACTATCTTCTGGAACAACCATTTGTGTTTTCCCCTTTCGCGTGGACACCATTTTACTACTAAATAAGCATAATGCTCATGCATTTGTTGATCATTTGATTTTTTTTTTGTATTAGGGTTGTGTTCTCGTTTCATGAGCCTATGAATTTCTTCTGCAAACAATCCAACACAATATTCAATCAATGTATGGTCCTTGTTTTGTGTGCAATCGTATATATATTGTGCAAAATATTTGATATCTTTCCATGAACCATATGGTCGTACATGCAACGATTTCTTATCCACATATTTTAAAAAAACAAACGAACGCAAGGCTTGCTTCGCCAAGAGAGGAAAGTACTGAAACCACACCCAAATAAACATATATGATATATCGCGTTCACCTTTTCCGTATAGTACATCGCGTGTATATCCAATAAGCGAATAAGCCTTTACCAAAATATCTGCATGTTCTATATTTCCGAATTTGTTCACATTCGATTTCGTACATCGACTCAGAAATGCGCGAAGAATATGTTCAGCTGTTTGAATATTAAAACGTGTTGTACAACACAAAGATAAATACAATTCTTCTATGTCAGAATGACAACAAGGACAATTTTGTTTGCATATATTCTTTCTTTTTTGAACTTGAACCATATTATTTTACAATAGATGTTAGTATAACATATTTTGTATTTAAGCCAGTATATTTTTCGCACTATGTATTAAATGAATACTTTTCAAGAATTAACGCTGAAATATATAGTAGGATGCGTAGGATCGAGAATATTATTCTCGTGTTTACTTCAGTATGCACCAGAAATGATTTTACCAGCATTGTATTTTTTATGTGCAGCTATTTCTTTGGGATTTGGAGGATTGTGGTTGTTTGGTCTCCGGACAGAAAAAGGAGCATTTAACAATAGAATATGGTGGAATTCGTTACGAGTTGTGCATGCGTTCTTTTTCATATTGTGTTCATGGTTTTTATACAAAAAAAAACAGTACTTAGCGGCTACTGTTATTTTGTTAGATACGAGTTTTGGAATCGGTGCGTATTTTATTCATCATTACAATGAAGGTAATTTAAACAAGTTGATAGAACATGTAAATATACATAAATTTATTCAATAAATGTGACATTGTGAATACACAATACGATTTAATAATCATTGTCGGATTCGTATGTAAATGAGTCAGTATCTTCTTCTGGATAGAGATCAGAGTCAAATATAATTTTTTTATATTTTTCAACACACCATACTCTATTAAAGGCATTATAATTTTCTTCTTCTTCTTCTTCAGATGTTGAAGCATAGTGAGGTTTGGACGCGTATGAATCTTTCGGTTTTGTCACATTTTTCATTTTCCATTCATGTAAAGAAGGAATCAAATTTATGTATGACAATTGAGTGTCTCTACTGGAAGTATGAACATTCTTAGAGCTTCCAGGCAATTGGGGAAAAGCTTCCATATGTCTGCGTCGTTTTGGTTTTGGTTTTTGTTGTTGTCTTGACGAACCTCGTTGTTCTTCAAGAACGGAAAACTTGTTTTGGAAAGAGAATACTCTGCTCATATTGCTGTTTTGGATTTTTGAATTATGAGACCTTTAAAACTCAAAATTCATTTCAATTTTATGAAAATACATCAAAACTAATTTGTTTATCATTATATGATTTCAACATACATATATAATTGGTGTATTATTGATTTCTGGTTAAAATACTTAAATAAATATATATAAATAAATGAAGTATTAAAATATATCTTAAAATAGTCATTAGATTTTTAACAGCTTTACAACTACATCAATACTATACATACAAAGGAGTTTTATAAAACCACGTAATATAAAAAAATCAGCATCATGGCTTTTATGTGAAAGATATGTATACTTCATCTTTATTTTTATCTTTTGTTTTATTTGGTATTTTGTTCAGCGTTTTGATTTGGGTTCGTATTTTCATTTGTATGTAAATTCGAATCATGCATTTCCATTCTATTTTATTTCATAATTGAAATGTAATAAAGATTTTCGACAGGAAATATGTAAAAGAATTCATTTATGACGATTAACTTATATTTATCGTATATACCGATATTTATTACAAAACAGCATTTATATTCAATGTGTATGAATTTAAATTTGTTTTCACCATTAAATATTGTACTGAAGCTACAAAAAAACAGTAATTTTAATACAGCGTATGTATTTGTACAATCGTGGCACAATTGTGAAGAAAGTAGACATATATTAGATACACTGCAAACTGGGAATAACGCTTATTTACAATTTGCATTTCCAATCTATATCAAGTGTTCTTTATTAAAAAAAACGTCATAATCGATCTTTTACTTACCCTCATAGTTACATTTTGTTTGATTGTTTTACGACAAAACAGAGGCAAATATGCCTTTACCACTACAACACATATGGCTAAATTTGTAGTGTGTTTTGGATAGAATTTCGGATACAATAAATTCTACTACAGGATGATTTTTCTCAAACATTATTTCATCCGGAAAATGATATGTATATGCCGTTTCGAGTGATTTTTTTCTTACTTTCATACGATTATCGTTTGCTATATTTTTGAGGATCGTATGAAAATAATACCGGTGTAATTCAGTGTCATCGGATAGTTTGGGAATCTTATGTATACAAAAGGATTTATCTTGAACATAGAAGTGATCTTCTAATTCGCAATCGTCTAATCTTTTTTTGAAATACTTTACCAAATATGGTAGATGTGGAATTACAACTTCACATAGAATATGAATGCGTTCTTGCGAACATCGCGGATTAATGAATTCTACAATAGAAAACAAAATATCGTCAGGCATCGTTTGTAAAAGCATTATTCTTTTGAAAGTAGTATTTGGATTTTGAAAAGTTGATAATATATCATTACAGATCAATTTTATGTATTTTATACATCATTATATTTTTCCAAGGATTCATTTCTTTTGTTTTTATAGGTCACGATAGGGTTTGGATAAGTTTTCAAATTATATGTAGAACAATGAATATCCCAAGCATGTATATGTCGTGCAGGAACAGATGCAAGATCAGGAAGCCATGTTTTGATAAATGTGGATTTCGGGTCGTAGTCTTTGCTTTGAGTCCATGGGTTAAACAATCGTTGAAAATGCGGTTTTGGATCGACCCCAACCGAAGATACCCATTGCCAATTACCGTTGTTCACAGCGGGATCATAATCTGTCAGCATCGTTGCAAAGTATTGTTCACCTTTTTGCCATGCAATACCTAGTATTCGCACAAGAAAATTTGCAGATATAAGTCTCGATCGGTTGCTCATATATCCAGTCGCTATCATTTGACGCATGCTCGCATCAACAATAGGGTATCCAGTTGTTCCTGATTTCCAAGCATTCCAATGTTTTACATTGTTTTCCCATCTTAGGTTTTTATACTTTTGTTGGAAAGATTCTCCCTTTAAACCTTGTGGATAGTACACAATAATATAGTAATAAAATTCACGCCATAGTAATTGACTTAGTAATCCATGTGTTTTCCCGTATCTATCTCGCCATGACCAATAGACCTCACGAATAGAAATACAACCGAATTTGATATATGCAGACAAATATGATGATGTATAGGTTAACATATTCCTGCATTCATCATAAGATTGGTTGTGTGTGATGCTTTTTTTCATCAAAGATAATGCATTTTTCCTCCCACCTCGAACCATTTGTTTTGGGTGATTTATATCTTGATACAGTAATCCACACTCGAGTGACTTTAACGCTTTTGTTTTTTGAAACATTTTGGTCAGGGTTGATGATATTTTTTTGGGTCTAGATATTTTGTCTTCTTGTTTCAACACATTGTTCTTGAAAGGAGTAAAAATCTGATAAGGGGTTTGGTTGTCTTTTAGAAAGTCTCCAATATCCGCCAGCAAATAATCTTCCATTGTCGTGCATTCAATGTTGTGCTTTTTACACCAATTAAATATTTGTCGATCTCGTTTTTGTGCATACGGAGTATAATCTTGGGCAAAAGCAACTCTGTCAATCGGTATTTTATTGCGAATGTTTTCAAGCACATCTATATTTGTTCCTTGAAAATAATGTAAACGACTATTGTATTTTTGTAATTCAGTATCTAACGTTTGTAATGATTCTACCATAAATTGAATAGCATGGAGGGAACGATATTTGTTTTTTTCTGATATTTGTTCGGGTGTGAAAATAAAACAAGGAATTATATCTTTTGTGTTGTAGTTTATAAGATGATATAGTGCTTTGTTGTCTTGTATTCTTAAATCTCGACGAAATATGTATAAGGTATACATAAATTTTATATACCTTATGTTAATAAATATATACACACAATATAATATAAAAATGCCTACAACAAATTCAGATAATGATAAATTGCATAACAGACGATGTGTATCAAAATATACAGGTAGTGTTACTGATCAGCGTAAGAAGCTCGAGACAAAAGAAGACTATTTAGCTGTATTGAAGAATAATAAGTCGTGTATTGATATAAGTATACAAACTGCAGCTACAAAAAATCCTCGAAACATAGTCAAACCACCTGTCATGATGGATTCAAGTTCGTACATTGAACAGTTGAAACTAAAACACATTAAATGTGATGATGATGATAAAAAAAGTAAATAAATTTAAAGATATTTTACAAATTCAACCTAGATATATATACATGTCCTATTCGCTGTATTTATGTGTAGATCTTCCTGGTTCAAACCCAGATGCAGAAAGAATATTAAAAGAAAAGTACAGAGACGCAATTTCAAATTTTAATGCAAATTCGAATGATCAGCATCGGGATAGCGGGTTTGACATTTTCATCCCTTCTAATATCACTCATTCCTCAAAAGACAAACAGATCACTGTAAATCACGGAATCAAAGCAGTGTGTTATAAAGAACTCATTTCCACTGAATATCCATCTGGTTATTACATGTACCCTAGATCCAGTATTAGTAAATCTCGATATAGAATGGCAAATAGTATTGGTATCATCGATAGCGGATACAGAGGAAATTTAATAGCAAAATTGGACGTACTTCCAGTGCAACCATCAAATTTAATTATTTCTCAGCATACTCGTATGTTTCAAATATGTGCACCGGATTTGTCACCTTTTCGAAGCGTGAAGTTGATGCATAAATCGCATCCTATTTTTAGTGGTGTCACAACTCGTGGATCTGGTGGATTTGGATCAACCAATACATGAATCATAATATTAATTATATGTTTGATATACATTATTGTACAATGCAATGTTGCACATCTACAAGAGACGCATTATTTCAAAAATTGATTTCATATAATATATTTGCAATATTTCAAATTAATTTTCATTATGACTGTTCCGTTGATACAAAATACTTTATCTGAAGATCAGCAAATGATATATGATAATGTGATGGAAGGTGCAAATGTATTTGCGACTGGTCCAGGAGGATGTGGCAAGAGTCATGTCTTAAAATATATCATTCGAGAGTTGAAAAGACGCAGAAAGAAAGTTGCAGTATGTGCAATGACTGGTTGTGCAGCTGTATTATTAGAATGCAAAGCGCAAACGTTGCATTCATGGGCTGGAATCGGTACAGGTAAAGGAGATGCTGAACATTTAGCTTCGACTATCAATTTAAATTACTACAAGCGCAAAAATTGGTTATCCACTGAAGTGCTTATTGTGGACGAGGTGAGTATGTTATCAAAATCATTATTCGAGACATTAGATATCATCGGAAAACATATTCGCAAAAATGCACAACCTTTTGGAGGTATTCAATTGTTGTTTGTGGGTGATTTCTTTCAGTTGCCACCCATTGCATCGCATAAAGATAAAGATACATCCAAATTCTGTTTTGAATCTCCATTGTGGAATGAAACATTTGAAGTCGAAATATTGTTGGATACGATGTTTCGACAAACTGATTCCAATTATATTCAAGTTTTACATGAAATTCGTAAAGGAGGAATATCCAAAACATCCATGGAATTATTAAAAAAGCGGGTTCAAGCTCCATCGAAAGATGTTCCGACACCAATTCGCTTGTTTGCTAGAAAGTATCAAACGGACCAACACAACAAACAAAATATGGATTTGTTGCCGGGAGAAACACATACATTTTCATGTAATGCAGAATACTCTTATGCTTTATCACTAGATAAGAAGCCTATCAAAAAATGGTCATCAAAAGAAATCGAATTTGAAAAAACACAAATTATGCAGAATAATTCATTTGTTCCAACATTGGAATTAAAATTAGGATGTCGGGTGATGTGTTTAATTAATATTCGTACAGAAGACGACCATAACAATTCAGACATATTGGTTTGTAATGGTAGTACTGGTAAAATAGTCGATTTTGTGGATTCGCAACCCAAAGTATTGTTCGATAATGGATACACACACACATTTATTCCTCATCTGTATCAAAGTGAAAAAATTCCAGGATTGTATGTTGAGCAAATTCCGTTATGTCAAGCATATGCCATTACTATACATAAATGCCAAGGTGCTACATTGGATTCAGCATATATCGATTTAGGAGATAATGTATTTGCAGATGGTCAAAGTTATGTTGCCTTATCCAGAGTAAAGCATCTAGAGGGTTTATTCTTAAGTGAATTTAACCCCAGACGAATTCGGGCGAACAAAAATGTAGTGCAATACTACGAACGATTTTATGAATACGACTGACAAAAATGATCAAATTCAAAACATTAAAAATATAATTCAAACAACATACATACATAATGTACATAAATACCTTTTTTATTTTAGATCATTTCATTCAGAATCCATTCCAGTATCATTTTTTTCCAATTCAACTAATTTATTTGACAATATTTTGAAGTTCTCCAAACATTGTAAACTGTACCGACATAGCGATAAACATACGCAGCATTCCAGCGTGTAAACCTCTATAATATCCATACATTCCATCATTCATAAATATATTCCTGATACAATCACGAACAGAATTACATATGGGTACATGTTCATTAAACCCTTGTAATTGCATATGTCGTCTAATAATATCAGTTGGATATGTAACGACAACAGCACTAATACCAGATAATCCCCCACAAATAAAATTCATACTTCTCTCAGAGAGAGAAAACGAAATATTTTTTTTGTATGTATGAAAAAAAGTAAATGTGAGTGCATTAAACGGTACATGTCCTAGTAAATGCATCGACACACCTCGATAGCAATCTTGAAAACTCATTCGTTTGATTGCGTCATATACGCTAGAATAATGATCATGATGGGTTTGTAAAGAAAATCGGGTTCTGGCTGTTTCTAATGGATATGTACAAACACTACCTACTATTCCACCCAATGTACCTGACAACATATAATGTGTTGCATTTGGAACGATACCTATAGATTGAAAAATCTGCAAGCACATATTATTTCCCACAAAATGAATACCTGTTTGTGGGAAAATTCGAAAGCAGTTAATTCCATTCCCTTTCCATAAACCGAGTACTCCTTCGTGATGAATAACGTTTTTTAAATTCGAATTCGGCAAGAAGGGTGTTTGTAGTTGCATTTTGTAGAGATCTACTGGTGCAGCAACGGTTCGTGAAATAATCCCTGACAATCCTCCAATGCATAAATTACCAAAAAGAGAATTGGATTTGTCATAAGACATATATTAACCTCATTATCATTAATAAAAAAACAGTGTTTAAATCTTTTATGTTTC
>Ga0181563_10003717_pt1 | contig 14480 bp, 15 predicted proteins | sample 011ome_25_FD_133759 | JGI IMG/M metagenome (GOLD analysis project Ga0181563, IMG submission 133759) | Coastal salt marsh microbial communities from the Groves Creek Marsh, Skidaway Island, Georgia - 011512CT metaG (megahit assembly) | ecosystem: Environmental > Aquatic > Marine > Intertidal... | reverse complement strand
TTCCCTGACCAGTCGGGGCACCAGGTACCCGGGCAGTGATTCCCGCAGTGCCTGCATGATCGTCTGCGCCTTTTCATCGGCAACATCAAAATGCCCGGCACCGGCAACCTTGTCCAGCAGGTGCAGGTAATACGGCAGCACGCCGGCGGCAAACAGGCGTTCGCTCAGGGCGGCCAGCACCTCGGCGGAATCATTGATGCCTTTCAGCAATACGCTCTGGTTCAGCAGGCTGATGCCGGACTGGCGCAGTTGTTCACAGGCATGATCCACGCTGGCGTCAAATTCCTGGGCGTGATTACTGTGTATTACCAGGATAGTCCGGAATCGGGGATTTGCCAGTATGTTGCACAAACGCGGCGTGATGCGTTGCGGAATCATGACGGGCAGGCGAGTGTGCAGACGAATACGCTCGACGTGGGGAATATCGGCCAGCTGTTCGTAAAACCATTCCAGGTAGTTGTCAGGCAGGGTCAGGGGATCACCGCCACTGAATATGACCTCGGTAATGGAGGCATCCCGGCGAATGTAATCCAGGCTTTCCTGCCAGTGCTCGCGTCCCGGCTGGTTGTCCTGGTAGGGAAAGTGGCGCCTGAAACAGTAGCGGCAATGAATGGCGCAGGCCGAGGTCAGCAGCAGCAATGCCCGGCCCCGGTACTTGTGCAGGACACCGGGCAGCGGATTGCTCCGGGTCTCCTCCAGGGGATCCAGGCTGTATCCGGGTATCTCCTGTGTTTCCGCCATGGCAGGAAATACCTGCAGCAAGAGCGGATCCTGGGGATCCCCCTTCTTGATCCGCGCCAACCAGGGCAACGGCACCCGCACCGGGAATTTTGCCAGCAACGGATGATCCCTAGGCAGCGCCTGCCTATCAATATCCAGCAAACGACATAATTCACCGGCATCACGCACAGCACCGGACAGGATTTGTTGCCAGGATTCGGATGGCGATTGCTTGAGGGGGATTGTGGTCAATTGGGGGTCCTTTTGGTGGGGGAGGATACAGGAATTTCGATAAAACGATAAAACGATAAAACGATAAATGGGTGATTCAGTTAATTCAGCTGTGTCAGGTGCCTATTTTATAGGTAAATTGCGCAAAAACCCTTTATTGGTTAAATCAACATACCTGCACGATGACTTTCTCGATGTTGGCCTTTTATCCCTTTATCCCTTTATCGAAATTCCTGTATCATGCCCCCCCATTTACGACAGCAACAATTCCAGGGTGTAATCCATGGCTACTTACTCAACCAACGAATTTAAATCCGGACTGAAAGTGCTCCTGGACGGGGATCCCTGCTCGATCCTGGAAAATGAGTTTGTGAAACCGGGCAAGGGCCAGGCGTTTAACCGGGTGAAATTCCGTAACCTGCTCAATGGCAGGGTCTGGGAGCGTACCTTCAAATCAGGGGAATCCCTGGAGGGTGCCGATGTGCTCGAGACGGACATGGAGTATCTCTACAACGACGGTGAATTCTGGCATTTCATGAAAACCGATGGCAGCTATGAACAGGTGGCTGCGGACAAGAACGCGGTTGCCGATGCCCTGGACTGGCTCAAGGAGCAGGATGTGTACCTGGTCACAGTCTGGAACGAGGCCCCGATTTCAGTGACCCCGCCCAACTTTGTTGAGCTGGAAGTGGTTGAAACGGATCCCGGCCTGAAAGGCGATACGGCCCAGGGCGGCACCAAGCCGGCAACCCTGACCACCGGCGCCGTGGTCAAGGTACCGCTGTTTGTGGAAATCGGTGAAGTGCTGAAAATCGATACCCGTACCGGCGAATACCAGAACCGGGTCAAGAAATAAGCCAGGGTGTAGTGTCCTGTATACTTTATACATGACACGACACACCCGGTGATCCCGATGGTTGGAAATAACTGGCAACCAACCACTGACAACTCCCTGCTGCAGGCCCGAGCCCGCCTGCTGCAACAAATCCGTGAATTTTTTTACCAGCGCCAGGTGCTCGAAGTGGACACCCCGTTGCTGGCATCGGCCATTGGCACCGCCCCGGCCCTTGACCCTGTCAGGGCATTACTCAAAAACGATGCCGGGCATGAGCAGGAACACTTCCTGCAAACCTCACCCGAATTTCCCATGAAGCGCCTGCTGGCAGCAGGCAGTGGTCCCATCTACCAGTTGGGCAAAGCCTTTCGCAATGGCGAGGCTGGCAGAAAACACAATCCCGAGTTCACCATGCTGGAATGGTATCGCCCCGGGTTTTCCATGGAGCAACTCATCAGCGAAGTGGACGAGTTGTTTGCGACAACCCTGGACCTGCCTTCCGCACAACGGATTTCCTATGGGGAATTGTTCATGACATTCCTGGATATTGATCCTTTTACTATTACATTACCGGCCCTGCATGAGGTGGCAAAGTTGAAGCTGGACGTCGAGATTGAGACGGCTAGTATAGACCTGTGGCTTGACCTGTTATTCAGTCACTGCATTGAACCGGAACTGCGGGAACCGGTCTGTATTTATAACTATCCTGCCACGCAAGCCGCACTGGCTGCACTGGACCAGGATGAACAGGGGCGTACCGTGGCGCGGCGATTCGAATTTGTCGCCGGCGGTCTGGAGCTGGCCAATGGCTATTATGAGCTGACTGACAGCAGGGAACAGCGTCGTCGTTTCCAGGCTGACCAGGCAGAACGACAGCAAGCAGGGCTGCCCACTTATGACGTGGATGAATACCTGCTGGCCGCGCTGGATCATGGCATGCCGAATTGCGCCGGTGTCGCAGTCGGTGTTGATCGTCTGTTGATGTTGCAAACCGGGAAAAATGACATCAGGGACGTGATCAGTTTTCCCGTCGACAGGGTGTAAAGCCAACCTTGGGAGATATTCCCGAAGACGCCTCCCCTGGATTATGTCATGCTGTTAATCGTACAGCGTACAACGCCAGGAAATTATGAAGGAATGGAAAAGCAGGTGAGTACGGAAGAGTTCAACGACAACAGTTCTGCACAGGAATCCTCCAGCCAGGACACGCGTGACGATTTTCCTTCGGTAGAATATGCCGGCTTCTGGATTCGTTTCCTGGCCTCCGTGCTGGATTCGGTGTTGCTGTTAATGGTGCTGGTACCGCTGCTGCTGATGTTTTACGGCCCGGGCGTGCTGTTTGTGAGCGAATCACCAGGCCTGGCCTATGACGTGATCAACTATGCCTTGCCCATCATCGCGGTGGTCATTTTCTGGCAATACCGGGCAGCCACACCAGGCAAGATGATCATGGATATCTATATCGTCGATGCCGACACGCTCAGGCAACCTTCCTTCGGGCGCCTGATATTACGTTACCTGGGTTACTACGTATCCATGATTCCCCTGTTCCTGGGATTTTTCTGGATAGGGTGGGACAAGCGTAAACAGGGTTTTCACGACAAGATCGCCAAAACCCTGGTGATCAAGGAAAGCAGCGCCGTGGTTACCAGCGATGACTACGTGCAAAAGCAACTGGGTGAGCAGGGCGCCTATGCGGACAAGCCCAAGCCGGTTAGCAGCCCTGAGCCAGCTAGTAGCCCTGAGCCGATTAACAGCCCTGAGCCAGGTACCAAGCCGGACCCCTGGAAGGAGTAGGGGCTGGCAGCTCAGCCGGCACCTTGCGGCAAATTGATTGACCCGATTGCCTCGCCCATTTGCACGGTGCGATTTTCTTCCAGTCCGTCGACCCACCTGGCGGCCCCATGACCAAACAATACAATCACCGTTGAGCCCAACCTGAAGCGTCCCATTTCATCACCCTTGCCATACTGCAAGGGGGGATGGTGCCGTTCGTAATCTTCCTCGCTGAGGCCATGCCTTGCCGGGGCCACCTGGCCTGCCCAGACCGTTTCAATACCGGCAACGATCATGGCCCCCACCAGTACCAGGGCCATGGGGCCGGCATCGGTGTCATAAAGACAGACAACCCGTTCGTTACGGGCAAACAGGTTGTCTATATTGTCGGCGGTAGTCTGGTTGACGGAAAAAAGCTTGCCGGGCACATAGATCATTTTTTTCAATTTTCCGGCACAGGGCATGTGAACGCGGTGGTAGTCTTTGGGTGACAGATAAACTGTGACAAATGACCCTTCATGAAAGGGGTTGGCGATATGCTCAGAGCCGCCCAGCAGGGCTGTCAGCGAAAAGGATTTGCCCTTGGCCTGGAAGATACGGTCTGCACTGATGTTGCCTGCGGCACTGACAACGCCATCGGCCGGACAGACAATGGCATCGTTGGCAGGATGAATTGTTCTCGCGTTGTCCTGCAGGGCACGGGTAAAGAAATCGTTGAACGTGGCATAGGCTTCCGGTGTGCTGTCAAGGGCTTCTGCCATGTTGACGCCATAACGGCGAATGAATTTCCTGATGAGCAGGTTCTTCAGCCAGGGAGTTTCAGCATTGGCGAGCTTGCCTGTCAGGCGGGACAGCAGGTGCTGGGGTACCAGGTACTGGAAAAGGATAAACAGGCTTTTCATCAAGTTGGCCAGAACCAGGGCTTGGTCAGGTTTCAATCGGCGTGTCAGGCAGGTTGCCCCACTCAGACCAGGAACCGTCGTAGGCGCGCACACTGAAGCCCAGTGCCTTGGCGATCAGGTAGGTCAGCCCGGAGCGATGATGGGTCTGGCAATGGGTGATGATGCTGTTGCCGGGCTTGATGCCCAGGTCTGCCAGCTTGTCACGCAAGGTCTCCAGCGGCAGCAGTCTCAGGTTGCGCTCACGATCCATGGTGTGCAGCCAGTCCAGGTTGACTGCACCGGGGATGTGACCACCGCGTGCGGAAGACAACTTCGTGCCGATGTATTCCTCGTGACTACGTGCATCCCAGATGCGGCTGTTCTCATCATTCAGTGAGGCCCGCACTTCGTCCAGGGTGGCATTGGCTGACATATCCAGGGTCAGGCTTACGTCCGTTGGTGCAGCTGTTACTGGTGTATTTTCCACCGGGTGACCTTCCTTGTACCAGGCATGAATACCGCCATCCAGGTAGGAATAGCCCTTGTGGCCGATGATGTCGAGGGTCCAGATGAAACGGCCGGCCCAGCCGCCGCCTTCGTCATCGTAGACCACGATATGCTTGTCCGGGGAATACCTGATGCGCGAGAACAGGGCCTCCAGATTGTCCTTGTCGGGCAGCTTGCCCGGGGCTGGTGGCACGCCACATACGAGCTCGGGAGGATTGATGTGGATAGCGCCGGGAACATGCACCTGTTCATAGGTACTGGCCTGTGACACGTCGATAATCAGCAGGTCATCATTGCCCAGCTGGTCTTCCAGGGTTTCCGGTTCAATGATGAGATCGAGATTCAATGCCATGATGCTGACGGTCCTCAGGCTGGGGAAAAGAAACAGGATTTTAACTGATTAGTCCGGTGTAAGCGAAAGGCACTGAAGAAAGTGCTGTGAATCATTTTGAACATGGTGACGTGTTGTTCGCGGCTAAAGCCGCTTCCTACAGATAAGCGGCTTGAATTGTAGGCCGGAAATTGCGCAGCAATCTCCGGCAATCCAAATGACGACATGTTTACATGCCGGAGATGGCCCTTTGGGCCATTTTCGGCCTACAACACTCCTGGTAGGAAGCGGCTTTAGCCGCGAAAGGGGTTTTTAATAGCGCCCCAAAAACTGTAACCAACAATAAGCCGATCAGGACTCCAGTGTGCGATTGATCTGGCGGTAGCTTTCCATGCGCAGCGCACTGATCTGTCCGTCCTCGACGGCCTGCTTGAGGCTGCAGCCGGGTTCCTGTTCATGGCGACAGTCGCGGAATTTACAGTGGCCAAGGAAAGGCCGGAATTCAATGAAGCCGTTTAACAGGGTGTCGCTGTCCAGGTGTTCCAGGTGAAATTCACGAATCCCCGGTGAATCGATCAGGTCGCCGCCATCCGGAAAATGGTAGAGCCTGGCCGAGGTGGTGGTGTGGCGTCCCTTGTCGCGGGCTTCAGATAATTCACCTTCCTGGGTGCCGGCCTCAGGCAGCAGGGCATTGACCAGGGCGGATTTGCCGACACCTGACTGCCCGACAAAAACAGAGGTCTTGTCATCCAGCAGTTTTTTCAGGGCCGGCATGCCTTCCCCGTTGCGGCAGGAAACACGCAGTACCGGGTAGCCAATATCCTCATAGGTAGCCAGCAGGGCGTCCAGGTAGTCCCGGTTCTCCGGTGACACCAGGTCGGACTTGTTGAGCAGTAACAAGGGCGCGATCCGGTAGTGTTCGGCAGCCACCAGGTAGCGGTCAACAAGGTTGGCAAAAGGTTCGGGTACCGGGGCAATGACAATGGCTATCTGGTCGATGTTGGCGGCCACTGGTCGCAGCTCGCCCATGCTGGAGGGGCGTTCCAGGAAGTTCTCACGGGGCAGTGCGGCAATGACCACGCCAACGGGATCGCCTTCCTGCCATATGACGTAATCCCCGCTGACAAGCGCTTCGATATTGGAACGCTGGAAGCAGCGGAAAATTTTTCCCTGGTCCTCGCCGTCGAGAGCCTCGATATCCAGTTGCTGGCCAAAATTGGAAATAACAATGCCTTTCTGTACCTCGCCAAGATCGGCGGCATTCAGGGTGTTTTCTATTCGGGCTTCCTGCCTGGCAGCTCTTCCGGCATAGGCTTCCTGCATTTTCTGGATACGCCACAACTGGCGGCGGTTAAGCTGCTTTTTTTTCATTCAGGCGGGGTCAGCAGATTTGAACATAAAAACTTATAATCGGGGTCTTCTTTGCTACAATCCCCTCGTTATGTGGGATTGGGTCCCTGGATATCCAGGAATTAACCGCAGTATATAAGAAGCAGCAATAGACATTCTATGGATAAAAAGCAGCACCTGATCTGGATAGATCTGGAAATGACAGGATTGATTCCAGAGTCTGATCGCATCATCGAAATCGCCACCATCGTTACCAACACGGATCTGCAGGTTGTTGCAGAGGGGCCGGTGTTTGCCATCCATCAATCTGCCGCTACCATGGCTGCCATGGATGACTGGAACCAGCGCCATCATGGTGCCTCCGGTCTCATCGAGCGGGTCAAGCACAGTCCGAATAATGAAAGTGAAGCCGAACGGGCGACGATAAAGTTTCTCAGCCAGTATTGTGAACCAGGCTTTTCGCCGATGTGTGGCAACAGTATCTGCCAGGATCGCCGCTTTCTTGCCCGCTACATGCCCGCCCTGGAAGCCTTCTTCCATTACCGCAATCTCGATGTCAGTTCCATCAAGGAACTGGCCAAGCGCTGGCGCCCCGATGTGGCCGACGGCTACAAGAAGGAAAGTTCTCACCAGGCCCTGGAAGATATCCGTGATTCCATCGCGGAGTTGCGTCATTACCGCGAGCACTTTTTCAAAACCGCCCGCTGAAAACTCCTGCTTTTTAACCCCGCGATTTCCAGGCAAAAAAAAGCCCTACAGGGAAGCAGGGCTTAACGGGGACATTAAAGGAGAGCCTGATACATTGGGGGAGATCAATAGGTATTAGGTCGTCACCGGGTTTGCTAACCACATGAAAATCCGGAGATAATTTTCTTACGCAATGGTTTTTACCCCGGATCACTGGCGGGCATTATTTCGTAGCAAAATCTGCAAATATTTTTAAAAAGCATTTTATTTCAACAGGTTAGAAGTATTATTTTTATCCTTACAGTCCCGGTTTGGTGTTGTTCAAGGCCGCGCTATATACTCCCGTGCTCACCTGCTAATCCAACAAGCAACTTGTTACGACATTGACCAGGACATGTATAAAGAGAATTTGCCATGATTACTGTAGAGAAAAAACTGCTGGCCCTTGTGGCCTCCACCTTGTTGCTGGCGGCTTGCTCAGGCGAACAGACCCCGGACTCCGCCAGTACGACAAGTGCTGCACCAAACACCGCATCAAACAGCGCAACAGCCATGGTTGCCGAATCCGAACTGGGGTCGGGCATTGATACCGAATACTTTGATACGACAGTTGCGCCGGGTGATGACTTCTATCGCTACGTCAACGGCGTCTGGCTCGATAGCACTCCCATTCCTTCCGACAAGTCCAATTATGGTTCCTTTATCGCGCTTGCCGATGAAGCCGAGGAAAACCTGCGTGCCATTATTGAAGCCGCCGCTGCCGAAAATGCCCCCATGGGCAGTGATGCGCAGAAGGTGGGTGATTTCTATACCAGTTTCATGGACCAGGAACGAGTCGAGGCACTCGGTGCACAGCCTTTGCAGGCCACTCTTTCCGAGATAGCGGCCGTGGCAAACAAGAATGAGCTGTTGCTGCTCATGGCCGAGCTCAACCACATCGGTGTGCAGTCGCCGGTGGGAGTGTATATCAACAATGATGCCAAGCAGTCAGACCAGTACATCAGTTACATCTCCCAGTGGGGACTGGGGCTGCCGGATCGTGACTGGTATCTCTCGGAAGACGATCCCACCCACGAGCAGGCGCGTACAGCCTATGCCACTTATATTGAGAAAGTCCTGTCACTGGCTGGTTATGACCGTGCCAGTGAAGCCGCGCAATCCATTCTTGCCATTGAATTCCTGATCGCCGGTGAGCACTGGGACCGGGTCAAGAATCGCCAGCGGGAGCTGACCTATAACAAGATGAGCCAGGACGATCTCAACGGCCTGGCACCCGACATGGACTGGAACGGTTTCATGCGCACACTGGGCATTGACGAGACCACCTACATCATCCAGCAGCCAAGTTATATCGAAGGCCTCAACAACATCTGGAATGACATCACCCTGGCGCAGTGGCAGGACTATGCCAGCTTCAAGTTCGTGGATTCCCTGGCCGGTTACCTGAGTGATGATTTCGTGCAGGCGCAATTTGATTTTGAAGGCCGCACCCTGGGGGGAGTGGAAGAAATGCGTCCACGCTGGAAGCGCGGTGTGGATACCGTGGATGGCGCCCTGGGTGAAGTGGTTGGGCGTCTCTACGTGGAACAACATTTCCAGGATGAAGCCAAGCGCCGTATGGACGAGCTGGTGGAAAACCTGCGGGAAGCCTTTCGTGTCGGTATTGATGAACTGGACTGGATGACCGCCGCCACCAAGGAGCAGGCCCAGGAAAAGCTGTCCAAATTCACTACCAAGATCGGCTATCCGGATGAGTGGAAGGACTATTCAGCACTGACCGTCGCCGACGATGACCTGATCGGTAATGTCATACGATCCCGCAACGTGGAACACGAGCGTGAACTGGCAAAACTGGGCAGTCCCATTGATCGCGGCGAATGGTTCATGACGCCTTATACCGTCAATGCCTACTACAACCCGCCCATGAACGAACTCGTGTTTCCCGCCGCCATCCTGCAGCCACCGTTTTTCAACGTGGAGGCCGATGATGCGGTGAACTACGGTGGTATCGGGGCAGTGATTGGCCATGAGTTCAGTCATGGTTTCGATGACCAGGGGCGCAAGTCCGATGGTGACGGTAACCTGCGTGACTGGTGGACCGAGGAAGATGCCACGGCATTTTCCGAGCGTGCCAATGCGCTTGTGGCACAGTACAACCAGTTTGAAGTGCTGCCGGGTAAATTCCTCAATGGTGAATTCACCCTGGGCGAAAATATCGGCGACCTTTCCGGCCTGGCCGTAGCCTACAGGGCGTACCACATGTCACTGGACGGTGAACCGGCCCCGGTCATTGACGGGCTCACCGGCGACCAGCGTTTCTTCATGGGCTGGGCCCAGGTCTGGCGTCGACTGTACCGGGATGAAAACCTGGAAATGCGTATCACCTCGGATCCCCATTCCCACAGTGAAGCCCGCACCAACGGCATCGTCAGGAACTTCGACGCCTGGTATGACGCGTTCGATGTGCAGCCGGATGATGCGCTTTACCTGCCGCCGGAAGAACGCGTAAAGATCTGGTAGGGACAAGGACAGCAACGAAGCGTCGTAGGCCGGAAGAGGCGCAAAGCGCCGTCATCCGGCACGGCGACCAAAGGTCGCCCAACACCAGGGGTAAGAGACAAGAGACAAGAGACAAGGTACGACTCGTTGAACCTGGTAGAAATACCGGTATCCCGTAGGTCGGGATAGGCTCGAAGAGCCGTTTCCCGACATGAACCAGTTAAAACAGGTAGGTCGGATAAGGCTATTTATAGCCGCCATCCGACAGATAACAACGCAAAGGGCCAAGCGTTTCTGAAATTTTTTACAGAAGGTATCTTTTTTGAAAGCTTTTTTTATTCGTATTTTCTGGTTCATCCTCGCCCCCTTTGAAAATGGGGAAGGTGAGTACAGTTACAAGGCCTCCAGTCGCAACATCCTGCTCATCGTCGGTCTGTTGTTTGGCGGACTATCGGGTGGCTCGCTATTTGTTTCCATCAAGAATGGGGAGTACGCGGGCTTTGCGCCCATCATCGTGTTTTTCGGCGTTGCCCTGGTGTGCCTGGTTATCGGGCTGCTGGGTTCAGATCGCGCGGTGGCCACCTTGTGGGGTAATGCGAAAAAACGTGACAAGCGTAAATAGCAGGCAATGTTTCGGGTGATCCGGGTAAAAGGACAGTAGTCATGGAAGATAAATCCTGCCGCGTAATTTCAATCCAGGATGCCATTGATGCCGGGGCACCAGCCGACGGTAATCTTGCCAGCAACCTGTTCAGCCATGGCTCCCTGGAAGTGGAATGGTATGCGCCTGCGGGCGAGGATCGCCAGTCTCCCCACACGCGCGATGAGATTTATGTCATTGCCAGGGGCCGCGGTGAGTTTTTTGATGGCAAGATGTCGCGCTCGGCAGTCCCCGGTACCTGTATCTTTGTTCCGGCGGGCGCCACCCACCGTTTTGAAAACTTTTCTGATGATTTTGCCACCTGGGTTTTCTTCTATGGTCCTGAAGGCGGAGAAACCCCGTGACCGATGTCGCACTCCAGTGTGATTGCGGCACCGTGACCGGGACGGCAAACCGGCAGCTGAACCGGAAGTCCTGTCGTAGACGTGTTAACGGGCGCTAGTTGTTGAGCAGGTTGGCCGGTGAGTACTGGTCGGTCAGAATGCGCTCGTCGGCATCCCAGGTGACATCGGTGCTCATGTACTGGGGAAACTCGGTAATGTCCATGCCGAACTGGTCCAGGCGATCCTTGAACGCCGGTGCCCGTGCTTCCAGGGTATCCGTCTCAGGCAAGGGTTGCATGGAGGCCACGATAACCCGGTTGCCGGTGTTGGGCAGGCGGATATTGAATATCTCACCGAAGACTTCCCGGTAAGTGTTGGATTCAGCCGCAAACAGGCGGCTGGTGGAAAAGGTGTTGGCGACCACCATGCCGTCTTCCGGCAACAGCCTTTTCACTTCCTGCAGGAATTCGACTGTCATCAGGTGCTCGGGAATATATTCCCCGTTGAAGGCATCCAGTATAACCAGGTCAAATTTTTCGCCGCGCAGGCCGGCGCGCTTGATATAGACGCGGGCATCGCCGACATCCACGCTAATCTTGTCAGTCTCTTCAAACCCGAAATAATCGCGCGCCACCCTGAAAACCGCATCATCAATTTCGGAGATGATGATTTCCGTATCGGGAAACAGGCGGCTATAGGTATCAGGTAAAGTCCCGCCACCCAGGCCAACGATCAGGATACGCTGCGGGTTATCCTGTACCAGCAGGCTGGACAGGGTCATCTTGGCATACGGGAAAACCAGTTCCACGGGACGGTCAAGGTAACGACAGCTCTGGTTCTGCCCGATGCGGCTGGTGATGGTAAAGCGCATGCAGCGGCGGTTGGAATCTTCGGTAACCACGATATTGCGATACAGGGAGCGTTCCTGGTGAATATTGCGCACGCCCAGCTGGGCCATGCTGTCATGGACGAAGATAACCAGCGCGATGGCGACAAACACCACAAGATGGGATTTGACCTGTTGCCAGATTGTCGGAGCCGGTTTGTGCATGCTTACTCAGGACTGGTTCGTGAACCGGTAATAATAGCAGCAATACCGGCGCAGAGCAGGGTGACGACCATGGTGACCAGTATCTGGTTCACGGTAAACCACAGTACCAGGTAGAACGAAGTGGCCAGCGTGCCCAGGGCACTGCCCAGGGTGGAAACAAAATACAGTTTGCCGGCCACATGACCACTGCCATGGGTGGTCTGGACCATCAGCCTGACCGAGTAGGGCGCAATCATGCCCATCACGGCCGTGGGCAGGAAAAACAGCAGCATGGAGACGACCAGCGAGCCATAGCGTGGGTCTTCAATACGCAGGAACAAAAACTCCATCAGCTCATTGCTCCAGAAAATCAGTGGCAGCAACAGCAGGGCGGCACCGGCAAAAAAGCCCCCGTAAATTTTCAGGTTGGGCTTGAACAGGGACAACCTGCCACCGCACAGGTAGCCAATGGACAGCGACAGCATGAACACGGTAATGATGCTGCCCCACACATAGATCGAACTGCCGAAGTAGGGGGCCAGTATTCTGCCGCCGAGCAACTCGATAGCCATGATGATGAAGCCGGCAATAAATGCCAGCACCATGACCAGGGTGATTTGCAGGGCGGGTTTGCTTGGTGGGTTCTCGCTCATAAGAGCCGCGCAGTATACCGGCCGAAGGCCGGCAGGAACAAGGAGCAAGGGACAAGGAACAAGGAACGACACGTTGGGCTTTAGCGAATGCCCGGGGCGTCGTAGGTCGGGATAGGCGCAAAGCGCCGTTTCCCGACGAAAGTATTCACCTAATGTGGAATATTCCTTGTCGGCAAACGCTTCGCTAATGCCGACCTACAAAACTACGAAATACCGGTAATGTTTGGGATAACACCTGACATAAAAATCCTGAGAAATCATCCTTTTCTTGTCCCTTGTCCCTTGTCCCTTGTCCCTTGTCCCTTGTCCCTTGTCCGGATGTTATGCTTTCCCCATGGACAATATCGTTCGCAAAGCCGCCTTCTCGCGCTGCAAACAATACCGTTATGCGCTATGGCGCGAGTGGGACCCGGAGAAACCCCGCGTGCTATTCATCGGCTTGAATCCGGCCACCGCCGATGCGCAGATTGACGACAACACCATGCGACGCTGTATGTTTTATGCCCGGGACTGGGGTTTTGGCAGCATGGCGGTGGGCAACCTGTTTGCCTGGCGCACGACCTGGCCGTCCGAACTGAAAAAAGCTGCTGAGCCTGTCGGCAGGTACAATGACCGGTGGCTGAAAAAGTTGTCACGGGAGGCTGACATGACCGTCGCCATGTGGGGTAATGACGGGTGCTACCTGGACCGGGCCACACAAATAAAAAACAAACTGGGCGGTCTGCATTGTTTCAAGGTCACTTCCTGCGGGCAGCCCCATCATACCCGTGGCCTGCGCAATGGCCTGAAGCCGCAACCCTATACTTGAGTAGGTAATCATCATGAAAATCATCACTGCACTGTTGTCGGTAATACTGCTTGCTTCGTGCCAGAACGTGGACCCGGACATGCCAGGCAGCGTTGAGCGCTCGGCCAGGAACCAGCCGCAGACCACCATGGGCATGTATGCGCCCGAGCAGCATGAGCTTTACGATGGCCACTTCAATATTCTCGGGCGGGATATCTACCAGGCCGGCACGCTGAATGATGCATCCCCCTGGGATCATATGGACAATGCCGCCGAAAACCTGCGCCAGGTGTCCGGTGTCATCACCATCGATGTGAATGAACGGGAAAACAGTGGCACTTTCAGTGCCATACTGGAGTTGCCGGAAGGGGAGTACCGGGTCGACCTGGAGCGCTTCCATGAGTTCTCGCCGTGCCAGGATGGTGGCATTGCCGCCTGGTTGTTTGAACACGGCAACGCCGGTTGTGGTGACAGTAACTGGCCCAAGAGCCTGCTCTATGTCGCCGGCTGGGGCTATGGCAGCGCCACCCTGAATGGCGAGACCCTCTACGAGGATTACGAAATCCATTTCATGGTGACCCAGGGCATGCGCGATCGCGACACGCTGAAAGCGCAATTAAGCCCGGAGTCCGGTGAAGCCGGCGCCATTAACCCGGCGGCGCAGCAGGTGGATTTTTATATTCGCAGTCCGGAAAGAAACGAGAACAACCATCCGAACCGGGAAGTATTTGATCACTTCTTTGCCATGGAAGTAACCTGGAAGTAGATTGGAACAAGAGTAGGCCTATAAAGCACTTTTTATAACAGGTGGCAGCTCACTGCCATGAAGGATAAAAGGATAGAAGGATAAAAGGATAAAAAGATAAAAAGATAAAAGGATAAACCATGACTGAACTCAGACCTCCGCTACCGCCATTCACCGCTGAAACCGCCGCGAAAAAAGTCCGCGCCGCCGAGGATGCCTGGAACAACCGCAATCCGGAAAAGGTGTCGCTGGCCTATACACCGGACAGCCAGTGGCGTAACCGGAGCGAGTTTCTCCATGGCCGCGAGGAAATCCAGGCCTTCCTGGAACGCAAATGGGCGAACAAACTGGGCCATCTATAAGTCCTTGATAATAAACAGTTATTTAGGCATATCTGAGCGTTGTAAACCTTTAGTAAACCTTGGCTTACGAAACGACTTACATCTCAGCGAGTAAAAAAATCG
>Ga0181563_10003700_pt1 | contig 14532 bp, 13 predicted proteins | sample 011ome_25_FD_133759 | JGI IMG/M metagenome (GOLD analysis project Ga0181563, IMG submission 133759) | Coastal salt marsh microbial communities from the Groves Creek Marsh, Skidaway Island, Georgia - 011512CT metaG (megahit assembly) | ecosystem: Environmental > Aquatic > Marine > Intertidal... | reverse complement strand
CCCTTTCTTTTTCATACAAGTTTTCAAATCCATCAACCGTTTTTTTCGTTTCCATGTACTTTGTTCTAGTATGTTTTAAAATACCTCTACATAGCACAGTTAGTAAGCGATTTGCATATACTTTTCCTTCACCTGATATTTTGTTACCATTTGCTCCTTCTTCGTAAAATGAAATTATATCCTTATTTGATTTATATTGTCTATACACAGTTTGAATGATTTGTTCATAGAACTGCGACAACGTTACAGTAAAATCGTGAAGTATACGCTTTTGTTTGCGGACATTATCACTGCTGGTTTTATACGCGTCCTTGTATTTGGCTAGACTGACACTGACTTTGCTATAATTTTTATTATAAAATTTATCTAGAATAGAATATATTTTATTATTTAACTCTTTACTATTCTCATCTAGTATATCTTTTTCGATTGCCTCATCCATAGAAGTTTGAATTTGTTCCAATAAAGTATCGGATAACTTGTATTTTGCGGCTTCTTCAAATTTATTCTTTTCAATATTGATAAGATTGTCTATGTCAATAGAAGTTCCAAAATGGCCCAATAGCGATTTCAATGTTCCTTTAGTTCCTCCACCACGTTGACTATCATCTATGTTTAATTTACGGATTTTATAAATACTTTCTAGTGTACTATGTGATGAAAAGTCACTTCGGGTGTAAGTATTATCACTATTAAATATCATCAATTCGATGACACAAATGAACAACGCGTCATCTATGAAATGGGAATTGATGACAGAATAAAGAGGCAAAGAACTATCAATATATGTATGAAAAAAGAGAATAGTTGTTTCGAGCACTTGTAAGATATATGTTACATCACTCTTCAAGCTTTCGTCGACTGATGAACTACCTAATTCCCTTTGTATGGCTCTGAACACGCTAGTAAAATTCGGATCTACATTTGAAGTAGTAGGTTCTCGAACCTTGGATGGTATATTTTCTGGTACTATTAATTTATTGGGTCTGGATATTTCATCAGGATTCATATTTTTATTTATATCTGTTCGCACCATGTCTTCACCTATAAGTGGAGCTTCAGGTGTGCTTAACAAATCAACATTACTTTGTTTTAATTTTCCTCCTGTTAGGATTGGCATATCATCTTCATCAATATTTAACGAGGAAACTTCTCCATCTTCCGAAACAACTAACACTTTGATATAATTATTATAATCTACTAATTGCTGGACAAACTCTATTAGTTGACGCTTTTTTGATGTCATGCTTCTTGTCTCCATTCTTACGTCTGTTAATGAACACAGTTTTTTTACAGGTTCAGAAAAATATTCGCTATTTTGTAATGCTACAAAGGGATCAGTACTATCGAAATCCTCATACAAAGATATGTCATTGAATTCTTCATCTAGTTCAACTATATCATCACCTCCACCTTCCATGAAAGGGGAGATGTCAGGAGTACCTGGAGTGAAAATACTAGTTGATACATTATCAGCCAATCTAGCAAATAGACCATTTAATTGAGCTAATCTTTTTGTATTACTACCAGGATTAAAATCATGACTTGGATCATGAGCAAACAAGTTTCTAAATAAAAAATTTGCCTGTTTTTCCGAAATAGTAATCTCTTTACCCATTTAGTATATATATACACATATATTTAGTATTGATCCGTTGACACATAAAATAATACTAAATATACTAATAGAAATAATATTTATTTAATATAATAAGAATGGAAATAAAAAATAAATATGTGAATCAAACGTTGGTCGAACTATCTAAACTCATCATTGGAGGACTTACTTTTGTCTCTGCTTTAGCTTGGAACGAAGCATTCAAAGAATACTTTTCTAACAATCCATATCTAAAAGATAAAGGATTATGGATATACGCTGTTATTACCAGCCTGATTGCTGTGATTATGATAATATTCATCAATAACGTGACAAAAGTATTCAAGACTACAGCTGTCCTCACACTCATCATTACAGGGGTTGTTTTATATTATAAAGTTTTTACGAATAATTCAAAGCAAGAGGAAAATCTAAGTGAATGATTTCTCGATAGTTTGAATATCCATATCTGGTAGTGTCAAATGAGCCTCCCATAAATATTTACAATAATCCCATTTGAAGGAAATGGTTTCTTTATCAAACCAGTGAGCAAATTTTGTTTGTAATATTGTCTGTACTTTTGTGGGAAGTAAATAATGCGATTCCGAAGGTAGTACATAAATAAGTTGCGTAATATTATTTATGTGTGGTTCCGTTGAATGTTTGATAAAATCAAATTGATAATATGGAATGTATTTCACGACATCTTCAAATAATGGTGCATAGTCATAATCATATTTCCATCTCCAGTCGTAACATTCTTGTGAATAATATTTCCAGGTCCATTCAAGAGCTTCTAGATATTGAAAACATATTTGCTTTCGCCGAATTTCATTATATTCCACATCAAATAACGTGTTATAATACCTTGTTTGCCAACCCTTTGAATTAGGGTTAATATAGATTTCTCCCTCACGATGAATGCTAGGAAGATAATTCAGTTTCATTTGAATTTCATCGTCAGTTCCTGTAGGGAAACGTCGCTTTTCATGCTTATTTCTCAAAGAATGTTCGTATTTCAAATAATTTTCTTCTTCTGAGGATAATATTTGCATAAATGCTCGGAAATTTTTCCATTCTATGGAACCCTTCTCGTCAATGATAAATTTCTTATCTGCGTGAAATTTTTTGTATATTTCAAGTAAAATATCAATACCATTTGTGCGAATATTAATACTCGGATTGTGAGGAATAAAATCATTGCCAAGCATAAAGCATATAAATATATAATCTGTCATAACCCTAGTTTTATTTTCACAGGTGGGCTGATTATTTGTCATACCGCTCGCAATTCTGTCACACAAATCATTTATCGAAATGAGATATAGTTCAGCTGGATTTAAACTGCTATCCAGTTGTTTGATAAAATGTGGAGTTTCGCGATACAAATAGATCTGACTACAATACTTTGTGTGAAGTAAAGACAACATGATAAGATCTGCATCTAATCCGTATACTACTGTTGTCTGATCTGTATGATTATGATCACGAATATAACGGAACAATTTATGTTCTCCCTCCCCGGCTTCGTCTGTTAACGACAATTTTACGGTGTACTTTTGACCTTTCTGTTGAGTAAAAAAATGTTGAATGTATTTATTTAGGGACTTCATAAATTCTGTTCCTGGGGTAATTTGTGTGGTATCCCAACCACTTGAAGCCCCACTTAATTTATTGTTGATTTTCTTTAGAATGACGTTTTTAATTCTTCGTGTTCTTTGCTGTGACAATTTTGCAATTGGTGCAATTCCATCAAAAGCAATATATACCAAGTTTTGTGGTTGTAATTGTTCAATGTACAATAAGATTTTAGAGCATATTTTTTCATAAATGATTTCAAATTCTACATCGGTTGTGTCAAGTGAGTAAATAATATCGTAAATAATGGAGTTGCTGTCAATATACAAGTTTTGTATGACCGATTGAAGATTTGGTTTTTTAATGATGATATTGTGATTTTTGATAATGTGTGAAAAGTAACTAGGGATACCCATTAGATTATTATGTAGAAAGTGTTTAAACTATACTTCAATTATCTTTATTGACGAAATATGAAATATCGTTTAAAATAATTTCTCATATAATATAATTACCGATGTCTGAAAAATATGACGAAAATGTTTTAAGTAACGTATTAGTTGCGAAACTTACTTTGTACAAAACCATTGTTAAACGTAATTATAATGTGTTACAAGATAAAGTTTCTGACAATCTTATCAATAACGGAGATATGATTGCAATTCAAAATGAACTTGACGAAATTTTAAGTAATATATCTTTAGTCGAAAAGTCGCTGAAAAATGTTACTATTAATTACGACAGCTTAATCGAACGAGTTCAAGAAATTAACAACAAATTATCTTCACTTATCAAACAGAATGGAACAAAATATTTAGAAGATATGCTATTGATATGTTACGGGGAAGAATACATTACTACAAATATACGACAGGATGATGAACTTACTAAAAAATTACAATTGTTCAACGAATGTTCGCGCGTAATGAGTTACAAAATTGTTTCGTGGAACCTTCAAAACAGAAGCAATGGGGCCAAGAAGAAGAAAAATAATATATTAGAAGATGTCTACCTATCAGAGATATCAAATACATTAGATGTTCACAACGTTAACGGGGACGGGGCTAACAACTTTTTATGGAAATTATATGGGTTCAAATTGATCGTGCAGAATGAGGCGTTGAAACAGACAATTGTCGTGAGCTGTATGCTCCACAATATACCTCATAAATACTTGAGTAGTTCGTTTTTCCAGGAGCGAAAAAAGTATATTGAAGAACATACTCCTAGTGCCAAAGAGTATAATACTGAGTCTTATCGTACTTTCTTGAATTCTTTAACCACCAAAGAATTGTTGGTGTATAGTTGCGATGATATTTATGATTTGTACATGGGATATTTGACAAATATTCAAACAATGAAGGGGAAAATATTATCCAAACTGACGCGCGAGTTTATGAATTACGATTTATATGATCAACGATTAATGTTGGTCCAGTTATTGATGGATACAAGCGATAGTGAAGCTCAATATATAGCTTATTTGTTATATGATATGTTATCCACAAATAATGGTAAGACAGAAGGAGATAATTTAAGCCAAAGTCGCTTATACAATAGTTTTCCCCCGTGTATTCAGGTCAATTTCAAGCATGCTATGAAATCAACAATAGAATACACATCGAAATTGTTAGATATCGATCTTGAAGGAAAATTACCTCTTGAACAGAGAATTTGTTTAATGAAAGTGAATGATGCTGTGAAAGAAAAGGCTATGTTGAAAGTAAAAGAGCTTCGAGCAAAAAATGACGATTCTGGTTCTAAAGCAAGACATTATATCGAAGGACTATTGAAGATACCTTTCGGTATTTACAATAAGGAATATGTGCTAAATACGCTCGACAATATAAAAGAAAAGGTTTCTAAATGTAGTGTCGATTTGAGGAAGGAGATGGGACTACACGCCGTCGATGTTCAGAAATTTGAGATCATCAACGCGTGTAAAAAAATGAAAATCGAAACTAATCAATCATTTAATGTCAAGAAAGCGAGCAAAGATAATTTGAAGCAAATGTTGCAATCCTACAAAGATATCCACCAGGATGATCTTAAGGTAAGTTTTAAAACAATCAAGGGAGCCAAAGAACAGATTATGAAATTAATGGAGGACGAAACCATCAGGGATAGAATAAACAGTATAGTATCAAACAATATGAACAATGAGAAGGCAGATATATACGAAGAGTACAAAGATATTACAAATTATATGGCTGATGTTCATAATACCCTCGATAAAGCGGCCTATGGTCACGACGATGCCAAAAAACAAATAGAGAGAATTGTTGGACAGTGGATAACAGGTGAACAGACAGGATACTGTTTTGGATTTGAAGGACCTCCTGGTGTAGGAAAAACATCTCTGGCAAAGGAAGGAATCGCAAAATGCTTAAAAGATAAAGATGGCAATTCTAGACCTTTTGGGTTTATTGCCATGGGTGGCTCTTCTAATGGAAGCACTCTTGACGGACATAATTATACGTATGTGGGTTCCATGTGGGGGAAAATTGTGGATATCCTCATCGAGTCAAAATGCATGAACCCTGTTATTTTTATTGATGAGATTGATAAAGTGAGTAGAACTGAAGCAGGTAGAGAGATTATTGGCATTTTGACCCATTTAGTCGACCCTACACAGAATGATAAGTTCCAAGATAAATACTTTTCTGGAATCGATTTAGACTTATCAAAGGTTCTTTTTGTATTTTCATACAACGATGTAGGATTAATGGACTCTATTCTATTGGACAGAATACACAGGGTGAGATTTAAGCATCTGTCCGTAGACGAAAAAATTACTATTACGCGAAATTATGTATTACCTGAGTACGCAAAACGTATGGGGTACTCTAACTCTAACGATATTTTATCAATATCAGATGAAGTTATTAAATACGTGATTGACAATTACACCGCTGAAGCTGGCGTTAGAAAGCTCAAAGAAATTTTATTCGAAATCATATCTGAGATCAATTTGGAATTATTACAATTTAATGGAACTGAGTTACCTGTCATAATGACGAAGGACTTAATCAAAAATAAATACTTGGAAAAGCGCCATCCTATCACACCTAAGCTCATTCATAATAAACCTGTCTCAGGTATAATCAATGGGTTGTGGGCAAATGCACTTGGCAAAGGCGGTATTATTCAAATTGAGACCAAATTTGTATTGAGTGGAAGTATGTTGGATATGAAGTTAACTGGAATGCAAGGCGACGTTATGAAAGAAAGTATGGCAGTATCTAAGTCGCTTGCGTGGAGTTTGACACCACAGGAAAAGAAGGACGAGTTATTGAAAAAATTCGAGGCGACAAAATCGCAAGGAATTCATATTCACTGTCCCGAGGGAGCTGTTCCGAAAGACGGCCCATCTGCTGGAACAGCTATTACTACTTGCGTATATAGCTTACTAAATGATATTCCTATCCGTAATGATATCGCTATTACAGGTGAGATGAATTTGCAAGGGCAGGTGACTGCTATTGGTGGATTAGATTTGAAGATTTTAGGAGGAATTACAGCTGGAGTGAAGCTATTTTTATTCCCGAAGGAGAACGAAAGAGATTTCGAAGATTTTATGAAGGAATGGGGAGAGAAAGATATTGTCAAGGGCATTACCTTCCACTCTATTGAAACAATTGAAGAGGCACTATCATACTCGCTTGTAAAGTAAGTGTACATATAAAACGAATATAAATACAATTTAAAACTAGTTTACATATTCATATAATGGATGAATCTGGATATGTAAAATTAATTGAACATGTTCTTGAACATGGTACACGAGAAGAAACGAGGAATGGATTTACCATCTCTACATTTGGTGAAATGATGAAGTTTTCTTTGGCTGAAAATAAAATTCCGTTTCTGACTACAAAGAAGTTAGCTTGGAAAACCTGTCTGAAAGAACTTTTGTGGTTTATCCGAGGGTCTACTGATAATACAGAACTTGTTAAAGAAAATGTACATATTTGGACGGACAACGCTAACGAATATAAAGAGCGTATGTTCAAAAGAACTAGCAATATCCTTGACGAAGGAGACCTTGGTCCAGTTTATGGACATCAATGGAGATATTTTAATGCTCCGTATTCGAAGCCAAATAGCTCTTATGAAGGAAAAGGAATAGATCAGTTGAAAGAGGTAATAGAGACATTAAAGGATCCTTCAAAAAGAACGTCCCGGCGGATTATTATGTCTGCATGGAACCCGTGTCAAATACCAGATATGGCGTTGCCTCCGTGTCATGTACTTTGCCAATTTCATGTATCAAATGGAAATCGTTTACACGCTTGTCTATATCAACGAAGTGGAGATATAGGTTTAGGCGTTCCTTTCAATATTGCATCGTATGCATTACTGACACATATCATTGCAAAGATATGCGGATTAGAAGCATATGAGTTTACACATTTCCTAGGAAATGCACATGTATATGAAGAACACGTGGAGGCATTGCAGGGACAAATTAAAAACGAACCATTTCCGTTTCCAACTATTGAATTTACACGCGATATTACGGATATTGACGATGTTCGATTTGACGATATCAAAATAAATAATTATCTTCATCATAAGACAGTTCCTATGAAAATGAAAGTGTAATAAGAAACATTATAATATTTAATTTTGTCTAGTTATAACAAAGATGAACGTTCATTTTATGTATTTTATTGATAAATTAATTGTAGCATTCTTGTTTATTGCATCCTACTTTTATGAAGGCGAACGGACATATTTATTTCATTTGATTGGTACGTTATTGGTATATGTAATAGCAAATATGGTCAACATGGATGTATATGTAACTGCATCTGCATTTACTGCCGTCCTAGGAGGAGCTAATATATTTGAGTATGAACACGATGGGTGGTTTTATAAAACTATTTTAGGTACTGTGCTTTTTATATATGCATTTCAAATATGGAAACATAGACCAATATCGGTTTTGTTTCCTATGGCTGTAGGGGCTACCGTAGCGGCTGCGTATATATTTCTTTTATTACAATTGGGTTACGACCTGAAACAAAAAGATAAAACAATGCAGAAAAAAATAAAAGAACTCACAGAGGAAAAGGTATGTGTTGTCTATGAAAATGACAAAGATTTTGTAGGGTTTGTATAATTTTCCACTTTTAGTAAAAAATAATAAATTTATATATTAATGACGCGATTAACATATAAAAAGCCAAAGGGCTCGCATATATCCAAATCAATGTTTAGAAAGACGCGATCGAAGAGACAGCGAGGTGGAAATCATCATACTAAACTCGCCATCATGCTCATAACCAGTCATGGTAATTTAGATGCTATCGAGGAACAGTATGAGCACGATGAAGATATTAATGTTTACAAGATTAATGCCACTACACCCGGAGTGTGTAATTTCATACTTGACGATGAGTTACTAAATATGGGTAAATCAATAAGTGATATTGTAAAAGAGAGAAAGACTGGCTGGCTCAATAACGGCATGCTGAATTCATCGCATCAAATAGATTTGGATTTTAAATCCCCTGCAATCGGTCAGCAACAAATATCTTACCTTGCAAAGACACTACGTACTTATTTGAAAACTAGAGATCCGATTCATAAAGAAGCATCCAAAGCGAAAGCCTTAAGATTGGCGAAGAAAACGGTACCAAAATCCGAATATTTTATAGAAGGTGATGATGATCCTGACATTGAAATTTACAATGAACAAATTGACAAAGGTTACAATATGCATGTTTGGAAAAAAGGACAATCTTATCTGAATAAAACATATACTATTATTCCTGAAGAACGTATTGAAACTGGTGATAATCCATATAATAATACAGTTCTACTATTAGGAGAAGCAGGTATGCCCGAATTAGATCTTGTTAATATGCCATATGGTTTGAGAAGTCACAAAGAGAAGGATAACGCACAATTTTCATTGAGCGAAATATTTAAAAAATTAACTAACATGGGTTACACAGATACAATTATCATCGATTTATCGTGCGCTGCTGGATGGGACGAAAGGCACCGTAGGAGATTGATGTTAGCAACAAAAAAAGGAGATGTTGTCAAATATGGAGGTAAATGGAAAATGGAAAAGCGCACAATTAGTAAACTCCGAAAAACTAAAAAAACTAGAAAAACAAACAAAACTAAAAAAACTAAGAAACAAAAGGGTGGAAGTTCTACTGTAATAACAGGTGGTAAATTTGTACCATCTAGAAATATTAAAAATGACAAATGTAGTATATGTCAAGATGATTTACAAAGTTCAGAAGTAATAATTGATAAAGGAATTGTATATGAACTTACGTGTGGTCATCAATTCCATAGTAATTGTTTAAATGAATGGTGTGCTATAAATACTAAAAAGGCTAAAGCAGAGTATAAACAATATAATGAAAAAGAATATCTTAGACCATCTGCCAATTTTAAATGTCCTGTATGCAATCAAACAACACTTAATGAAGAAAATGATTGTACAGCTTTGGATGCATATGAAGATGATTATATACACAACCAATATAAAAGTGAAGAATATAAAGGAATAAAACCCCAAAAAAAAAATTGTAAAATAACCTGAATAATAGTATGATATAATCATAACATATTGTGTATGTCATGATTGGAAAATATTCATCAATATTTTTTGTACTCTTGTAACCATTTATAGTACATTCGTTTTCGATCATTATATTTCTTTTCATTATGTGCAAGTTTTACAGGCGGTAACATTTTATTTGGAACCGAAGGTAACTTTCCAGTAAAGTGTGAAGATTTGTTCACAGGTGCCGGTCTAGCAATAGGTATATTTCGTATCTTCTTTATTGGAGTTATTTTTTCCAAAACGACAGATTTCTGTAGCGGTTGTAGAGGCCTTTCTAAACTATACTTATTCACAACACGAGATTCAGCGAGTGGCTTGAGCGATACGTTCAACTTCTCCCTTCTTTTTCTATTACTGTTATTGATATGAATACTATTGATAACATCATTCCAATCAATGTTTCGATCCTTTATGTCATTACATTCTTCACTCATTCTACGATGAAAACTTTGATGAAACGCTCCTAGATGAGTTATCTTGCATTTAAGGGCAGCCTGTTTGAAAGATGTATTCGATATGATATCTTGAACAGTTGGTCGCGAGTTCACATTTCGTTGGAGAAGATAATTCACCATCTCAATTAGATCATTCGAGTATCCGCAATTTTTTGCGATGTGAAAATGTCCATGCATAATTTTATGCTTCAGTCCTTTCATATTATTCGATTGAAATGGAACCTGCAGTGTCATTAGTTCATATAAAATACACCCAAGAGCCCAAATATCTACTTTTTTTCCGTACTTTAAATTCCCAAACATTTCGGGACTGATATAGTACGGTGTACCAATAATAGTCTTTGAGTGAGATCTTTCTTGTAAAAATTTTGATACACCAAAATCTGCCAACCATACAGCATTCCCCTTGTGGAGAAGAATGTTTGCTGGTTTCAAATCTCGGTGAATAATATTATGATCATGTAGATATTTTACTCCAAAGCAACATTGGATAAAGACGATCCAAATAACCTTTTCCGATATTTTCTTGTTACTACGTCTATGTTTGTCAATGTAGTGATTTAAGTCTCCAAAAGAAGCGTATTCTACAACGATATTTATCTTACTTGAAGCGTAAAAGATTTCCTCGCACTTCAAGAGAAATGGACAATCATGGAAACATAAAATTTTTAATTCAGTAATGATATTCATGATATCTCCTTTTGTATTTAATCTACTCGTTCCCATTTGCTTCATCGCAAATATTTTATTATTAGTGTTCTTTTTTACTTTGTAAACAGTTCCAAAGGATCCTTTTCCCAATAACTGTAAATTGCTATAATTCATCATTTGATTATTATAGACGGAGAAAAAAGTTGAATTTTAATTTGCCAAAAAATTACATGCCACGTTTTTTACATGCCACGTTTTATGTATGCCACGTTTTTTGTATGCCACGTTTTTTGTATGCCACGTTTTTGTATGCCACGTTTTTTACATGCCACGTTTTTTACATGCCACGTTTTTTACATGCCACGTTTTTTACATGCCACGTTTTTGTATGCCACGATTTTTTGAGTGCCACGTTTTATGTATGCCACGTTTTTTGAGTGCCACGTTTTTACACCAAACAATGATTACATATTGAACTTATCTATATTTTGAACTATCCAATTATGGAATTTAGATAGAATTTCTCTAGATGCCAACGATTTGTGGAATAATAGTCCGCGACTGATTGCAACTTTGTATCTACCTAAAAATAGATTAATAACTTGTATCGTATTTTCATTTTTGTACTTATCCATCAGTTGGCGTTCACTAAATAGTGATTTATTCAATCGTAAATTAACCTCATTATGAAATTTGAAATACATAGCAATGAACTGATCCTTTGTTTTTATATGTTTAATATCTTGTTTTTTAAAATAATTAACTGCATGATTTGCGCATATGGGACACGGTAAGTTAAATGATATATTCTTAAAATGATCCCACAACTCGTTCTTCACATTACAAAAATGTTCATCTTTTAGTTTCATCGATAATGTGTGGAATAAATTCCACGTGAATGGACCCCAATCATTTGTCATTTCAGTATAATCTATATAAAGAGATTTATATATTGAAATGTATTTAAAACATGATAAATAATTCTACGGACAATATGTCAGATATTAATAAGTACTTCCATCAACTTGTGCACGCCACAGAAACCGACGAAGAAGATGATGACCACGATATATGTCACATTACGTATGCAAAATTAGATAAAAAACATATAAAATTAGTATGTGGTCATACATTCAATTATACACCACTGTTCAAAGAAATCACAAGTCAAAAACAGTCTAAATCATCGTATAATATATTGCAACTAAAAACAAATCAAATACAATGTCCATATTGTCGCAATATTCAAAATACAATATTACCCCGGTCTAAAGAAGTTCCACGTGTATATGGGGTAAATTATCCGGATTTGTATTGCATGAAGCCAGATACTTGTAACTATCAGTTTGTATCGGGGAAGAGGAAAGGATCCTTATGTTCTAAAGGATGTTATGGAAATGCCTGCATACAACATGAGAAACTGATGCAGAGAAAGAAAAAGGCTAACAACACATGCGCCTGTATTTTGAAATCAGGAAAGAATAAAGGATCCAAATGTGGTAATAGAATTATAAAAAACTCGTTATATTGTAAGAGACATCATGCATTAAATTTATCATCCAATTCATCTGCATGTTCTGCAGAATCATAGTATCCATTTTCATATAACTCTGTTACATTTATATTTTTTGGTCGAAGTATAATGTTCCTATTTTTATTCCATATATCCGGTTTAATTGTCAGGAATATGTCTTTCTTAATATAAGGATTAACACTAAAGCCTCCATCAAAACTAATAGTATTTAAATATCGTTGAATAAAACCATTGGTGATAAACGGTATATGAGAGCTCGCTATACAGCAATCTACAGCATCTTCTAAATCTACGAAATCCGTGTATATATTCGTGTGAAATTTGCAATCTTTGTAGTGTGTCACACCAATAAATAATTTACTAAAATTAAATTGCGATGCTTCATAATTATGTAGCAAATGTTGTTTGATGGAATATTGTGTATTTGATAAGGTATTTACATTATTAAAAACGGTTTTATCAAGTAAAATATTTTCAATAACAGATACTTTGTCGTATTTATAACTCATTAACAGCGCATTCCATGCACCCGCTGACGCACCAGAATATATATAACGATCCAATTTATAATTTTGGGCAATATATTTTATAGTGCCTAGCATGTAGAACCCGTTCAGTCCACCAGGTGTCAATGTTATGAGACGTTCGCTATTATACGATTTATAAAATTCTTTGATATTCTGATTATCAAAAATCTTTCCGGATTTTCTACTAATAATTTTGGTATTTTGGTCATTCACAAATTTCCACATTGGATTGGTAACAATTGGTTTATTAAGAGCGCGGAACCCATTAGTGAGAGCCAAGAGAATAAATAATAGGCTGATCATATTCTTATATAATGAGATATAAATATTTAATAAATTTCTGTTTAGAATTTAAATAATAAATACCATATAGTTATATGGAGACAAAAGATCAATTAATAGATGCAGTAAAAAATTGGATACAGTTAGATAACGATTTAAGAGATATTGCAAAGGTTGCGAAAGAGAAACGAGACAAGAAAAAGGCGCTGTCGAGTGAACTCATGGAAGTGATGAAAACGAATGAAATTGAATGTTTAGATATAAACGATGGCCAATTGTGTTACAAGAAAAGTAAATCCAAAAAACCATTAAATAAGGATAACTTGTTGAAAATTTTGCAAAAGTACTTTAATAATGATGATTCACGAAGTTCGGACATCGCACAGTTTATTTTAAAAAATAGGGATGAAGTTGATCGAGAAACCATAACAAGAAAAATTGCAAAGTAGGTATAAATTATAAAATTGAAATAAATTATTGACAATTTTATAACTACATAAAATGGAAAATAGAATAAAGAAAAAGGTAACCAGTTATATAAATCAATTTAAGGATGATATTGTCACTGAAATGAATAGTCTTCAATTGAATGTAGATGGTAATAATGAGAAAATGCAAAAATTAGCCCATTATGTCACTACATATTCTAGATTGAACCTATTGGATGATGACTTTTCAAAGAGAAAGCGTGTTAAGAACCATGTTCCTCAATACGATAGATGTACTGCGAAAAGAGCAGATGGGTGTCAGTGTACTAGACGAAAAAAAGACAGTGACAATTATTGCGGAACACATTTAAAGGGAACACCACATGGTGAAATTATGCAAAGTGTAGGTGATAAAAAGAAAAAGGTGGAACTTACCATCATTAATGACAAAGGTATATCGCATTACGTTGATGCTAACGGCAAACAATTCTCTGCTGAAATGGTAATGAATTGTAAATAAATGTGAAAGTACACACACAAGTAAAATTGACAGTATATATATTTTTTAATTTAGGAACAAGAAAGATGGGATCTAGGAAAACTGTAGCAATTAATTCTTTAGCGGATGAAATTGTAGCACTTTGTACAAATAAAAATGATGATGATATGAAGGAAGATTTAGTAAAATATATGGAAGACAAAAATATATCCTTGAAAGGAAATTCACTACAAGTTGACATGTCTAGTGTGCTTTCATCTACACCCTCGCGTGGTCGCGGTCGTCCTCGTAAGTGCGTGGTGTTTGGTGTGAGTGTGTTAAGTGGTGTAGAGTTGGATCGAAAGTTATATGGTAATTTGTGGTGTTAAAAAAATGTGAGTAATATATAT
>Ga0181563_10003695_pt1 | contig 14539 bp, 9 predicted proteins | sample 011ome_25_FD_133759 | JGI IMG/M metagenome (GOLD analysis project Ga0181563, IMG submission 133759) | Coastal salt marsh microbial communities from the Groves Creek Marsh, Skidaway Island, Georgia - 011512CT metaG (megahit assembly) | ecosystem: Environmental > Aquatic > Marine > Intertidal zone... | reverse complement strand
CGGCTTTGCCCGGTGCTTGAAGCTGGCAGTTCGCTGGGGGCGCTGGTCTATCCTGCCCTGGCTGAAAACGAACAGTTTCATATCGGTTATGAAGGCGAAGGTCTTTACCAGTTTGGCTACTCGGTAAACACCACAGGAAAGCAATGGGATCAGGTATTTTTTGTTAACTATCAGTTATCCGTTGGCACCATCGGTATGCGCAAGGAAGAGGTACAACTGATGGTACCTGAAACCCCCGGCTTCAAGGATAGTGCCCGGGCAATAGCGCGTATGTTTGTCTCTGTAGATGATCTTGGCACACCCGAAGGCGCTATTACCTTGAGAGGGGCATATAATTTCCAAACCGCCCCAGGCTGGGACACTGTGTATTCCGGTGTGATTAATAATCCCGCCCGCCCCGTAGCACCGGTACTGGTTACCCGGGTGGAAACCGACTGGTATGTCCATGACTCAGAATTTCGTTATATATTAACGCCCGGTGAGATCATAACCGTGTCACATAATCTACCGGTCGGACAGGTCTTTTTCGTGCCACGTGAAGAGATTACCTATCGGGATGGATCAGAACAGGAAATTACTGAACGGCAAAAGACGAGCAAGTTATTTTTTAATGAGAAAGCTGCTAAAAAGAAAAAAACACCTTATGGCATGGAATATAGCCCGCTCTACCAGCAAAAGAGTCGCGAGCATCTGAAGAAAGAAACAAAGAAATAATCAGCAAAAAAAAAAGCCCGGATTTATCCGGGCTTTTTTTTCATTTTTTAATGCCTGAATTAATTGTATTCCAGTGGATTGTACTCAGGCGAACACACCTCAACGATGCAAATTGATTCCAGCGTCCGGCCTTCAGGCGGCGCTTGAAGTCCCTGCTCATCCATCAACTTACGCATCAGCGCCGCAGTTTCAGGATGAGGAATAGCAGACTGTACTCCTACACGTACCAGGCCATCGGCATAATCGATCGGAAGCCAGGTATGAGCAGCCAGCTCCGCACTGCCGCGATTGTCCGTATTGCCGAAATCACGAATATCCAGTCTTCCCCCTGCAGCCACCAATAGTTCTGCGACTTCTGTGGCACCCTTGTGGCCAGCGCCATGAAGCGAGGTACGACCTGTATCAGCCTGGAAGTTCGGATCAACGCCGAGGCTCAGTAGCAATCTTACCGCCTCTAGAGTTTGCGCAGTGGACCACTCATTGGTAACGCCTTCTACCCAACCTATGCCGGCAGCAACTGCCAACGATGTAACACCAAGTTTGGTATTGATATGGGGATCGGCCCCATACTCAAGCAACAGTTTCATTAAGGGGACGTCGCCAGACTGGGACGCACGCAAAAAGGCAGTAGCCCCATTCTCATCCAGCCACTGGTTAGTGAATACGGTTCGCGTTTCGGTGCTCTCAACCAGCCGCGCATTGGGATCAGCGCCGGCATCCAGAAGAATATTAATATAGGTAAGATGATCCATGTCCGGTTCGCGGGTCGGATAGTCTCCGCCTTCAACATTACGGTTATCAGTGGCCAGATACAGATTGGTCCAGCCGCCCTTGTTGGCAATATTGACATCAGCCCCATTCTCAATAAGAAACTTACCCATCTGGTAGTTTCTATTCTGGGTGGCAGCCAGTAATGGACTCCAGCCATAACGGGTTACCTGATTAATATCTGCACCGGCATCCAGCAATACCTTTACAGATTCAATATCACCGGCTCGCGCGGCATATATCATGGCTGTTAACTCTCCACCATCTGGCTCTTTTTCGGCCCTACGATCCACTCCTGCCCGCCCATTCTGACAAATTCCAATAGAATTCTGCTCACAACCGCAAACATTACGGGCAGAAAAAGCACTTTGCTGCCCTGCTTCTGTTGCAGAATCACCGTCATCACCACCGCGGGCCAAAGCGCTCAGAGTATCCAGATCAGGAGTCTCCTGTTCGCAAAGAATAGCAAGAACCTGGCGACGTACTGATTCGCGCGGATCGCTGGCTTTGCCCAATGCTGCAGTTCGCCCCTCGCGCATGATCGGGGAGGAAGTTGCGGCTACATCGGCTCCGCCCTTTATAAGTTCTGCCATAACATCAGCATGCCCCTGATCAGCGGCCTGCATTAACGCAGTCGTGCCACGTTCAATTTCGCTGGCATTCGGATTGGCCCCAGCTGTCAGTAATAATTCAACAGCATCGACAACACCGGAACGTGCTGCCAGCATGAGAGGCCTGCGTCCAAGCGGCAGTGCTTCATTGGCATCCGCACCTGCTTCCAGTAAAGCCCTGATGGTTTCAGTATCGCCCTGGTTTGCCGCCAGCCACATTGGCGTTGATCCGTTACGGTTTGCTATGGAAGGGTCAGCGCCAGCGTCAAGCAGTAATGCTGTCAGATCCACATCTCGGTGATAGGCTGCCCATTGGAGTGCTGTAGCGCCATCAGCCTGACTCGCATTAACGTCAAAGCCTGCTTCAATAAAACTCAGCAATGCTGCTGTATCTCGCTGCATTGCTGCATCTGCTATCTCGGACTGGGCAATTGCATGCGTAAAAAAACAAAGCGATGCAAAAGTTGCCGCTATTAGCCTGGTAAAAATTTTTAGAAAACTGCCGTAACAAGCATTATTCATTTAATCCTCCCCCTTCTATCCAACCCTTACCAACCTGATACCAGGAAAAGCCCTGAGTATCTTGATTTAATTCCTGATTATTTTTTATTTATATAATAAGTAGCGTAAAAACCAAACTAAAAAAAGCCCGGATAAATCCAGGCTGTTTTCGAGTGTTCTTTATTCAATACAGGATTAATTGTATTCCAGTGGATTGTACTCAGGCGAACACACTTCAACGATGCAAATTGTTTCCAGCGTTCTGCCTTCAGGCGGCGCTTCAAGACCCTGCTCATCCATCAACTTACGCATCAACGCTGCAGTTTCCGGGTGGGGTATAGAGCTCTGAACCCCAACACGTACCAATCCATCAGCGTAATCGATAGGCAACCAGGTATGAGCAGCCAGCTCCGCACTGCCGCGATTGTCCGTATTGCCGAAATCACGAATATCCAGTCGACCACCTGCCGCTACTAAAAGCTCGGCAACTTGCGTCGCCCCTTTATGGGCAGCGCCATGAAGCGAGGTACGACCTGTATCAGCCTGGAAGTTCGGATCAATGCCCAGGCTCAGAAGCAACCTGACCGCTTCCAATGTCTGCGCGGTGGACCACTCGTTGGTAACGCCCTCGACCCAACCTATGCCGGCAGCAACTGCCAACGGTGTAACTCCCAGTTCGGTATTGATATGGGGATCAGCACCATATTCAAGCAACAGCTTCATCAAGGGAACGTCGCCAGACTGGGACGCACGCAAAAAGGCAGTAGCCCCATTCTCATCCAGCCACTGGTTAGTGAATACGGTTCGCGTTTCGGTGCTCTCCACCAGGCGAGCGTTGGGCTGCGCACCCGCATCAAGAAGAATTCGTATATAGGCCAGGTGATCCATGTCTGGTTCACGTGTCGGGTAGTCCCCACCTTCAACATTGCGATTATCAGTAGCCAGATACAGATTGGTCCAGCCGCCCTTGTTGGCAATATTGACATCCGCACCATTCTCGATAAGAAATTTGCCAAGCTGATAGTTTCTGTTCTGGGTGGCAGCCAGTAATGGACTCCAGCCATAACGGGTTACCTGATTAATATCAGCACCGGCATCCAGCAATACTTTTACAGATTCAATATCACCGGCTCGCGCGGCATAAACCATCGCCGTCAGCTCACCGCCATCAGGCTCACGTTTTGCCCGCTCGGCAAAAGTATTGAAATTGCGACCATCCCCGGCCGTTACAGCAAAGCCCAGACCAGCTCGCACAAATGCGCCGCAGATCTTCTCTTCAGTCAGATCATCTTCTGTAACGAGTTTCACAAGGGCTGGATCATTGGTGCCGTTGATAACCAGATTCTGCAGTAATTCCAGATCAGGTTCCGACCGCTCACATACGACAACGATTGTCTGCCGACGAACATTAATTCTGGGATCCTCTGAATTACCCAAAGCAGCAGAACGCCCATCACGCATAACAGGGGCCGAAGTTGCAGCAACGTCGGCGCCATTTGCAATCAGCAACTTCATGACATCGGCATGGCCTTGATCAGCAGCCTGCATCAAGGCAGTAGTACCGCGCTCAGATTCACTGGCATTTGGGTCAGCACCGGCATCGAGAAGAACACGAGCAGCTTCCACAACTCCGGAACGAGCTGCCAGCATTAAAGGCCTTCGGCCCAGAGGCAACTCTTCGTTGGCATCGGCGCCCGCTTTCAACAATACATTTATAACATCCACATCACCCTGGTTTGAGGCCAACCAAAGTGGCGTTGAGCCATTACGATTTGCAATGGACGGATCAACACCGGCATCAAGTAATAATTCTGCCAGACTTGCGTCCCGGTGGTAGGCAGCCCAGTGCAATGCTGTAGCGCCATCGGACTGACTGGCATTGACATCAAAGCCTGCTTCAAGCAAACGTCTGACTTCAGCGTTATCGTGCCGCATGGCCGCATCAGCGACCTCACTCTGCGCAAGAGCAATGTTTGCAAAGGCGAATATAAACGCCAATAAGGCAGTTCTCATTCCAAGTACACGTAGTCGCTTCATGCCGTTACAAGTTCTCCAGGCGCCCTGTACTGTCACCAAAACTTTCGCGGTGAATATCAAACTGATCAAGCAGGCTTAACAATAAATTACCTGTCGGCACCGCTCTCGTGGGATAGGCAATATGTCGCCCGCCCTGCATTCTGCCGTTGTTACCACCAAGAATAATATGTGGAACATCGTAATGCAGATGCTGATTGGGATTGCCCATATTGCTGCCGTAAAGAAGCAGTGAATGATCAAGCAGAGAACCATCGCCATCTTCAGTTTTTGATAGCTTGTCGGCAAAATAGGCCAGCATTTTGACGTGGTATTGATTGATTTTAGAGAACTCATCAATTCGACCTGGGTCTTCACCATGATGGGATCCACCATGAAAGCCCAGTGTAGGCGCATCACTTTCCGGATAGACCCGACCAGTAAGATCACGGGCAAAAAGCATAGTCCCTACACGAGTGATATCTGCCTGGAATGCCAGAGTCTGCAAGTCAAACATCAACTTGATATGGTCATCAAAGGACTGCGGAATGCCGGGAGGTACGTCAAAATCCTCAGGAGCTGCAGTGGTAACACTGGAAGCAATCTGCAAACGTCGTTCAATCTCACGCACATTCTCGGTAAAACTATCCAGACGTGTACGGTCAGGCACACTGATTTCCTTGCGAAGATCGGTAATTTTGCCGGTGATGGAGTCTAGAATACTCTTGTTTCTTTCACGACGTTCGACACGCTGTTCAGGTGAGCTACCGCTACCAAACATACGCTCAAAAACCACTTGAGGGTTTAACTCCATAGGTAGAGGTGTAGTTGGTGATGCCCATGAAATAGTGTTGGTATAAACACAACTGTAACCTTCTCCACAGTTGCTTGAACCAGAACCGGGATCTTCAACAGAAATTTCCATTGATGGCAGAAGCGACTGCGTACCAATTTTTTGGGCAATAATCTGGTCTATTGTCTGACCAGCATATACATCGGCACCGGCAGTTTTTCTGGGCTTATCAGCACACAGGAAAGCCGCAGCTACCCAGTGGTCTGCCCCGGTTTCACCTGGAGGTGGCTCAGCGGATGTGGAATGCAGACCAGAAAGAATATTCAATTGGTCGCGGAAAGGCTCAAGATGTTTCCAGATAAATGGCAGCTCTGCTGGCAACGCCCCTTCTTTCTCAGGCACCCAATAACCAGGGGCCGCACCATGTGGAACAAAACCAGCAAAAAAGCGGGGGGGAGGAACTGCCGCTGTCTGCGCTAGCGCCGTGGCAGCAGGAATCATCGCATCCAGTAAAGGTAGCGCCAGTGTGGTACCGGCACCTCTTAGCATCTGGCGACGTGAAATGTGTTTCTTGGTAATCAACATGGATTTACTCCTTGCTCTAGCTCAAACATTAGCGGCTAGCGGACTTAAGGTTCATGGTAAACGCAGGACTTTGGATAACACCCATCACCAACGATGAAAATTGATAGTCATTCTCGGCGGCATAATTTGTAACTGAACGAAGCAGAGCCATATCTTCAGTCTCGATGCCACGGCCCAAGGCATAAACCAGCAATTTCTCTGTAACCACCTGGGCAAACAGATCACCCCTGAGTACAGCCATCTCACGCAGGCTCTGGATACCATCAAGAGCCATGCCATCATTGGTGGTACCAGTTGGATCTACCGGCTGCCCGGCATCTTGAAGCCGCCATCTGCCAACAGCATCGAAATTCTCCATGGCAAGTCCCAGCGGCTCAAACAGCTTATGGCAACCAGCACAGCTTGGATTTGCACGATGTGACTCCAGTCTAGCACGCAATGTTTTCGGCGCTTCGCCCTCAGCCTGAGCCAGGTCTGTCTCAACACCGGGGGGGGGATCCGGCGGACTCACATCCAGAAAGGTCTCGAGGAACCATTTACCACGTTTGATCGGTGAGGTTCGGGCAGCATCCGATGTGATGGTCAGTAGCGCCCCCTTACCCAGAAGACCACGGCGCATATCATGTTCCGGGCCCAGTTCAACGCGGCGGAATTGCGAACCATAAATGTCGGGAATGCCATAGTGCCTGGCCAGGCGCTCGTTCACAAAGGTGTAATCCGCTGTTAACAAATCCAGAATACTGCGGTCTTCCTGAATGATGCTGGCAAAAAACAGCTCTATTTCTTCGCGGAAGGCATCACGTAAAGTACTGTCAAAGTCTGGAAACAGATCTACAACAGGCTCACTTGCTGCCATGCCACGAACGTTTAACCACTGACCGGTGAAATTCTCGATAAAAGCGTCAGAGCGCGGATCAGAGAACATCCGTTGAACCTGCTGTTGCATCACATCAGGGTTATGAAGGCGCCCCTGAGTGGCAAGTTCAATTAACTCAGCATCGGGAATACTACTCCAGAGGAAAAACGACAGGCGCGAAGCCAGCTCAAGATCACTAATCTGGTAAAGTGCCCCCTCCGCCACATTCACCGGCTCAATTTCCGAGCGATAAATAAACTCAGGATCTGCGAGAATACGCTGTATTGCTGCTTCTATACCGTAATCAAAGCGCCCACCTTCCTCTCTACCGGTGCGGTAAAAATCCATGATAACGTCAATATCGGCATTGCTTTCGGGACGTCGAAAAGCCTTGCTCACCAGAGTCGAAATTATCTGGCGCGCACAATTAACTTCCTCGGACAACTCCTGTGGATAGCACTCAAAAACCTGGCGACGGCTCATCGTGTCGGAAGCTGGCAGGCCATTGTAAGGACCTTCAATAAAGACCTGACCGACATGGGGATAGAAGGTATAGCCAGCTATCGAGCCCGGTGAATTCATGGTGCGCTGAAAGGACTTGTTCAGACCGGTGTCAGGCAAATCGCTGGTGGCGATGAAAGTCACTCCCACCTTATGGAAACCGCCTTTAATCGGAATCGCTGGAGTACGTCCGCCATTACTTTCCTGGTTACCAATCTCTTCATCCCAGTCATACAGATAAACGCGCTCACCATCGATAGTCACTTCCAGCTTCTCGCCTTTCACGTTACCCAGCACACGGGTGAAATAACCGGTCATGCCTTTGACAGTAAAGACATACTCTCCATCGGCAGGGAATTCATGCTCGATCAGCATGCCGCCTCGAGTTCCGAAAGGCAGGCCTTCAATATGGGTATTCTGTGAAGTATCCACCGGCACGTCGAACACGGCCAGCGTGGGAGCAGTCTCAGTCCCGATTGCCAGGCGGCTGATCTTGCCGGCAGCGGAGAGATAGGCCTCCATCAATGCCGGTGACGTAGTCAGGGTACCTGCCATGTTATCGAAACCATGACTTGAATCATCCGGGGGCAAAAAGCCGGTAGCATCAATATTCAGCGCCAGCAAATCACGGATCGCATTGGAATATTCTGTTCTGTTAAGCCTGTGCAGGCCAGGGGCGGGAAGATGTGCCGGTTGCATCTGGGCATGTTGATCAACCGCCTGGGCGATAGAGTCAGCAAGGCTTTGGACAACCTCGTAACCTGGACGCGGCTCTTCCGCAGGCGGCATCAGACCAGAACGTAATCTCTTGATTACCTGCTCTGCAACCTCCGGAAACTCGGCGATGTTATGAGCGCCGATACCCTCTAAATCAATGCCGCCAGAATAGTCATCAAAATTATGACATTTGGTGCAGTATTGCTCTATCAAACCAGCCACTTCATCGGAGCTCTGGGCCAGAGCAGACTGCATGGAACAGGCGGCAATGACCACAGCACCTGTTAGCAGTTTAAAAGCAGGTTTCAGTATTTCTGACTTCCCCATTTCTTTTCTTTCTCCTGGCTCTATGCTCTGGAATGCTATTCCAGACTTAAGCGTTATTCATTCATACTTGATATATACGGGACTAATCTCAATTCAGCTGGCTATTTTACCTATAATTTTAAGGAAATTTTTATTCTATTGTGCAAAAAAACAGGAAAAGCGCCTGAAATCGCGTGCAATGTCCCTGCTTTTTGTAAGGATGCTGTCGCAGGATGTCCGCTTCATGGCGCAATTGGACTGGTTCTGCCTACTGCCATGCCATCCTGATTCACCATCAGGTCGGGGGCATAATTGGACTGCTGGCAGACATATTCAAACAGCTCGGCATCACCACTCCAGCGCAAATGTACCGAACCCTCTACATTAGTGTCATAAGTCATGGGATCCTGCAGCACAAAGCGATACTCCATATTATCCCTGTCAGTGCGCGTGTAGTACTCAATGACATGGGCTTGTTCGGTATGGGGCAGGCCCCTGCGCTCAAACCAGAATTCTGTGTTGTAGCCTATGGAATCAATCACCAGAGTATCGCCTTCCCACCAGCCGATGGAGTGACCATAGTTGTTAGGCTCAAAATCCGTTGGATGGGAACGCCCGTCCATATAGATTTCCCTCCATGTATGGGGGCCACCAATATCAAAGATATAAAGTCGCTGCAGCTCGGGAATATCGACAATCTCCACGCCATAGGGCGTCAGCAACTGGCGTACTGCACCTGATGCCTTGCAGCGTGCATGGGGCTCCAGATCATGAGTCTGACGCGCATCATAAAGTCCCTTTGCCCAGGGCTTCATGCTTACCTCATCGAAATTAAAGCGCGGGCCGCGATCCCGGTAATCAGGCTCCCAGATGCCAACAAAGTCAGAAGAGTCGCCACTGATGATAATGCTGCCGTCAGCGTTTCGGGGAACAGGCGCAGCCTCCGGCAGGTCTGCCGCAGAGACCAAGAGCGGGGAAATCATTATCAGGAAAGCACCAGCCAGCAAGGCAGACACAACCTTTTCGAGGGTTTCTGGAGTATTTGATTGGCTAATTCTATTGTTCATTCCATGTCTTCATTCGCGGTGTTTGTATTGCTTTTTTGGCGGCTCGTTCAAAGCCCCTGTCCAATCCTGAACAGTATCGAAAAACGGGTATAGTTTGAATCAGTAATTTGTTAATAACAACGTGCCAGAGCATGAAAATACCTTGTTATTTGCCAGATTGATATTATCATGCGCCAGCTGATCAAAGAGTCCAGTTTTTGCATGCTTGTTTATACACGCCTGTACTGGCTTCTTTTTCTTCACTACCGAGGCAACTATTGAAATTGGTATTCGCTGTCGGGAGAACCAGCCAGAAACTAACAGCGTGCTTTCAGCCTTCTTTTATTCAGCCAAGTGCTATATAGCTACCTGCTAAATAGCTATGCAATACCACTGTATTTCCTCCATAGGACCAAATTTGTGAATGACAACATTGTTGTAGAAGAGAGCGAACATAAACTGACTTTAAGGCAACTTCAAAGAGAAGACTATGCCGATATAACCAGCATTATGAGCAGTGTTTATGGGAAAAAGTGGCCACTATCGGAAAAGAAGTTTTTTACTCAACTTGATGTTTTTCCGGAAGGACAGATTTGTATTGAAGATCATGGCGCTGTAATTGCGGCGGCTTTTTCCGTCATTGTCGATTATGACGATTTTGGCGACCATCACACCTATGACGAAATTACCGGTGCCGCATTTCTGACCACCCATGATCCGAAAGGTGATGTGCTATACGGCGTCGATGTTTTGTTTCACCTGACTACCACGGTATGCGACTTGGCCGCAGACTCTATGAAGCTCGCAAAGAGTTATGCCAGAGCCTTAACCTTAAAAGTATTATTGCCGGCGGCAGAATACCCAACTACAAGGATCATGCTCAGCAATTGACACCCCAGCAATATATTGAGCAGGTAAAACGCAAGGAAATTTATGATCCGATTCTGACCTTTCAACTGTCCAATGAGTTTGAAGTTAAACGAGTCTTGAAAGGTTACTTACCAGACGATAAAGAATCGCTTGGCTATGCCACGCTCCTGGAATGGAGCAATCTTTACTATGACCCTGAAAAAACACCGCTAATCGGAGCCGACAGAACCAGTGCTCGCATAGGCCTGGTGCAATGGCAAATGCGCCCCCTGAAATCTGTTGCAGAACTGATCCAGCAAGTTGAATACTTTATAGACGCTCTTTCCGACTATCAGTGCGACATGGCACTATTACCAGAATTTTTCAGCGCCCCACTTATGGGGATAGATAGCCATGAAACATCCATAGATGCAGTTCGGGCATTGGCAGATTTCAGCACGGAAATAATAGAAGAAATATCGAAGCTGGCCGTGTCATACAATATAAATATTATTGCTGGCTCATTACCAGTTACAGATGGTGATGACCTATTAAACATTTCCTATCTTTGCCGACGTGACGGCACCATGGACTCACAATACAAACTTCACCCAACTCCCCATGAAACCAGATCCTGGATTATGCAAGGCGGAAACAAACTCAAGGTCTTTGACACAGATTTTGGCAGAATAGGTATTTTGATCTGTTACGACGTCGAGTTCCCTGAACTTGCCAGAATCCAGTCTGAACAAGGCATGCAGGTTCTGTTTGTTCCATTCTGGACTGATACTAAAAATGGTTATCTCAGGGTACGCTGTTGTGCCCAGGCAAGAGCCATTGAAAACGAATGCTATGTCGCCATCGCAGGTAGCGTTGGCAATTTACCCAAAGTTGATGGAGCAGATATTCAGTATGCGCAAAGCGCAGTATTTTCTCCCTCGGATTTTTCTTTTCCCCATGACGCCATAATGGCCGAGACTACACCCAACACTGAAATGACTTTGATAGTAGACCTGGATTTCAACCTGTTGAAAAAACTCAAGAACGAAGGTTCGGTGCGTAACAGTCAGGATCGAAGAAGAGATCTTTACGATATTAACTGGCTTGGCGAAATGGAAAGTTGATCGCGTTATAAGCGCTTGATGGCGGCAGTCGGCGCATGGTTTAACGTCGCTTTTTAACGCACGTGTATATCTACAGTTTAAACTTCTTCCTTTATGAGTTTATCCACCACCTTTCTGAACATTGTTGGCCCCCTGTCATCGGTAATGGAAACCATTGGCGCGCCGGTTTGAAGTTTGATGTTTTTCTGCTGCGCCTCAATCATCTTCTTGTCTTCACCGAATGCCATATTCGCCAGCGCCCACATACCTTCCAGTAATTTAGGGTCCTTTTCGTGCTCTTCTGCCCTGGGTCCCCAGCAGAAATAGTAGCGGGTAGTGCCATCCGTCATTGGTGTCACTGCTTGTGAAGTAAAATTTGCCGTGACGGGCACAACATCATCAGCGGGATGTCCTCTGTCGCAAGCCTCAGCAGTACCACTGGGATACATGGCACTGAACATGATTAAAACGCCGGGAACAATAAAGTCATAGGTAAGGTACTGGTCATAGGTTTTATCCTGATCCATATACCCCCTGGGTGGAACATTGGTATTCCAGCGCGTAACTTTTATGCCACGGTCAATAAGCTGAACTCGCGGCTGCTGTACAAATGCACCACTGGAACCGGCAGCGAAACTGTTTTCATGCACCCAGGCGATATGGGAAAAATCGGTCAGGTTGTCAGTCACCAGCAGGTAACCGGCATCGTAATCAATATGACCGGAATTCATTGTCCAGTGAGGATCCTCAGGGCCAACTGCATTGGGGATCAACCCCTCATTAACCTTGTCAGGGTCACCCATCCATATCCAGACCCAGCTATCTTTCTCGACTACCGGATAAGGATTAATGAAAAAGTGCGCTGGAACCTCTTCCTGTGAACCCGGGACTTCTATGCATTTGCCCTCTGCATTAAATTTTAATCCATGGTACATACAGCGAATATCATCGCCTTCAAGGCGTCCCAATGACAGCGGCGCATGACGATGGCAGCATTGATTGGCCATGGCAGTGAGTTCGCCATTGGTTTTTCTGTAGATAAGAACGGGCTTATTGATAATCGTGATGGCGTGCATCTGGTGCACATCGATTTCGTGACTCCAGGCGGCAACATACCAACAGTTCTGCAGAAAAAGACGATTATCTGCACTGCTACCCTTAATAATATCCACAACAATTCTCCTGCTTTCTTATTTATTTTGTGCTAATTACAACTGATCATACAAAATAAACTCACGCCCGGCTTAATTGAAAATGGCAGCGGGATCAGCCGTGGGGGGCAAAATCACCGGCCAGTTCATTGTTCGCCAAGGTCTGAATTTTTTTATCATGAAGATTAAAATCCGTTAACAACACCACGGCCACACCAATAAAAAAGATCAGCCCCAGTAGCAGAAAAATCTGGTTTGCTGCCAGTGAGCCTTCCAATGCCGCATAAGCGCCAGCCCCCATAGACAAACCGATATTGGCACCGGCCATGTAAATGGCAAACTGGGTCGCGGATACTTTCTGCCAGCATAGTTTCATGCAGCTGGCGATAAAGCTGATAAAGCCGCCCTGATAAATAAAGGCCTGAACGATACCGATACAGATCAGGAAGGTAGGCGAAATCCATAACGTTTCCGTCAAGCCGATAAAAATACACAGCACCCCATAAAGTCCCAGCACCAGCCCATAGAAAAATTTGATGCCCTTGCTATCAATAACAAGACCCAATACCAGGCCGGCCATGGCGGCCAGAAATCCAACCCCGGAAATAAAAGTGGAGTACTGGGTGCTTTCAAAGCCCAGATCCTGAACCACCACAATGGGCACCAATGAAATCCAGACACCGTAGGCAAAACGGAAAATAAACGCCGCCCCGAAAATAAACAGGCTGGCCGGGAGAAACATCACGCGCGCCAGATCGATGCCGATAATCTTCCAGCTCTCCGGCTTCATATCAATGGAGCGCTGGGATGCCTCTCCAGCTGACCATGGCAGCATTCGTTCACCAGGTCGTTCACGTACGGCAATGGCGACACTCAGAATCAAGCCAAAGGCAAAACACAGTAATGTGGCGATACCGGGCATCCCGAAATTTATAACCACGAAAGCAGAGACTGCGGTGCTAATGGAAATGCCTGCTACCTGACCAAACGCCATGAAGGCATTGGCACGGCCATGCTCCTCTACCGGTAGTACATCAATCGCCATACCATCCACGGCAACATCCTGACTGGCGCCAAAGACATTCAACATAAAACACAGTGCGCTAAGCACCGCAATGTTCTCAAGCCCGGACGGGAAAAAGGCAAAAGCAAAACCCGTAAGCACCATGCAACTCTGGGCAAAGATCACCCAGGGTCGACGTCTTCCCATGGCCAGAAATGTCCAGCGATCCATAAAAGGACCCGCCAGTAACTTGAAGCTCCAGGGTAAATTCGCAATCGCTATAAAAGAGGCGATAGCAACTGCAGACTCGCCCCTTTCCGCCAGATATGCCGGCAAAGCCGTATTGACCAGACCAAAGGGAAAGCCCTGGGCCAGGTAGAGCATGGTGAAAGTAAAAAAACGCAGTCGTCGGCTTTCAGAAAGGATCAGCTTCATAGTGTTTTATTCTTATTATCAGTTTTTGAATGTCTAGCGTGGATTCCAGGGGGAGTTCATTTTATAGGGTGACTGCACAAAGTCTGCCACCACTGAAGCAATACAATCATCACGAATGGCAAAACTTTCCAGAAAACCCCAGGTTTGCGGTTCACGGAAAATACTGCGAGCAGGTGTTCCATCAGTCAGGGTGTATTCATCAAGCACACCTTTGTGATCAATAAAGCCGCGGAACATGGCTACACCTTTTTCTTCATCCACTAGAACCGGCCAGTTACGCACTTCGTTATTAAAAAAGTAGCGCCCTGATTCAAAGCCACCCTTGATATCGGAAAACAGCATGCCATTCTCTCGACGGATAGCTTCAGGCAGAAAACAGGTGCCACGGATTTCACCATTGTTGCGTTCCAGCGTTGAAAAATAGCCACGGCCATGTTCAATCAGACGCGCTCTGGGAAGGCGTACCTCGCGAGATACGCCTGCTTCAATGATGGGGTCGTGGGAATAGCCTTCATGGTCGCCAATCGGGGTTGGTGGACTGCTGAGATTACGGCGTGTGGAGATGACATGCTCGATCTCGGTGATTT
>Ga0181563_10003694_pt1 | contig 14540 bp, 10 predicted proteins | sample 011ome_25_FD_133759 | JGI IMG/M metagenome (GOLD analysis project Ga0181563, IMG submission 133759) | Coastal salt marsh microbial communities from the Groves Creek Marsh, Skidaway Island, Georgia - 011512CT metaG (megahit assembly) | ecosystem: Environmental > Aquatic > Marine > Intertidal... | reverse complement strand
TAAAAAACATTAAGACTAAGAGTAAGAATAAAAATAAGAGTAAGAGTAAGAATAAAAATAAGAGTAAGAATAAAAATAAGAGTAAGACTAAAAATAAGAATAAGACTAAGAGTAAGAGTAAGAGTAAGAGTAAGAAGAGTAAGAGTAAGAGTAAGAGTAAGAGTAAGACGAAGACGAAGAATAGGAATAAAAAAAATCGTATTACATTATTTGGAAAAACCAAAGAAATAAAAAATCAATTAAGCGAATTACGCAATTTAGAAAAAGATATAATTAATCGCAGACAGATTGAAGAAAAAATATATAAAGAACAAATTCGCGAAAATATGAAGAGGGAAGATAAATTAAACAATAAAGACCAAACAATAACATTTTTAGATAAGTTGAAACCCGATACTATGTCTATTGATACCATGTCTATTAATAACAATAATGACGATACTATGTCTATTGGTAATGACGATACTATTAGCTATAATTCTGACGATGATTTAAGTTATAGGTCATTGTAAATAAAAAAACCTTTGTTCAAACCATTGCGTTACCTTATTTTTCAAAAACCCATTCAATCTGCATTAACCCCAATTATTCTTAACGGCGTCGTCCGCCGATATTCTGTTTGATTACAATATGCCGACGATTTTTACTGGGATTTTTTGCTATATTCTTGAATTCAGCATTCTTGGATTGCTTGGGCTTTTCAATTCGTTGAATGCTAGTTAGCTGATAAATCTCATATGAACTTTCGTCGTCGTCATCGTCATCATCTTCACTTTCTGTCGTAGAATTATCAAATGGTTTGTCCTTTTTTTTTAGTTTTTTCTGAACATGTTTAAGCGCAGTACTGGCATCGTACGAATAACCACTTTCGAGTGTTTGCAAGAACCGCGCAAATAGATTTAGTCTTACTTTGTTAATATCAATATCACGGCGACAATAGCAGCAACGGTGATGCGCCTTTGTATCCATCTCATAGGCAGATTCGCGCGTTTGTTCAATCATTTGTTCAATACAATTAACATGAAATACTTTATTGCATGGATTGCTGCATTTGAAGAATGTAGCATTAATCGATTTATAACACACCGAACATTCCAAATGATGTCTACTTTTAGTATGGATTAAAACCATCTCCGATGTTTTCGATACGCCATTCATTTTCAAACGATTTGTACTTTGTACTTTGTACTTTGTAGTGGTATATATGGTATATGTATTATTATTCAATTTGTAAAAAAAGTAATTCAATTTTTTTACAAAAGATTAACACATCCGTTTAATTATTATTATATTTTTTTTATTGTATTATAAAACAAATGAGTTTGAAAACAATTAAGGTAAATCCGATTTTTCTTTCAGGCGGAGAAAACCCTGGATTTTCGGTTAAAAACAAAACAAGAAAGGAAAAACCGACCAGTATAACACTAGGACAAGCAAATAATATTAAAAAAAAATTAATTACACGTATTCAAAATTTTCAAAAAGATAATAATAAACAGGAAAAGGAAAAGGAAAAAAAAAAAATTGCGAATATAGATAATACTATAGATAATGATGTATTTAGCAATTCGTTAAATTTTTTGGATAATTTGGCAAGAGATAAAAAGGAAAAAAAACGCGAAAAAAGGAAAAATTCAACACTAAAAAAACAACAACAACCTAATCCAGCTGCGTATATGAATATTGAAACAGAATTGCCACCTGAATTAGATTGGAACACTATTTCACCGCCAAAAAAAATACCCGTTGCACAATTTGCGCCCGTCGCGACAGTAGTTAGCCCAAATGTAGCGTGGACCGCATCACCACCGCCATCTTATGGAAATTTAAAAAAAGGTGGTACTAAGCCAACTTATCGCACTTGGTTACGAACAACACAAAAAAACCGCCCTTTACCAAAACCTGCCATTAATATTTTAGAAGATATTGATGCGCCATTAAATGAAAATGATAATGAGATTGAAAATAAAGAAGATAATACACATAATATCATAATTGAAACTGCGAGCAGAGCAATGCCTTTAGCGCCAGCAATGCCGTTAGCGCCAGCAATGCCTTTAGCGCCAGCAATGCCTTTAGCGCCAGCAATGCCTTTAGCGCCAGCAATGCCTTTAGCGCCAGCAACACAAGAACCTGTTGCTTCAACTAATACATTCGCGCCACCACCGAGTTATAAACCTTCACGGGTACGCAAACGCAAACGCATTACGCGTACTTTAAAATATAAACTTGGTAAACACGCCAATGGGAAAGTTTCGGTTCTTATTAAAAACTCGCAAACGCGGCGAAAAGTGCAAACCGAACAATCTCTTTTAAAACAAAAAAGTATTTTGGATATTAAAAACTATCTGCGTAGTAAAAATCTATTAAAAGTTGGGTCTAATGCCCCAAATGATGTTTTGCGGCATTTGTATGAACAAAGTATTTTAGCAGGACAAATTGAAAATAAAGCCAAAGATACTCTAATCCATAATTATTTTAATGATGAAAAAAAATAAAAATAAAAACTTTATATTATATATTATGAAAATACGAAGATATATAAGTAAAAATAAGAGTAAAAAAAATTAGGCGTAATCTTAAACAGCGTAATCTGAAAACGCGTAAATTTAAACCTCACTACAAAAAGAAAACATTAAAACAAATAAAAGGTGGTAAAAAAACTCTTTGGGAAGTAAATTCTCAAGGAATATGGAATAAAAATCCTAAATATGAAAACCAATACCAACGATTGGAAAATGGTTGGAAAAAAGTACATAATAACAATGACACCCTTTATGCGCGACTTAATAGTTCGCCTACTAATTCTGATGGATCTTATCAGAATGTATATAGTAGTTTACACCTTTGGACATTTAAAATGCCGATTTTATAATAAAATAATCCTTATAAATTATTCATAATATTTAATACTTAATTTCTTCAATAAACCCACAATTTTTACATTTATTAATATCATATGAATAACAACTACAAGAATAAGAACCATTAAACGCCATCCCATCACGACACCCCTTGCATTCCTTTTCTTTTTTCATCATAAATACCATTTCGCCAAAGCAATCATTTTCACGATGAATATTATTTAATACTTTATTCGTAATTCCATAGTATTTTCCTTCAAACTCTATAAACTCGTTCCATCCTTTTAACTTTTGTATTTTTTCAATAATACTATCAACCAATTTATTATAATTTTTTATTATAGCATTTTCATCATCAATCTCATTAATAATTTTTTTGGTTTCTTTTAAATATTCATGTGAATTAATACTAGTTAAATCTTCAAATAAAATAGTATAATGTATCATAAACTTTTGTTTTAGTTCTCTATGTATTTTCCCATCAATTTTAATTTTTCTATTTGTCTTATAATTTATTCCATCTTTCCATTTTTTATAATCATTTTGTAATTCTGTATCTCCATTCATTTTATTTAATTTTTCAAATACAGAAAGATCATATCTTTCTGGTTATGTTTTTTCTCGTTTTTTAGTTGGATATTGTCTTTCTATTTTTTGCGTTTCTTCTACTGGTAAAGTTTGATTAAATGATTTTAGATTAATTAAACATTTTCCTTTATATAAATTGTTAAATAATTTGTATGTATAATTTTTTTCACTTCCAGTAGCAAATGTTCCTTCGTGTGTTTGTAAATCTGTCTTGTAATATATAATTTTTTTTTTTTGTAATCAAACATTTCTATTATATTTTTTCCAATATTCATTATTGTTTCTTCATTTGAAGAGTTATTACAATACAAAACAATAATACCTTCGTCTAAAGTAGATGCCCTTGGACTTTCATGTGCGGTAGAACATTTCATAGATTTCACGCCATCTAATTTATTTTCTCTGTATAATTTTTTTGCGATGTTCCATGCTTCATTCATAAATGACTTATCGTAAAATAACATCCATTTACCACTATCAACGCGTTTAACATCTTCATTATTATTTTCAAATAACCAAGGACTATTTATTTCTAATGGTAATAAATCGGTATTAATATAGTTCACCATAATCTTTTGTGTTTGTGTAATAATAATATCTATATTTTTTATTCAATTTTATAAATTAATAATATATATGCATTCTGAGAAATATGTTCCAAAAATAAACCACGAAAAATAAAGAAGAATTACAAATGATTTTTATATGGTTTAGGACTATATAAAAATCGGCGTTTTAAATGCCCAAAGGTGTAAAAAGAAACAACCGTCCACTACCTCCCCCCCCCCGCAAAAAATAAGAATTTCAAATTAAATACATTAATTTTAATAAAAAGTTATAATCGATTAAAACCGTCATTTTATAAACACCGACATAATGTTCTACACCTAAAGATTTATGAATTATCGAAACATCTTCTATTCTTTTCCGAATTTTTTCTTTATTTTTCTGAAAATGATCGTACATAATCTCACCAAACATAGAAAAATCGCTAATAGTTGAATTAAGAATATCTTGTGCTGAAGACTTAGGAGCTGTCTCTACTTTGTTGATTGTTTTATTATACCCGACACTTTGAATTATCCCCAAAATAGCTACTTCAATATTTTTGTATTTGATGATTTCGTTATAAGTTTCAAAATCTATATGATTTTTTGTAATATTGGGTTCATTTAACAGCGGTTCAGCATTTAAAACTGTACATAATGCCAAAAGAACTGAGGTCAATGTTTGGCAGCCGCTCCATTGTTCGCCTCTCCAAGTATTTAAAATAGAAAGACATACTTTTCCGGTTCTATATAAATTCGGGTTAAATCGTGTATATCCATCGCTCGTACAAAATTCTACCTTCGGTGGCGAATGGGGGTAATTTGGCGGAAATTGAAACCGAAATAAATAAAAACCGTCTTCATATGGTGTATCAGCTGGTCCTATAATTAACGCACGACCTTTTAACATATCGGTTTCGTCGTGTTCATAATAAATACCGTGTGATGATAATGGGTTCTTTCGTATTTCTTTTATATCACTTATGATGCGTCTTAGGGCTTCCTTTGAAACAAATACCTCACTTGCCATTGTTTAATTAATTATATTATATTTAGTTATATTTATGTCAATATTATTATATATATATTTGTAAGCAAAACTAGTGTTATAATCACGATTTATATAAAAATACAGCTCAACTATATTAATTTTTATATAAAATATTAATTTATAAAAAAATTGAGATAAATATTTATGCCTTATATATACAACAACCAACCAAGATGGCTGCATCAAAACCCAGCGGCTTGGATAATTATTTACGCTCTCATAATGCAGTTAAGGGCGAGGGATTTACCCATACTCGCATAGGGGACAACTCGCTATCTATATATGGTGGGAGTTATAAAATAAACGATAGTGAATGGAAGGGTTTTATGGATATCTACTACCAGCATGTTTTCGAGAAGGGTAATATGGAGTATTTGACCGAAAAGCAACTTGTCGAAAATGGACCAGTCTTAATTGACATTGATTTTCGCTATGATACCGGAATTACTACAAAACAACACAGCAAAGAGCATATCATCGACGCAGTTATGCTTTATGCCGAAAAAATAAAACAATTATTAGATATTACAGATGGTTCGCGCATCGAAGTATTTATCATGGAAAAGCCTGATTTGAACCAATTAGAGAATAAGACCAAGGACGGGATTCATATTCTTATCGGCGTTCAAATGCATAAAGCACTACAAGTCATCCTCCGTAAAAAGGTTTTGGCAGAACTCAAGGATATCTGGGACGATTTACCAGTAAAAAATGATTGGGAAGATATCCTTGATGAGGCAGTAACCAAGGGTTTTGCAAATTGGCAAATGTATGGCTCCCGTAAACCCGCTCATCAAGCTTATATGATCAAATACCACTTTGAGCTGATTTATAATAAAAACGATGTGGAAATTGAAGAATTCCCGTTGAATAAGTTTTCAACTGAAAAAAATATGTATAAATTGTCGGCAAGATACACTGATAATCCTGCTTTTCCTTTAAAGGCTGGTATTCAATCTGAATTTGAAGCAGCCAAGCTAACTTTAAATAAAGGAACATCGGGGAAAAAAACTGATGGTGTTAAACACAAAATTAAACTAAAGAATTCTGGCCCTGGCTCTAATACAAAAACATCGGCATATGCCGATATTGAAAACGAAGCAATGCTCGATAATATGTTAGAAAATATGTTCGAGGACATTGGTCCAATTGATTATCGGTTAAAAGAAACTCATGAATATACGATGAGTTTACCGTCGTCTTATTATGGTCCAGGTAGTTATACGAAATGGATTAAGGTCGGAATGGCTTTACATAATACAAAACATGACCTCTTTTTAACATGGCTCAAATTTAGTTGCCGCGAAAATTGTCGCGATACATTAAAAGGAGTCAATGGTAAATTTGATTGGCGTCAGGTAAATGAATTGTATGAAACGTGGAATAAATTCTCATTTAATACCGACGGATTAACTTATCGTTCAATTATGTATTGGTCTAAAAATGACGCACGCGATAAATATGACAGCATTCGTACAGAGACAATTGATTTCTTTATTTCTCAAACGATTCAAACCGCAACTGAATTTGATTTAGCATCGGTTTTATTCAATATGTATAAAGACCGATTTGTGTGTACGAGTATTAAAAACAAAACATGGTATGAATACATCAATCATCGCTGGCATGAAATTGATTCTGGAAACACATTGCGTCTTTCTATCTCCAAAGAAATGCATGAGATTTATTTTGACAAAACATGCGAAACAACAAATAAAGCGCACTCATTGGGTGATCCTGGTGATCCAAATCGCGAAAAGTTAATGAAAGTATCACAAAAAATAACGGACATTTGTACTATGTTAAAAAAAACACAGTCAAAACAAAATATAATGCGCGAGGCATGTGAGTTATTTTATGATAAAGATTTTATATCAAAGTTAGATAGAAATCCGTACTTGCTTTGTTTTAACAATGGTGTTGTCGATTTCAAGCAAAAAATTCACCGGAAAGGCCAACCTGACGATTTTATTTCCAAGTGTACCAATATTGACTATATCCCATACAACCCACTAAAATACAGTATAATTGTAAATGAATTAAATGAATTTATGCAGCAATTATTTCCTGTAAAAGAACTCGAAACTTATATGTGGGAGCATTTGTCTTCATGTTTAATTGGAATTAATACAAATCAGACATTTCATGTGTATAAGGGATCAGGACGGAATGGTAAATCAGCATTAACCTCGCTGATGTCCAAATCAATGGGAACCTATAAAGGTACTGTACCAATCACCCTTATTACGGCTAAGCGTAATTCAATCGGCGCTACATCGTCGGAAGTTGCTCAATTAGACGGCGTTCGTTATGCTGTTATGCAAGAACCAACGAAAGGCGATAAAATCAATGAAGGTGCAATGAAAGAATTAACTGGCGGTACTGACCCTATTCAAGCACGGGCATTGTTTAAAGATACTATTACTTTTATTCCTCAGTTTAAATTGGTTGTTTGTACCAATACAGACTTCGAAAACACTAGCAATGATGATGGTACTTGGCGCCGAATGCGTTATATTGATTTCATGTCCAAGTTTTTAGAAAAACCATATGAAGATGAAATTAAATTTCCACGAAGTGAATGCCCATATCAATATCCACTGGATAAAACGCTAGAAGAAAGATTTGATGAATGGGCGCCTATATTTATGTCTATTCTTGTGAATAAAACATATCAAACTCTTGGATTAGTAAAGGATTGCAATAGTGTCATGGCGAACAGTGATAAACATCGCGAAGGACAAGATTTCTTTGCCGGATTTGCCAAGGATAAACTCAAGAAAAAAGAAGGAGATTGTGTGAAAAAAACCGAATTGTATGAAGAATTTAAAAAATGGTACATTCAGAATTATGGAAAGGATATACCAAAAGGAAAAGAATTAAATGAATTCATGGATAAGCGCTTTGGTATTTATACTAAAGGTGGATGGCGTAATATCGCAATTAATTACGATGATGATGGTGATGAAATGGACAATATTTAATTTTAATATATAGTCAATTAAGTTTAAGATAAATTAGAAATATCTGATTTTATAGGAGGAGCAGGCGGTTTTTCGTCATAAGGATTACCGATATTAATATATACATCTTTATACGGCATGTCCGAAAACCAATATGTAACTGTATCATACAATATAAACAACCACATTGTAATTATATTTAAAATTATTGGAAAAATTGCAGCAATAATAAGTACAAGCCATACACTATATTTTTTATATAACTGGTCGGGTATAAAATTTCCAAATACAATAAAACAAATAATTATTCCGTAATATACAAATATCATAAGTCGTCGATAAATATAGAGGGTGTCCATATTTTTATTTTCATAAACTACCTTTCTTTCACTTGTTTGAACTATTTTTTTATAATAATTTATATTTTTGATTAAACTTTTTTTTTCATTTTCACGCATTTTTAATAAATTTTTAAGTTGGTCTTTAAAAACAACCGACGATTGGTATTGTTTTAATGATTGTGATAAGTTTCCCATAAATTCTTGTTGCATGCCAATTGAATTCTTTTTAAATTGCTTGGCACTATCAGAAAAACGATCAATTATTAATTCATTATATGCATCATTGCCACCAGGGTTTCCTTCGTTGTAAACATAATAATTTTTTTCTGCACGACTTAAATCTATCGGCGCACTGTTATACCTTTTTTTTTGGTTATCATAGTTCGTTTTTAAATAAGTATTACGCCGCGTTTTATAACATTCTTCGCCTTTACGACAATTAATCATGTCAAAAATATTATCTAATTTCAGGAATGAACTAACATCAGTAATAGCTTCTTCCATTCCAGCAATATTTGTATCATTCTTACTGTTTAGTGGTCCTGAACTGTCTAAACTGTTGTTTTCAGTATCTGAATTACTATTACCATCGGTGGTACTAGCCATTTAATATATAATAATAATTTAAATTATATATTATATTATTATTATATCCCTCAATAATCGGCAGAAGCATATGATTGAATATCATTAGTATTTGGTGATACACCATTCACAATATCTTTTTTATCATCAAAATAGTTTGAAATAAAAGATCCAGTTAATCCGTTTCTTGATGTAAATGCATCGATATTAGGTGTGGCAGCGGCCGCGGCAGTGGCACTAGCTCTAGCAGCGGCCGCGGCAGTAGGGGTAATCCGCGGCGGCGGGATTACACATTGTTGTTTTTTAGTATCAAATGTAAGCCCATTTGAACAACATTTGTCACCTATACATAATCCTAAATTGTCCATGAGATTATCAAACAAATTATCAAAATTAAAAAAATTCTTTTTATTGTATTCCCATATGGATGGAGCTTGTGCCATCGGGTCCTCATATTTCCAATCATATTCATTAAAATTCATATTACTACGGGTAAAAATATCCCAAATATTCTGAATAAGAATAAAGGCTCCAACAGCAATAACAATCCCAATTAAATAATTCGATATAGTTCCCGGAAGTATCCCCTTTTTCTTTAAAATAAATAATATTAATAGAGGTATACAAATTATAATAATTTTTTTCATAATTTCGCTATGTGCTTCATACCGCTGTCCATAATAAGTATTAATTTGCACCATTCGCCGTTTAGTATCATTTTTACTGTGTAGATTATCAATTTTTTGTCTTGCTTGATTTAATTGATCCTCAACTACATTTAATAATGTCATTTGATTAACTAAATCAGTTCTACTTTGAGATACGCCATTTTGTAATATATTTGCATTATTACTAATGATACTGAACATTGATATTCTCGATTCAGCTATATTATTTATTTGTTTCAGCAATTCTTGAATTTTTTCGTCAGATGCAGTAAACCCTTCGCTTGTATATGAGTCTAATTCACGAATTAATTGTTGTTCGGTATGTTGTAATTTTTCTATGTTGGTTAATATTTCATCAATATTATTTTCATCACCTAATGTATTATTAACTGACATTATATACTCTTTTGAGAAAAATATATTATATTCAAATAAGACATATAATATATTATATAAAAACTATCATCGAAATATTATTATTTTGTTAATTTTATCGTTGTTATTATTATAATAATTGCTAAAATACTCCACATGATATGCCTATAATTTTCACTCATCATATTTAAATCTGTATCATCGTCCATTGCTTCTAAATTTTGTAATTGATCGCCAGTCCAATCCGCTAAATCTTTTTTTGTATTTTGTAATTCATTAAACTTAGTTTTAATATTGGTATTTGTATTAGTTATATCGCCAGTTAATCTTTTATATTTCTTTTTCAAATTATTAAAAAGAGATTTAAAACTATTTTCTACATCAGATACATTATCAATATCGTCAATAAGTACTTTTTTTCCATACGCAACCGTATCTCGTTCATCTTCTGTAAATTTAGCTAATCCACATTTGGTTGTTTCTGACATATCACCAATTGATGATTTCGCGGTAGACTGCCAAAATGTTGATGGCTTGTTAGATGTTTCACTTGAACATGATTCATGATTATTTATAATTCGTTTCCCTCGCATATAAAAATCATAATTTGGGTTAATGATTCGTTTACTACCATATACATTTTTATCTAATAATTGACACATTTGACGCTCAGTATCAAATACAAAACCAGCACATTTTACTGAGTCATTTTGTTCTATTAAATTTTTTTCTTCCCCATTATCATCAGCATCATCATCATCATCAGCATTAGGTTGATATCCACTATTCTTAACCGAGCACTCATTTTGACAATCTGTCACATTTTGAGAACGAAATTCTGTTTCTAACTTTGCTCCATCTATATTATAATTACCAATTTTCTCATAAGTATCATCATATGTAGTCATGTTATCATTAAATAATTGCAATTGTCCTAGATAATTAACATGCCCGACCTTTCCAATATTCTCGTTATGTATTGATGGAATTTGATATAAACGAGCACCTAATGTATCTACTATGCCTAACGATGTTGTATTATTGGATTGTAATTGTGCTGGGTTAGTGGTTGAACCTTGTGGGATAGTTGTTAAATCTTGTGATACCGTATTTGTTGTTTCAACCACATTATACACATGATTTTGCCAACCACCTCCAAGCGGGTTACATCCTTTATATGCAGGCGAACGACCATATTTTCTATAATCATCATCTTTATTTGTTTTGTCACTTGTGCTACACCAACCATTATGTTGCAATGCAAATATACTAGAACCTCTATCTTTTGCTTCTTGTTTGCATGTTTCTACGGTGTATCCATATCTTTTAGGACCACCTTTTAAAGCTCTATCACCTCTATCTTCCCAGCAACCCAAATCTTCATAAGAATAAGTTATTGTTTGGTTTTCTGTAGTGGTGGTAGCGGGGACAGTGGTGGTGGGGACGGTGGTGGTAGGGACGGTGGTAGCGGCAGCTGGATCTAAATCTAATTCTCCACAGCCAAGCTGATTAGCTATAACTTGAAGCCCGTCATCTTTCATAATTAACCGGCATGTTCCTGTCGGCGAACCAATCCATTGACCAATTTCTAATGTTTGTTCAGGTAACAAATAATTTGTATTGTACTTTCTTCCTGCACCCGATACAACCAAATTACTTGTATTTTCGTTTGCTGCATGGGCAGGATTAGATAGAAAAATATTACTATTATTGGGCACATCCGATTGTCCCGCTTCTATAATATTACTGCTTGTTGGCATTTTGCCTGTTTCGCCAAATTCGGCAACACTATCCCATAATGTTTTATTCCCATCTAGTGTAGTTAATGATAATTTCCCATCATCGGTTAATACTAGTTTTAAATCATTACATTGTGTATATTCTGCATTACAATCAAATAGTGCATATCTTCCGCGCGCTTCAGCCGAAACTCTTAAGGTTTTTAAAGTAGATGAAGATATTCCACATTTATATTCTGCATTAAATTCTTTACGACAATCTTTTGCGGGTTCTGTCTGGTTATCAACTGATATATTATAATTTAATTCTTTTAATGAATCATTGCCAAAATTACTTACAACATTATTCGTCCAATTTCCAACTGGAACATAATATGTTGCCATTTATATAAAAGTAGATTTTTTTCTCTAAATAAAATTAATTTTTATATTTGTTAAACAATGCTAACGGTATTCTTATTTATTGGAAAAATATATTCATTTTGTTGTATATTCGGAAAAATAATTGGTTTATATTGTGTTTCATTATCTGTTTTTAACATCATTTTCATACCTTTTGCTCTATATTTACAACATTCTGATCTATTGTAATATATAATTTTACTCACTAGATAGTCTTGACCTAAATCTAATCTCCACCACTTATTTCTATCCCATGTATGCGTATGAAAAATTTTCGGATAACTTCTTATGTTATAAGTCTTACCATCAATCGGCACACGAATTAAAGATGTATAACCTCTCCATGCACTACTTGCAGTAGCAGTTCCAAGTGGCGCAACATTTACTTCATTTCCATTTACAAATGCTTTTACAACCAATTGACTTATTTGTATATGTTCGTTTCTATTATTTGCCATTATGGTTATATATCTAATTTTTATTGGTTCAAATGTAGTATTGCTACAATTAGTACCAAAACTGGCGATAATACTTTGTTTATTTATAGAACCGCCAACAAATCTATCACACTTATCATAACCAACCGGTACACTATTTAAAACTTTTATTGGATAGGTTATATCATTTGGCATTAATTTAGGATTTATAATCTTACTCGTATCGCTTATTTTATTATCAGTAAAGCCCCATCCATCGTCGCCCGTTTTTACTAAGACTGTCTTTCCCGTCCCGGAAGAATTTGGTTTAATTAAATACAAGACAAACCCGCCAGGGTTCCCTCCGTTCCTTCTCCCAAGATTAATAAGGTCTACTTCAATTATATTTTTTCCAGCATTTAATGTAATATTTTTAGTAAAAACTGTAGTCAATTTTGTTGCATTTATTTTTACAGTACCCTTATTATCCGTAATACAAATTATTTCGGCATTAGTAACTTCAATAGGGCTATAATATACATAATAAAAAATTCCCATTCTCCCTGTTTTAAAAATATCATGACAAGTTATCCACCATGCATTGTGAGTACGGTCTCTATTTGTATTAGGATTGTTCTGATAGCTACTATACCAACTATTCCACCATCCATTGCTAATATATCCTTTATAATGACTTTTATTTAAATTTTCTTGTGTATATTGGTCTGAACGATGTAATCCGAATATTTTAATTAACCTTGGTTTTTTCATATCATTTACATCTATCGAGTTAGAATCATTTCTTAAATCAGTTCTTAATGTATTTATTATATTATTATTAAAAATACCAATTTGTCCATTATTTAATAAACCAGCTGTATTAACATCTGATTCAGTATTTGACAAAACTGTATATAATTTTGTTTCTTTTGAATATTGGTCAATTTTATTCGGTAATTGATCGGCAATATGACATTTAAAATTATTTTCATCGTTTTTTGATACTGCATAATATTTCTTATTACTATCCGCTGCCCATAATTTACATGCATTTTGTGCATCATCGTAATTCATAAAATTATCAGGATAAGCCACATCAAATCCATTACTACTAAATCCATTCGAATTGTTAATAATATCATTTTTCATTACACAACCCATTATATTTGTTGGTTGAATTTCATCTTGATTAACACTTCTATTTATAAACACATTGTAATTTTTTTTCATATCTCGAGTTATTTCGGGCTGATTGTTTAAATATTCATCTGTTTTCTCCTGTAAGACCTTATATGTTCCATCATAATTAGATATAGTTTCATTTAAATTAGTTACTCTACTCGAGGTATGTTGTGTTTCACTATTAATTACATCATTCAATTTTTTATTTGGACCAAGAATACCTCCTCCTCCAACAAATCCTTCCCTCTTCTTATTAACAAACTCCTCTTTTATTTTATTTTTAATATTTTCAAAAAATTGTTTACCTTGTAAATTTAATAAGGAAGACATTTTGTTATTTTATAATATATATATATTAATTATTATATATTATACACCTTTGAACATTTATACATTTGAAGATTTAAAATGGCAACACACAATAGTATATTTATTTATCTAAATTTTTTCTTATACTTATATTTTTTTTATTTTAGTTACATAATATTCGTAAAGATAGTATGCTAAAATAATTAATGCTAAGCCTAAAATAAACATATCTAAATTACCCCCTTCAGGGTTTTTATAAATATAAATTAAACATCCAATAATAAAGATAGCAAATAATAAAAACATAATATAATTTCCATAATTTGCTGATGTTTTCATTTTCGATATTTCATAATGTCCATTTAATTCAATCGGTTTTTCTAATTCAGTTTCTAATTTGTCAAATTCGACATTCATCACATTAAAAGTATTTATTAATTTTGAAACATTTGAATTTATTTTTGTTCTATTTTCATCTAGACGCGGTGATATTCGATTAATCAAAGAAT
>Ga0181563_10003690_pt1 | contig 14558 bp, 12 predicted proteins | sample 011ome_25_FD_133759 | JGI IMG/M metagenome (GOLD analysis project Ga0181563, IMG submission 133759) | Coastal salt marsh microbial communities from the Groves Creek Marsh, Skidaway Island, Georgia - 011512CT metaG (megahit assembly) | ecosystem: Environmental > Aquatic > Marine > Intertidal... | reverse complement strand
TAGTAAATCTGGCTCAAGTAATAAGGCACCACACCGCCGAATTTCTCATCGCCAATGAGTGCTTCAAATTGAGCAGTGGCCGTGGAATATTGTTCCGCCTCGTAGGCAATGTGGCCGTAGTAGTAATTGTGGTGGGTTTGGTATTCCCCGGAATACGAAGTTCCCTGAAAGAACAAGTTTCTGGCCTTCTCAATGTCGTCCCCCATCAAGTAGCTGTAGGCCAGTTTGAAGTAGTATTCACTCTTGAAAGAATTTGGCACATCTGCCGCATCAATGGCACTCAACCATTGCACCACCTTGCGGTAACGGCGGTTGTTGAAGTAGTAGTTGGCCGCGCTGACGTGGGCCTCCTGCCATCTCGGGCTGAGCGGGTAGGTATTGGCGAAATACGTCAAAAAGTATTCGCTGTGCTCGTTCATCAAGTACAGTGCACACATCGCGCGGTAGTAGCTGCTTTCTTCCTTGAGAAAGCTTTGGAGCGGCAAATCTGTAGAAAGGATGTCGTCGAAGCCTACGCGGGCCGCAGCATATAATCCTTCATCAAACAGGGCAACACTTTCGTTGAACGTCGCTTCATGTCCGTGCTCGAGCGCTGTTTCTTGCGCCATCGTAGCCCCCGAAAACACTAGCGAAAGGAATAAGAAGAGGGTTGTTCTCATCTACATTGGGTTTATCCTTAAAAATAAGTGTCCTCCAACGGGGAATCCTTGTGGTTAGGGACCAATTCATTCGAGTTATTCACATCTTCAAAACCGCTACCGTTCGCCGTTTTGGTATTTGTCCTACATTTGAAAATCACCCTTCAACATTGAATTTGAACGCATCCTATGGCGCTAGTATCCCTCGATAAAGCAAGCATTTTCCAAGGCAAACACTTGGTCCTTAGCAACGTAAGTTTTAATGTGCAACCCGGCGAGTTCATCTACCTCATCGGACAAACGGGATCCGGTAAAAGCTCCTTGTTGAAGACCCTTTACGGCGACCTACCCCTGCAGGTGGGCAGCGGCCAAGTAGGAACCCACGGCCTCCAAGGATTGAAGGACAAAGATATTCCTAGTTTGAGAAGAGAATTGGGCATTGTATTCCAAGATTTCCAACTTCTCACCGACCGCACAGTAGAGGCCAACCTTGACTTCGTACTCCGCGCTACTGGCTGGAAGGATAAGGAAGAACGCGCCAAACGCATCGTGGAGGTATTGTCTTGGGTAGGCATGCAAAACAAAAAGCACAAGAGCCCGTTCGAAATTTCAGGCGGGGAGCAACAACGCGTGGCCATCGCCCGAGCGCTGTTGAACGATCCGAAAATCATTTTGGCGGACGAACCTACGGGAAACTTGGACCCGCGTACATCAGAGGAAATAATGGCACTGCTCCTTCGTTTAACTGAGGAGAACAAGAGTGTAATTATGGCCACTCACGATTATCAGATGATCCACAAGTACCACCAACGCACACTCAAAGTTGCCGAAGGAACGGTTACAGATAACAAGGGACAAAGCGTTTAATTCATGGAGCTCCAGAGCATCGACCTCAGCATTTGCATTGCCAGCTATGGCAATGATGTCGGGGCGTTGATTGAGGTACTGCTCAGCGAAATAAAAGCCAACCCTTCCCTTTCCAACACGGAAATCCTCATCTCGGACCAATGTTCTGAAGCACACCCCCTACACAAGAATTGGACCCAAAACGCCCTAGTGGGCTACCATCATTACACCGAACTAAGAGGGCGCGCCGCCAATAGAAATCACCTCGTTGCTTTGAGCCAAGGCGCTCAATTGCTGTTTTTGGATGCAGATTCCCTCCCGGTTCAGCCTGATTTTATCGCTCAATACCTCGAGCATGCAGCCCCACAAACCGTCCTTGTGGGCGGAACCGCGTATCACAGTGACCACAAGCAATGGTTGCGCCATAAAGTAGGGATTCAAAAAGAGAGTATTCCGGCCAAACGACGAAGCCAATTGCCTTACCGTAGTTTTTCAGCGTTCAATGTTTGCATGGACCGCGCAGTAGCTGAAGCCATTACCTTCGATGCGAATTTGATCGAATATGGGCATGAGGATACGCTGTTTGGGTTGGAGTTGAGGCACCGCTGCGTGCCGGTGAAACACTTGGACAATCCGGCCTACCATTTGGGCATTGATTCGGACGCGGTGTTTATGGAAAAAACCAAAACCGCGGTGTTGGGATTGGCGGTGCTGATCAACGCAGGTAAAATAGACGAAGATGTGCGCTTGTACGCGACCTATAAAAGACTCCAATCATGGGGAGGCACGGTGCTGCTGCGCTTACTTCAACCTGTTTTGGCTCCGTGGATGTTCGGGCGACTCAGTGCTGGCCGTGGATCGGTGGCCATGTTTGATTTGTACAAGCTGGTGGTGCTCTGCGCAGCAAAACCTACAGTTGGTCGTAAAATTTCCTAAGCGCTACGCTTTCTTGGGCCCAATTCAATTCTCGCTGCGCCCGCTCAATTCCTTTGGTGTAATGCTCGCGATGCTCAACGACTTGGACCATTGTATTCCTTAAGGACTCTATATCCGTAGGCTCCACCGTTGCTCCCACACCATAGCCTTCCACAATGCGCGCCACCTCAACCAAAGGTGAGGTAACGACAGGAATGCCACAATGCAAATAATCGAAGAGCTTGTTGGGCAAACTGAAGCGGTAATTGATGTTGGTATCCTTATCCAAGCTCAAGCCGACATCTGCGGCGGCGGTATATTGTAGTAATTGGGCATAAGGCACACGCCCCACAAATACCACATTGGACTCCAGACCCCTCGCGCGAACGCTTTCTTTCAGGGCGGGAATGGCATCTCCAGACCCCACCAACAAAAGCATCCACTCTTCGGACATTCCAGCGATGGCCTCCACAGCTTCCTCCAACCCTCGGTCCACGTTCATCCCAGATCCTTGATTGATCGCAATGTGTTTATCCTCCGGCAGGCCCAATTCCTCTCTGGAAACCCGGGCAAACCCTTCCGGCATGGGGCTTATGTTTCGGAAGACTTTGGGGCGTTTGCCATAATCGGCCTCGTATAAATATGCTATGCTCTCGTTGACCGTCCAAATATGATCTACACGCGGAAACAAACTGCGCTCCAATCGTTGCCACACCTTCTTCGCCCATCGCCCCTCTAGTTCAGGAACGCCGCAGAAATACTCGTGCGTATCGTAAATGAGGGTGCTGTGAAATAATCGGGATACTAAATAGTTCGGCAATAGCGTATCCAGGTCGTTGGACAACAAATGGGTGCTTCGATGCGTGAGCAAGAAAAAGAACAAGCGCACTTGCAACTCCGCATAAAACAATGCGCCTTTTTTAAACACCAAGGATAAACGGCGCACCTCATAGGGTCGCTCAATAGGCGTACTGGTGGGCAACATACGCCCCACCCAAACTACCTCGTACCCGAGCGAGCACAGCAACATAGCGACTTTGTGCACCCGATTATCGGTGCTAATGTCGTTCGAGGTAGAAATGACAATTCGTTTAGGCATTGTTGGCACGAAATAAGACGTGTAAAGGTAGGGAACGCTAAATTTGCATCCTCAGTACCGGGCATTATGCAAAAATCAGATTTCGAATACGACTTACCAAACTCATTCATTGCCGTGCATCCCTTGTCGGAGCGCGATCAAAGCAAATTGCTCGTATTCAAAGAGGGCATGATCCGGAACCAATTATTTACTGACCTCCCCGCCCAGCTGCCACCGCAGAGCCAGCTAATCTTCAACAACACGCGAGTGGTCCGTGCACGCCTTCATTTCGTCAAAACCGAAGGCGCAAAGCCTATTGAAATCTTCTGCCTCGGGCCACATACCCAAAGTGTTGAGGAAGCGATGAATAGTGTGCATAAGGTCAACTTTGAATGCTTGGTCGGCAACCTCAAACGATGGAAGGACCACCCATTGGAATTGGCCCTTGACAATGGTACCATACTTCGAGCCGAAAAAATCTCCCGAAACGGAGCCTATTGGGTCATTTCTTTCACGTGGAACAGCGACCTCACCTTTGCGCAAGTCCTCGAATGGGCCGGTAAAATCCCACTGCCGCCCTACATGAACCGCGTCGCTAGCTCCGACGATGTAGAGCGTTACCAAACCGTATATGCATATACGAACGGCTCCGTGGCTGCCCCCACCGCCGGCCTTCATTTTACGGACCGCGTTTTTCAATCCTTGGAAAGAGCCGGCCATAGTAAAGTGGAACTCACCCTGCACGTTGGCGCAGGCACCTTTAAACCATTGGGAGAAGGAGAAATTGAGGCACACCAGATGCACGACGAGGAAATCATCTTATCTCAGCAATGGCTCGAGCAGTACTTGGAGCATGAAGGTCCAAAAATCGCCGTCGGCACTACGAGCTTGAGAAGCTTAGAAAGCTTTCACTGGATCGGCGCAAAATTGATAGAAACCGGGGCGTTGAGCCCCTTAGGTCAATTCGAAGCCTATACCCTCAACCCCTCCTTAACCGTCACTCAAACCTATTCGGCCCTGCTCGAAGCATTGAAAAAGCGTGGCATCATGGAATTAGCCTTGCACACCCAACTCATGATCAAACCGGGCTATTCCTTCAAAACCGTCAAAGGCATCGTCACAAATTTCCACCAGCCCTGCTCCACATTACTGCTTCTAGTTAGTGCGGGAGTGGGCGAACAATGGCGCGACATTTACACACATGCCCTAGATCATGATTACCGTTTTTTGAGTTACGGTGATTCCTCTTTGTTATTATTTCAAGGAAACTAACAGTAAGTTTTCTAGATCATGGAACGTTGATTTTAGATGTTGAAATCAATCCTTTTCTTACTTCTTCCCTACCTCGCTATCAGCCAACCGGTGCTGTTCTGTAACGTCGAAAACCTGTTCGACACCATCAATGATTATGGATATGCAGATGAGGATTTCCTGCCCGAGGGTCCGCGCCAAAACAACAGTATAACCTATTGGCTTAAAATCCGCCAAACCGCACGTGCCTTGCGATTGGCATATGTTCAATCGCCTACACCTCCGTTAGTCATAGGCCTCGCCGAGGTGGAAACGTACGGGGCCTTATTGGCATTGAGTCGGCATGCCGCATTACGTTCATTGGGCCCTTGGCAACCGGTCCTTTTCGACAGTCGCGATTCAAGAGGCATAGATGTAGCCGCTCTAGTCCATGAAAATGTGTTGATTCTTCAATCTCAAACGATGCGAATGCCCGAATCATGGCATACTAGGGACCCCTTGTTCTTGCGATTGCAATGGCCCGATTCCTCCTTGTTCCAACTCATTTTCATCCACCTACCTTCCAAACGGGGTGGCGCTCAGCCATCAGATCATAAAAGAATGAGGGTGCTCGAAAAAATAATGAACAGCTTAGATAGCTGTGAAACCCCTACCCTGCTCGCCGGTGATTTCAATACCGAACCCACCCCTAGCATTATGGCATTAGCAGCAGAACACGAATGGGAACTGGCCTCTATGAATGGCTCCCAGAAAGGCACCTACAAGTTCCGCGGACGGTGGAATGAACTGGATTGGGCCATGGCGAAAAATGGAAAAGTTTCCGGGCAAATTTTAACGCCAGATGCGTTACTTGAAGCCGACAGAAAATGGGGCGGAAGGAAGCCAAAACGATCCTGGATAGGCCTTAGATTTTCATTCGGATACTCGGACCACCTACCCGTTTACTTTTTAATGTGTGGGAATTAGGGTTTTTTCGATATTTTCGTAATTCAAATAACCTAGAAATGAAAAAATTAGTAGCACTTGGCGCTATCGTAGGCGCTCTATTTATGACCTCCTGTGAGCCAAACGGCCCAACAGTTGAGCCTGCCACCTACCCAGGTGACTCATTGACCGTGAGCAATGCTGCCCGTCCATTGGTAATCGAAACTACCGGTGCATGGTGTCAGTACTGTCCAAACGGCGCTGAAATCATGACCATCCTTGACGGTGTATTGGGAGATAGCGCGGTATTGATTGCGAATCACGTAGGCGATTGGTTCTCTACCGATAACGCTGCCTCTGCTAAGTTTGACGATAACTTCCCTACTTCAGGTGTACCGAACTTCTATGTGAACAACACAGATGTGGGTCAGAGCCCTGCTGCCGCTGCCGCTGCTGCTACCTTAGCAGAAGTTGCTTTCGGTTTGGAAGCTGATGTTGAAAACACAGGTACTCAGTTGATCGTTTATCCTCGCGTTAAAGCATTGGAAACAAACCTTGACAACGTATACATGATCCAATCTTACTTGTTGCTCAACGGTGTTGAAGCCAAAGATTACGGTAATGGTGTTGATTTGAACCAAGTAAGTTCATTGCCAAAGGTAAGTACTGGTTCAGGTGCGACTCCAACTACTTGGGCACAAGATGCAGCCTTGGTAAACGGAACACCACTAATCAAGTCCGGAACCATTTACACTCACGACGAAGTATTGTACCGTCACGCTACCGCAGCTGTGATTGGCTGGGTTGAGAGCGACGATGCTGCAACTTCTGATACTTCAATGGTTTCATTAGGACCATGGGGTATGAACTTGGGAGATTTGAACCCACTAGGCAATGCCTTCGCTGCAGGCGATGTGTACGGTACTCGTTACACGCCAATGCAGTTCCATATCGACATTCCAACTCTTCCTTTCAACGCTGATTACAGCGTTGCAACAATTGTTTGGGCATTGCGCCAAGACGGCTCTGGAGATTACGATTACGTAAACGGCGTAGTGACTCACGTTCACTAAGCCAACGCAATACGCTTGCAAAAGCCTCGCAGGAAACTGCGGGGCTTTTTTTTGTATATTTCAACTATGTCATTACTGCTCTCCCTATTTCTGACGATTAGTTGTTGTTTGGAACCTCCACAAAGCGAGGTTCCTGAAAACGGCACCTACATCTACGAGGTAACCTTTGCAGAATGGGACGGAAAGACCATGGGCGATGAGATCATCGTTGTTCTGAAAGACGGTCACATTACCCTCAAAGTATCTGAGAACAGTAACGCGGTTTGGATGGGTGCCAACCCAGGCGATATCATTGAAGAGGGCACACTCCGAATACATCAAAGCGGCCAATGGATCATCAGCAATGATGATAAGGACATTTATTTAGAAGAGATCGGCGGGTGCACCGGGGGACCGACCATTATAAGCTTCGAGAATCGGACTATCGAAATATGCTAACAAAAAAAGCCCCGCCGTGAGCGGGGCTTTTTACAGGGAGAAATCCCAATTATTTTCTGCGCTGCGAGCGATTCAAATTCTGCTGGCGTTGCATCTCTTCCAAGCGAGCCTGGAATTTACTTTGCTTTTTAGGCTGTGCTTTTTTCGCCTCAATCTTTGCCAAGATCGCTTCATCGTTCACACTTCTGCGGATGGCCCATTGCATACCGAAGGTCACAATGTTAGAGAGGAAGTAGTAGTACGTCAAACCTGCCGGGTAGCTGTTCAAAACAAACATGAAAATCAGCGGCATCAAGTACATGATGACTTGCATCTGCTTCATCTGCTCAGCACTTCCTGTAGAAGCCGTCATGCTCTGATTCATGCGGGTATACAAAATGGTTGAGCCCGTCATCAACAAGGTGAAGATGGAAATGTGGTTACCGTATAAGGTGCTCAAGATTGGAATGTGTGATTCCCAAGAAATCAACGCATCATAAGTACTCAAATCCGTGGCCCAAAGGAAACTCTGCCCTCTCAATTCGATTGACGCAGGGAAGAATCGGAACATGGCAAAGAGAATAGGCATCTGAACCAATACCGGAATACAACCGCCCAATGGATTCACCCCGGCCTCGCGGTACAAGGCCATTTGCGCTTGTTGTTTGCCCATGGCATCCTTATCCCCAAACTTCTCGTTAATTGCTTCAAGCTGCGGCTTCAATACACGCATCTTGGCCATTGAACGGTAAGAGGCAAAGGTCAACGGCGAGAGCGCTCCCTTGATGATGAGTACCATGATCAAGATGATGATCCCGTAGTTCCAACCGTAGCCGTCCAACCAGTTAAATACCGGCACCACGACCCCGCGACCAATCCATCCGAAAATTCCCCAACCGAAGTTGATGACCTTTTCATAATCGCGATTATGCTTCTTTAATGTTTGGTAGTGGTTAGGCCCCAAATACATCGAGAACGGCAAGTTGTACGCACCGTTAACGCTCTGGTTTAGGGTTGCATTTGAACTGAACACCTTCACGATGCTCTCATCAGCATCTGTACCGTTCACTGTAGAAACAGTTGCCGAGGCAAAACCCTCTTCCGGTTGAACGATGTAGGAGAAGAAATGCTGTTTTTGAGCAAGCCAATTCACTGCGCCAACATCCTCTGAATCATCTCCACCGCGACCGCTCAAGTTTTCGACGTCGCCGTCTTCTTGAACTTTGTACGAATACGTAGAATAGATACGTTCGTTGCTAATGCCTTTCTCTGTGCGGTAAGCCGTACGCTCCCAAAACAGTTCTGGCTTGCCTGCAGCCCTAGCGGTACCACTCACGGTAAAGTTGGCTGTAAAGCCTGTTTCACCCAGACTTACCTGTACATCCGTTGCACCATCGCTAAGAACTAAAGAGGTGCCGTTCTGTGAAACCACGCTGAATTCCTTCGTACTCAAGGCAGCATCGCCAGGTAGTTTGATGTCCCAAACTTGATTGTTGTTCACCAACAAAACCTCAGCTGAATCAAAGGTTTGATACCCCTTAATCTGTGCACGCACTAGTTGGGCACCTAAGGTTGAATACGTCAATTTTAAGTCATCATTCTCAATGCTAACCTCTTCGGCAACGAAAGCATTAGAATCAAGCACTGCCGCAGTAATTTCGACTGCCTCTGCAGTTGCATCTTCCGTTGTAGCGCCTTCTTCTACCACTTCTGTGGCGGTCGCTTCTTCAACCTCTGGCATGTTGGCGCTCTGCCACCAGCCAAAGCCAACCATGATCGTGGCAATGAGCAAGAAGCCTATAAGTTGATTGCGGTCAAAACCCGCTTTCTGATTTTCCATGAATTATTTGTTTTGGCGGTATTGGTCCGCGGCTTGAACAAAAGAGACGAAAAGAGGATGTGGATTGAGCACCGTACTCTTGTATTCTGGGTGGTATTGTACCCCGACAAAGAATGGGTGATCTTCAATCTCAATAACCTCTACCAAGCCACTTTCCGGGTTAATTCCCGTTGCTTTCAAGCCTGAAGCTACGAGCTCTTCTTTGTAATCGTTATTGTATTCATAGCGGTGACGGTGACGTTCAGTAATAGCCGTTTCTCCGTACGCCGCAAAAGCTTGCGAATCTTGATTAAGCTCACATTTTTGAGCACCAAGACGCATCGTTCCACCCATATCAGTGATGTGCATTTGCTCGTCCATCAAAGCAATGACTGGCTTACTAGACTTCGGATTCACCTCAGTAGTATTGGCATCCGACCAACCAAGGACATTGCGCGCATATTCAATCACAGCTGCCTGCATTCCGTAGCAAATACCGAAATAAGGAATCTTTTTCTCACGAGCATATTGTACGGTCGCTACTTTACCTTCAAAACCACGCTCACCAAACCCTGGTGCTACCAAGATACCGTCGAGGCCTTGACAGGTTTTCGCAGCATTTTTTGGAGTCAAGTGCTCAGAGTGAATCCAGCGAACCTTTACCTGTAATTCATTTGCAGCACCGGCGTGAATGAAGGCTTCAGAAATAGATTTATAACTATCCTTCAGCTCCACATATTTACCGATCAATCCTATTTCAACCGTACGCTTAGGGAACTTCAAACGCGTCAAGAATTCACGCCACTTGTCCAAGTTTGGCTGAGTTTTCGTCGCCAATCCAAAGTGATCCAAAACGACCTCATCCAACTTTTCATTGTACATCATCAGCGGCACTTCATAGATGGTACTCGCATCACGTGATTCAATCACATTCCGTTGACGCACGTTCGTAAACAGTGCCAGTTTGCGCTTGATATCGTCGTCTACAGGGTGTTCTGAACGACAAACCAACACATCCGGCTGCACCCCGCTCTCAAGCATGGTTTTCACACTGTGCTGCGTAGGCTTCGTTTTCAATTCGCCAGTAACGTTCAAGTACGGCAATAAGGTCAAGTGGATCACCATACAATTACGTTCCAACTCCCATTTGAGCTGACGTACAGATTCGATATACGGCAAAGCCTCTATATCACCAACCGTACCGCCAATTTCAGTGATTACGATATCGAAGTTTCCGGTTTCACCCAGAATCTTCACGCGGTTTTTGATTTCGTCGGTGATGTGTGGAATGACCTGGACGGTCTTTCCTAGATAATCGCCACGGCGCTCTTTATCGATGACACTTTGGTAGATTCTACCCGTGGTGACATTATTTCCTTGAGAGGTCGGCGTATTCAAGAAACGCTCATAATGACCTAGATCCAAATCTGTTTCTGCACCATCTTCGGTAACATAACACTCTCCGTGCTCGTAGGGGTTCAGTGTTCCTGGATCTACATTGATATAAGGGTCCAATTTCTGAATGGTCACACGGTAGCCGCGTGCCTGAAGGAGTTTGGCCAAAGAAGCCGAAATAATACCCTTACCTAATGAAGATGTCACCCCTCCGGTGACGAAGATGTACTTTGTGCTCGCCATAGTTTGTATTAAAACAGCACAAAAGTACCTCTTTTTGCCGCCAATTAAAAGGTAAAACTTACGCTAATCGTAGGCATGATTGGGAGCTGATTCACGCGCTCTGCGGCTACGCGATCGTAGTAGAATATATTCTCCCTGTTGTACATGTTTGTCACCCCAATAACTATCTCAGCCTGACCCGTTTTTAGGGTCGTACTGTACTTCAGCGAAGCATCTAACCTATGATAAGTTGGCAATCTATTGCTGTTCAAGGCGCCGTAGAGTACACTCGGGTCGCCATTGGCCGTGGTGTAATCAAAGTTGATATCAGGATTTCCAAATGGATCCAAGAAATCAATTCCCGGGTAATAGCCCTGAGTTGGGGTGAATGGGAATCCAGTCCCTAAATTCCAACGAACGCTCAAGTACCACCGCTCCTCTTTGCCCATCTTCGCGTTCGCAACGAGGTTCACATTGTGTCGACGGTCAAAGTTTGGCGCATAGACTTGAATACCGTCGTCGCGCTGCACCTTGCTCCAAGCATAGACCCCCCAGAAGTAATAACGCCCTTTCTCAAACTTAACCAAGGCATCATATCCATACGCCCACCCGTGCTCAACGATGAAGTCTTTGCGCAAGATTTCTGGGCGGTCGCTGTAAGCCGGAACATCGTCATAGAGTTTGTTGCGGTTGATGTTCGAAATCTGCGAGAAGTCTTTGATATAAGATTCCACGGTCACATCCCAATGATCGCCTAAGTCGTATTCAAAACCGGCTACGCCGTGCGTTGCTTTTTGGAGCTTGGAGGTAATAGGGTTGTCGCGGAAACTCGAAGGCAAATCCGTCGCACCAGATAGGAACCCGTAAAAGAGGTTCACCACATCGCGGTCGCTATTGGCTGCGACAAGATTCTGACTGTACTTACCTCCAGAGGCTTTGAACCTAAAATCTTCGGTAATGCTGTACTTCAAACCCAATCTAGGCTCTACGCTCAGCTCACTTAAGGAGCCATAATAATGGAAACGCAGTCCAGGCTCAAGAATCAAAAGGGTGCCGACTTTGCGGTAATTAAAGAACCCACCTAATTCCGTGGTGCTCTCTTGCTGGTTCAGCCCTAATCCTAAAGAGTTCGTGTAATTAAAGTCTGTGGTATATCCTATGAGGTCAAGGCCGTATTTAATTTCATCTGCCTTGCGCAAGAAATAGGTAAAGTCCAAGCCACCGTTAAAACCATTTATGGAAGAATTGCGTGGCTGGTCCGGGTTCTCGGTGCTCGAGATGTAGTAATAGCTCTGTGCAAAATCTCCTTGAATGAGGGTCGCGGAAGCGGGTGGAATGACGGTGAAATTGGCCCCATAGCCCCAACTGTTCCATTGAATGCCTTGTGCGCTGTCCAACATTACGGCATCGGAGAAATTGAAGGCCTTCGCGCTCAACTTTGAACCGCCATTACTCTGCGTCGTGAACTTCCCGTAAATGTCGTTGAAGGTGAAGGGCAGTCCGCCGAATCTTGTTTCCACATAGGGATAAAAAATTGGGGCCGATTGGCGCAAGTAGCTCGTCTTTCCACTCAAAAACAGGCTGTTATTGGCCAAGCCATTCTTATCCCTTTTTCCAAGCGGGGTCTCCACCAAGAGCTTACTAATGTAGGTGGACGAGTAGAGTTTACCCGTAGCTTCAGATCGGTTTCCATCGCGGGTACGGATGTCCATCACTGAGCTGTTTCTAGAACCATATTCTGCGCCAAAACCAGCCGTGTAGACCTTCGCATTTTGTAAAACATCAGTATCGAAAACGGAGAAGAACCCAATACTGTGGAAGGGATTATAGATGATCATCCCGTCAAGCAAGACTAGGTTCTGGATGGGCGCGCCACCACGAATGTATAATTGCCCCCCTTGGTCCCCAGTGGTAACTACCCCCGGCAAGACGGAAATAGCTTTCATTAAATCTGGATCCCCACCTGCCGAGAAGGTTTCAATGGCCTTAGGATTCAGGTTCACCACTGCGGTGTTAACCTTGATCTTTTTCTCAGCACGCTCAATGTTCAAGTCCACAGTGTTCAGCATTTGTGAACCCTCGTCTAGGTAAACCTTGATGGTATTGGGCTTGTTTTTATAGATGCGTACCATTTCGCTCGCAGTCTCAAAACCCAAAAAGCTTACAGTCACTTGGACCTCACCTATAGGCAGATCTGCCAACTGGAAGTAGCCGTCTAAATTCGTCATGGTTCCACGGTCTTCCCCCTCTATTACGATGTTGGCATAAGGAATGGGTGCGCCGTTGCTTTTTTCAAAGACGAACCCACGCAGCATTTGAGGCTGGGCGTACAATACCGTCGTTAACAGCAGGGGAAATATGGTTAGGAATCTTTTCATTTCTCGAATTCGGGAATGCTAAAGTACGCACTTGATGAGCCATTCTCTCAAATGTTCATATTCATTTGCACTGGAAGGAATAACTCCCTTCACCTTGCGATCAAACATTAGGAGCTCTTCGAGCATTACCAGGGCATTGGCACCGCTGTAATGACGTGAGGCCTGTGCAAATTGTTTTAGGAAATAGGGATGAATCTTCAGAGCAGAGGCAACGGATTTTTCCGGCTTGCCCTTCATGCTGTGGTACTGCAGTAGGTTGTTCACGAAATTGAACAGGATCCCTGTGGTCATCTGCACGGGGTGCTCTTTAGGGTTTTTGCTGAAGTAATGGACGATTTTGAAGGCCTTGGCAATATTGCGTTCGGCAATGGCCGCCACGAGTTCGAAATTGTTGAAGTCCTTGCTAATTCCGATATGACGCTCGATATCATCCGCGCTTAGATCACGTCGATCGCCCATGGCGACATCGAGCTTCTCCACTTCCTTGTGTAAGCGGCTTAAATCCGTACCCACTTGTTCGGCCATGGCGGCCACAACATTGGAGGAGCAGCGGAAGCCCTTGGCGCCCAATTCCTTTTCCAACCATGGCATCACTTGGTAATCGCGCAGGGGGTCGCTTTCCAAAAAAACGGTATTCGCTTTGATGGCCTTTCCGGCTTTACTGCGCTTATCTAGCTTTTTGTGCATGTGCCCAAAGGCCAGTACGGTACTGGGCTGGGGTTGCTCCAAATAACCGGCCAACAGCTCCCAATCTGCCGCCTTCAAATGCTGTGCTTCTTTGACGATAACCACGATGCGCTCGCTCATCATAGGAAAGCGCTTGGCCTCCTCGAGAATATGCAGCATGTTTGTCTCCTTGCCATACAATACGGTCTGATTAAAACTGCGCTCGGATTCGTCTAAGATTCCTTTCTCGATGAGCTGTAACAACTGCTGGGCATAGAACGGCTCCTCACCCGCGAAGAAATATACGGGAGCGTACTTGCCTGCTTTGAGGTCTTTGGCAATGCTATCAAAGCTATATGCGCCCATTAGTCGTTGTGGTAGGGTTCGTTATTTAAAATGGTCATGCCCCGGTAGAGTTGTTCTAAAAATACAACACGGATTAATTGGTGCGAGGTGGTCATTTTACTCATGCTCAGTTTTGATTGCGCAGCGGCATACAAGCGTTCTGAAAACCCAAAGGCACCCCCGACCACAAACACCAGGCGCTTTGGTCCGGCATTCATCCATTTTTGTAGTTGTGCTGCAAATCCACGACTGTGGTATTCTTTGCCTTTTTCATCGAGCAACACAATGGTATCTCCGGGCTGGAAGAACTTGAGGAAAACATCTGCCTCTGCTTCTTTCAATGCTTGTGGACTCAGCTTGCCTCCGCCTTTAACATCTGGCAGCTCTGCATATTCAAAAGAGATATAGTGTTTGAGGCGCCCCGCAAATAATTGGGCCCCTTCCCTAATGAATGGTTCAGAAGTTTTACCAATAACCGTGAATACAATCTTCATGTGCCCTACAAAGATGCTAACTTGCATTGAGAACACTAAAGGAATCCCCTAGGAATATGTCTGCGAAAGAAGATTTTGTGCCCAATTTTTCTTTGCT
>Ga0181563_10003679_pt1 | contig 14583 bp, 8 predicted proteins | sample 011ome_25_FD_133759 | JGI IMG/M metagenome (GOLD analysis project Ga0181563, IMG submission 133759) | Coastal salt marsh microbial communities from the Groves Creek Marsh, Skidaway Island, Georgia - 011512CT metaG (megahit assembly) | ecosystem: Environmental > Aquatic > Marine > Intertidal zone... | reverse complement strand
CGCACGAATGTAAGGGTCCGTTATTTTCTCGAACGCTGACTGGTAATCTTCAATCACCTGTTTAACGGATTGGTTAGCAGAGTTTCCAAGATTGATCTGAGCTTCAAGGCGATGCAAAAATTGACGATCTTGGAGGATCATCAGGTGAGATTGAAAAATCTCTCCTTCTCGATCGGACAGTCGATCGGTGACCGCCTTTTGCAGACAAAGCGTCTCGATTTTTGATTTCTCGATCGCTGAGACCAGCTTGTGCCACTCCCTCTGTTCGTCTTGGACATTCGAGCCGTTTTCGTCAGATGTGGCGTCTGAGGTCAGTGATTGATAAAGAAATGCCGAAGCTGAACAGACGCCGTTTCCTAACCCGGTTCCCTCAAGAAACGGATCTTTGCGGAGTTTAGAACTCGTTTGTATCAAATCCGACTGTGCGGCAGTGCGATGGATGGATTCGAGCAATTTCGCGTTAGCGATAACAGAGCTAAGCTGGAACGCAATCGTTCTGAGTGTGCTGACTTCTCTTTCCGAAAATTCGCGTGCCGAAATGGTCTGAATGGCCATTACACCGAGAAGTGTGGATCGCTCATAAAGTGGTATTCCAAGAAAAGAGTGAAATCGCTCTTCGTTTGATCCCGCAACGTAGCGAAATTTTGGATGTTGCTCAGGGTCGCTCAGGTTAATGACGGATCCCGACTCTGCGGTCAAACCCACCAATCCTTCACCCACCTTGAGTTGTGTGTTACCGATACTTTGCGATGAAAGGCCCTCAGAGGCTCGTAACGTGAGGATCTCTTCGTCAAGCAAATAAACCGAGCAAACCTCGGTGTGCATTCGTCCCGCAACCAGATGAACAATATTCTGAAGTGTTTCGTCGACACCCTCTGAATGCAGAATCACTTGAGTGATGTCTTCCAGAGTTGACAGTCCAATCACACCCGGTGGTTGTGCTGGTGTCCTACAGACGGCGTCGTTGTCGAGTTTTTGGCGTTTGGTCTTCGATGGCATGCTGGGGAGCTAAGCTGATGATGTCATTTTCGATCGGACGGTGTTCGAACTCATTGATTTCTCAATAACCACCACGGTCATTTGTTCTAGTTGGTTGAACGTAGCGAATTTTGAGCCGAACGGTCAGTTGACGGACCATTTTTGCCAACGCTGAAAAATGCAGAGGTTGTTATGAAGCGTCATCTTGTTCTGCCGATGTTCTCGGATGAAGTTTTTGACGTTCTTACTTTATGCCCAAGATTGCTTGACGTTATCTCGTTTTTATGGCGTCCTTCAGTGGGGTGCATGATTTCAAGGCATCCTGCTTCTTGGTGCACTAAACGCAAGCAGGGGTGTGTTGGTCTCGGACCGCATTTTGCATGAAATAATCATTTGGGCACTGGGCTGGTCACACATGATCTTGCTGGCGGATCACCCGGAACGGTTTCACTTTCCAATCACGGTTCTAGATGGTGGGTGAATGGATTTCATCCACAGATGCTTGTTAATCCCCAAGTGGTTTCAGATTGGCACGCTATCTGCTGCCTATACACAAAAGGTGTGAATAGGCGGGTTAAGATTTTGCAGCGATTAAGGAAGCTAAGCGAAACATCAAGAGAGGGGAGTGGCGATCGGCGGGGACACTCGCCGGTCGTTTTTTCTGCACCTCTTTTTTCAACGCATTTTTTTTTCTGCGGATCTCAGGGGCCTTCTTTGCTGTGGTGATGGACACGTATTGCCATCGTCCTATTCATAGCATTCCGATTTTGGTTTCAGTCCGATTTCGTGTCAGTGTCTCTCGGTACTGGTGCAAGGAACCAGTCATTGAGTAAGACGCGATTAGGGCGCAACGGAGGGGGGGCCTGGCCGATCATTCTTTCCAGAGCCCAGTGACAACCGGTCAGACCCTCATTTGCGAATCGTTTGAGTGAATCTAATGCCGATTCTGCTCTCATTCTTCCCAGAGAGACCGCGGACATATTACGAACGTCTTCGATCTCAGGGAACTGTCCGTTGTCTTCCAGCCGTCCCACCAGGTCTGCGGCAAGCTTCTCATCAACTGCGTCCTCGTGAAGCATTCCCAGGGCCCACACTGCGGCGACTCGAGCATCCACTCCAATGTCATAATTTTTGGGAACATACTTCATCAACAAGGGCTCCGCTTCCGAATAACGCAGGTCGCCAAACGCATTAAATAATAACGCTTGGTGCGGCGTGATGCCGCGCATGATTGCGTTGAGTTGGCCTGATTGGAATCCGTCCCAAACGCTTTGGGCATGTTCAAGCATTGCAGGTAGATGCTCGGGCATTTTGAGTTCGTTGAGCCCCCAAGCGGCAGCGACTTTGACATCACCCCGTTCGTGGCCTAACAATTCGACCATTCTCGCGCCGCTGGGAAGGTACTTGAGTTTTCCAAGCACCCAAGTTGATTGTTCGCAGCCCTGCCATTGGCTGCCAGACTGAATTTGTGCCGTTGCCTCGATGACCGATTCTGTCAGCTCTGGCCGTTCCGCTAGTTTCAGCAGGTGGGCAGCTGCAGATCGACGAAGATGAGGGTTAATGTCATTAAGAAAGTAGCTTAACTCGAAAATTCTCTCTTTCGATGCTGCGTCGGCCAACGCGTCAATTAAGTGCTGTCGAACATTGGCGTCCTTACTGCTCTTGAATCGCTCGCCAAGTGGTTCAACCAGGGAAGGATTGATGCGGTAAAGGTTTCGTATCGCATGCGATTGTACTGCGTCCGATTGAATGTCGAGCGTACCGTTCAAGAATGCAATGGTTGCTTCGTCCGTGTGTCGTCCAAGGAATTCGATTGCAAGCAGGGTATAGAAATGGTTAGGAGCGGAGGTTGCTGAGATTTGTTTTGCCAGATCGAGCAACCCCGAGCTATCAATGATGGCAAGTTGCTGGGCAGCAATCAACCTGATCGCCGCGCTCCGTTTTTCATCGGATACAATCTGCTGTAAAAGTTCGCTTGCTTGGTCCGATTTGATCGCTGCCAATCCTTTGATGGCATAAATCATTTCAGCTTCGCCAGCGTCACCCTGTTGCAGGCGATTGGTCCAGACGTCCTCCAGCTCAGTGGACTTCCATTCCGCTAGGGCGGGTTCGACGATGCTTGACACGGATGGGCCGTAATCTGTGGCGAGTTTCACAAGGAGGGGTGCTTGTGAGGTTGCGTTGAAATCTACCAAGGCGTTCGCGATTGCAGCAGCAAGCTTTGGATCAAGATTGTCGCGCTTCGCGAGTTCAATGAGTTTGGGTTCCAACGCCAAGACATCACTGAGGCCACGCTGAACAGCGATGGCAGCTGAATCGATGACGAGCCTGCTAAGTTGCGGTTCATTGCGATCCAATGCTTTTTCCCAGAGTGTAATCAATCCTTCTGGAAAAATAATTTCTTGGTCTGAAACCCATAGTAGGTTGGGTCTTTGGAGAAGATCCAATGGGTAGTCTTCAAAGTTTCCGTACGGCATCTGGCCGTTTGAGGAGTTCGGCGTCAAGCATGCAAGCGTTAGCAGCACCAGCATGCAGGCCAGCCAACGGTGCGAAGTTGTTTGGGTTTGCATCAGACTGCTCGATTTAGTCGCCATACTTGAATACTCAAAACGATAAACATTGCTGCGGAAATGATTCCAGATATCCACCAAGCGTTTGGCAAAAGCTGATAGTCCTCGAAACCTCTGGCTCCAATGACATTCAAAGCGGCTCCAACGGGCGTGGAGAGAAGAACGGTTTCAACGGTGTCGTGTCCGAATGGAGCTTCCCTCGCGAGCCATACGAGCATCGGCGTTAAAAAACACCCGATGACGGTAACATAGGTGACAGAGGTGGAGACGGCTGCATATCGAAACAGACTTCCAACAGCTGCGCTAATGGCGAGTGTCTGAAGTGTGATCCAAAAAAGGCAAATCAAAACCATTTGTATTTGTGGAGCGAGGTCTGGCTTGATCAATACCGTCATGACGTATCCTGGTAGAGTCGCCATCAGCACCATCAACAGCGTCCAAACAACGCTCAATAATTTTCCTGTTACGACCCTGAATGTTGAAAGCGGTGTCATGCGCAGGATCTCCCAGCCCCCGCTGTCACGTTCACCGCTGATCAAGCCTGACGCAAGGCTGGGTGTCATGACAACGACCAAAATGACTTGAAGCAAAACCAGTAGTGGTCCGATCGTTGTCACTCCCCACGATTCCGCAGAGGTGGTCGCAAGGAAGGTGAGCAGCATCGAGATAATGGCGCAGCTCGCAATCAATCGCAACAACCATTGGCTTCGGCCAAACCGCCGACAGCGAAATTCTTTGACCATCACCGGATTGAGGTACCAGGGAATACCTGTTTTGCGGCGTTGGGGGTCGACAACATAAAGCAGGCGGCGAACCAAACGCGTACTGAGTTCTCGATCGTTGGTGATCGTACCCTTACTTCGTGACCGGTCGAAAATTCGGTAATTGAGCCGGTTGAGCGTTAAGGCAGCAAACGCGGCGCTCGAAAGAATGGTCAGGATCAGGAAACGAGTCATCGTCGAGTTCTGCTTCAGTCCGGATGTACCAACATCTCCGTCACCGAGGATTTCCATGACTGCGGGAAGTGGCGAAAGACATCGAAGCCACTCAGCTGCGGTCAGGAAAGACGAAGGAAGCAGCGTTGTCCCACTCAGGAAGGTTGCCGGAATAAGTGTCACCAATAGAAAGGAAAAAACGGCTGCATAGGTAATTCGTACTCCAGCGTCACTCGATTGCACATGGCTACTAATCAACATCGCTAGCGTGCTGTACTGCAAGATCATGCAAAACAGCAAAAAGTAGAGCGCGCCCAGTTCGTTTACCAATGAAACGCCGCCCATGGCGTAGCACGCAGCAGATCCCGGTAGGCTACACAGTAGGACAAGCAGGCTAAATAATAGCACTCCTGATATTTTGCCTATGTAGATTGAAAGCCCGCTGAGCGGCGAGTTCAGCAGCAGTGCAAGCGTCTTGTTGTTTTTTTCGTTGACAATCGAAGTTGCCGGGAATGCGGGAACCAGAAAAATCGTTCCCGCAAGCAATCCGTAACCAAACACTCGAAAGACTTGGAGTGATTGAGTTCCACTGACAGATGAATTATCTGCTGGCCACTGAAGAACGACGGTGGCAGAAAATAATGCGGTCAGCGTCATTAACATCGCAAATGTTTTCGGGGATCTGAGGATCCCAACGAATTCTCGACGAATCACAGGGTTCATTCTGATGCTCCCTGTGATATGGGAGATGAAGCTCGTGGTGTTTCCCCCAAGGCTTGTGTGCCTTCATTCGCCACGTAGAGGAATGCGTCCTCAAGATCAGTCGCTACTTCGCGGAATTGAAGAATGGTCTCACCCGTATGTATGAGGCTACCCAGCAGGGGCGCGAGTTGCTCGTCGGTAAGTGCTGTCGAAAATCGAACCATTCTCTCGGTTTCAGCGGGAGTCACTTCCGTTGCAACCTGATGACTTTTGTCACTCGTCTTTCCCTCACTCTCAACCCAATCGGTGACTTTCTTTGCTACCTGCTGAACATGGGCTTCTTTGAGCAACATGATTTCAAAGGTCCGGCGTTGTTGGATCTCACGCATGATCGTGTCCACAGTACCTGCCGCCCGTAGTTTACCCTTGGTGATCATCGCGACGACGTCACAAATTCGAGCTAACTCGGGAAGGATGTGGCTGGTCACAATCAATGTTTTGCCGAGGTCTGCCAACCGCAGCAGCATGGTTCTCATGTCAATCCTTGCCTGCGGATCTAGGCCGTTAGCCGGTTCATCTAAGATCAAAACCTCAGGGTCATGCATCATCGTCCGGGCCAGCGCGACACGTTGTTGCATGCCACGACTCAAGGCGTCCACAAAAAGATCCTTCATGTGGGTTGCACCCGCGATCTCGAGAACTTCGTCCACTCTTTTGTTCCGCTTTCCACGAGAGATTCCATATGCTGCGCCAAAGAAGTCTAGGTACTCGCTGACCCGCATGTTGTCATACTTCCCGAAATCATCCGGCATGTATCCGACGAGACGTTTGATCGCCTTGGTTTCGGTAAGGCAGTCTGCACCAGCAATGGTCGCGGAACCGCTGGTTGCCTTTAATAGGCCCACCAATATTCGTATGGTTGTCGTTTTACCGGCACCGTTGGGTCCGATGAATCCAAGGATCTGTCCCTTTTGTACTTTGAGCGAAAGCGAATCGAGCGCCACAAACTCGCCGTAGCGTTTTGTTAGATTCTTGATTTCAATCGCTGGTGCTTGGGTTGTCATGCCTGTGATACCTTTTAGCAGTGACTGGTTTATTGCTGTGTTGTCTAGTCACGATGAAATGCGTGACATCGGTGTAATGTTGTCTCGTTCAGATTGACTACAGCAGCATTGGTGAGTCGTCACCAGTAGTCGGTAAATTGCGAGATGTTAGTTCGTCGAGTGTCAGGTTTGAGGACTACCTTGAACACTTACGTTGAGGTACTTGATTCCCCACGTGATCTTGCTTTCTTCGAGGGCTTTTGTTTCGTATTCGATATCGTTGGGATCAGTTTGTGTATCCGTTCCTTGCTGTGAACCAACTTGTTGATTCGCGATCTCTTGATTTGCCGTTTCCTCTTGGTCGGTCACCGTCACTTCCACGGTAAGCCGGAAACCTGCCTTGGAATCCAGCTGTAGAGCCTGTGCTTCGGTGATCGAGAAAACATTCAGCCCTTGCGCATCTTTAATTTCATGAAGAAGAGTTTTTCCCTCGGGGGTGTAGCCGTGGAACTGTATGGTGCGTCCGGGGGCGTTTGCATGGATCGATATTTCACATGCTGATAGGTTACAAGGTGCAACTGCCGATGGAATTTGAATCCTCAAGTCCACCTCGGCAGGTTTGTCGACCGATTCGAGCCATTTTCCAGTGTCGGCATCGTAAAGGGTCGAGATTCCTCGTTCTCCACGGTACGAATCAACCTTGATGAACGAAGAGGGTATCGTGAAGGTTGTGCCCGACTTGGGTGGGGTGATGCTGATCGGGCACAGGGCCAAAGCCCAACCTCGCTGGACAAAATCACTTGGGATTTCTAGACCTGCGGTGATTGGCTGCGTCCAAACCAGAAGTGATGGTGTCTGTGGGGTAAAGGATTCGTCCTTATTACTCAGATTACGAATGAAGGTTTGTCGGGTTCTTTGTGTGTCGGTTAGAAACGAACCATCGTAGAATTGATCTGCTAACAATATCTGATCCTTCGTTCCCGAAAGTCGATTTTCATCCGATTCGATTTTTATAGTCATCGACGGGGACGAGGCGGACACAACAACGGCATCGGTCGACTGGCTAGGATCGAGTCCGATAAGTGATCCATAGAACCCACTTTCATCAAAACTACCTCGGACCTGCCAAGGCGTTTTCATTGATTGCCTTGTCGCAAGATGGAGGTGCTGGATTTTTCCGGGTGGCTGCTTCAGGAAGCGCCAATCTGAAATTCCATTGTCATTGAACTGTTGTCTTCTTGGTCCGCTGGCATCCCAGTCGCTGTCGATCAGCGTGACGATATCCGAGTTGGTTGACAGTGGGATCTCTGTCGGGGATTGGCTGTAAACAGCGATCGAAGTGTCGATTTGAAGCTGGGACGTTTCCGGAACTGCTTTCGCAAATTGCCCTACCGCAATGGTCGAGGGAACAGCGGACGTGTTATTGCCGCCAATGATCAGTAATAACATTACTGATAAAGCGACAGATAGCGGTAAAAACCAACCGAGTTGATGCAATGATTTGTGACGCGTTAGATAGATCCCAACGACGCCTAAAACGAGGAAGTGACCGCCAAGCAGGTAGGCAATCAAATTTCGGCTTGGAATACGGTAACCAATTTCTCGGTTCAGTTCGGTTACCAATAACTCCTTGTGATCGAACGCGATTTCACGCTCAACAAAGAACCTTGATGCCAGATCTCGGTAGGTCTCGGTTGGATTACCATTAATCATCCAGCCTTCATGCCCGAGGGTAGTGACTAGAATTTCTCCGTTGCCTGCGGGTATCCAAAAGGCAGTGGGCCAGCCATCGATTCGGGAGTGGATTTCCCCGTCCTTTATCATCACGCGCACAAAATCAACTGGCGTTTCCGATTCCCATTTCTCCTCTAAGCTTACCGTTGCAAAAAATGGATCGAGCTTTTCGATGCTGAATTCATTCAGTTCGACGCGTTCTAGGACGCTGAAATTGACTGAATCACCCAGCAATTGATTCACCGACTCTGGGCTCACAAGATCCGCCATCAACCATATTCGGCCGCCGTCGTTGAGCCACTGCCGTAAACGTGAGATGCCGACGGTGTCATGGACCAGCTGATCGCTGCCGATAATCAAAACGTCAAGACTGTCCAGTGGATTTGCTGTTGTTGGCAGAAAATGACTAGCGAATCTTGACATCCCCAGATCTTGTTTGATGTTGGTTGCCGAGTCGAAACCAGCGTAAAGCATGTCGGTAAGAGAACCGACGTTGAGGGTTCCTGAATCCACTGAGAAGATTGAGTCAATCATCATCGCAGCCTGCTCGTCTTCGGGCGGAGACAACAATAGTGATCGTTCGGAGGTGGGACTACCGACACGATTTGCCTGAAACGTCTCCCCACTATCGGATTGAGCGAGTTGGATGGTCTGTGCGGTGACTTGCAGCTGATCCGGCGATGTTTCCGGTATCAAGATAGGAAACCAAGCTTGCCGACGTGCTCCGGCCGGGATCCAGAGTTTCCTCGAAACCTGGTCACCATCGCTTCCCTTGATACTGAATAGAATAGTCTCTTCGGCATCGACATTCTCATTGTTGACGCCGTTAACGGCCAGAGTGGCCCACTTACCACTGATATGACGTTGTACCCCAGCCGGTGTTATCCCAAGCGGAACCATGTTGGATGCGGTTGCTGATTCGGTTTCGATGGCTTGTTCGCTGCTGGTATCTCCACCAAGGCCTTCTTGTCGAATCTGTGTCGATCCAATGGAAGGATCGCTAGGCGTCTGCGGCGAAGAAACCGCATCCGTCACCGATATGCCCATCCAGCAGGTCGCGACTAGATGAATAGCCAACCGGGTTGGGAAAGCATTGCGTGAGCGCGAGGATAAACGCTTCATGAATCGGAACCGTTAATGTTACGGAGTGTAAAATCGATTGGGGAATTCCCCGTGAACTTCTCGCTCAACTGCGATGGATTTGCCGCGTCGAAGGTGACGGTTGATCGCTTCTTACATTTCAGTGGGGGCAGGCCCAGGGACGTACCCTCAGAACTTTTGCTGACAGTTTAGGTAAGCAGGGGTGGACTGGCAACTGAAACATCACTCGAAACCGCTGAGCATGAGACTTGAAACGGCTAGGCAAACTGTATTGCGTTTAGGTTGAAACCGGTAATCATTGGTCAGATCGGATTAATTTGGTCTCGTGAACTGTAGCGATTAGCTGCAATCCTGCTCTAGCAAGCGGCAGCAGGGTGTCCGATTCGGCGAAACGAGATAAGCCTTTAACAGTCCAACTCGCATGCGACCGACCAAGTGGATCCCGCGATCGAAGCTTGGAGTGCCACCGTGCTGAGACAGCTAGATCACTGAAGCAGGTGCTGACCACCATTCTGTTTAGCGATTAAACGTAGGGATTGGCCCGTTTCGATCCGGCCGTAATTAATCGTATGAATCACGCTTCGCATGACCTTTTCGCCAAAACCATTGGGTCGCCAATTCGCCCGAGTGGTTTCCTCGGCTATCTCGGCCGCGAACTCACCGTCTGAGAGCAGGTAGATGACATCGGGTCGCAACTTGAGTGCGTATTGAAGGGCTCTAGCAGGCGAGCCACCTGATGCCATCGACACGGTCTCTGCCCAACGAACGAGTTGGTCACAGTTCTGTTGCGTTGCGTTGATCAAGGAGGAAACTCGTCCGCCGTCACCATCGACGGGAAGGTGAAGTTTCTCATCGTAAAAAATGATGTAGACCCTCTGCGTTGATTGCAAAGCCTTCACGGATCGAATTAGTTCCTTCTTTGCATCGTAAAATCGGCTGCCCATGCTCTTTGAGCTGTCGATGATGTAGACGATATGATTTCCGTTTCCAGGTATACCATGAAACGTTTGTTCAGAGTTAGTTGGCGAATGATCAGCAAAAGTCTGCAGTGTGAGTGCGTACTCGGGGGCACTGAACGACGATTTCGGATCTATCCGATTGGCCGGTGCCGAATTGTCCAAGTGAGTTGTGAAGCGTTCAAAGTTGACTGGAGTAGGCGATTGTATATCGATCGAAATGTTTGCTTCCATGATTTCCGCGGGTGACTCCTGCTCGACCGGGATCATAGGTTCGGTCACGGGTAATTTCACTGATTCAATCTTCACCGATTGTTCAGTCGTGTTCCGCGAAGCCGCGATTTTGATCGCCGAAGCATTGCGTCTGTTGATTTTTAATCCTGCGAGAAACGCAAACAACGCCAAGTGTAGAATCACGCTGAGGACAAAACTACGATCAGTAGATTTGATGCTGTGAAAAAGGAGTTCTCGCTTTGCACTCGAATGTTCTCTCGAGAAATTTGGTGGTGTCCGGCATTGCTTGCTAGAGCGTTTCAGGCTTGTTTTTTTAGTGGCTTGATTAGAAATCACAGAATGTGGATTCCATTGCTAATTCGACGTTCAAATGTCAATTGATACTTGCTTGCGGTTCTAGGCTAAGGCCCATTTAGCACCTACGAGATCGTCATTGGCGAAGATCTTTTTCACGCACGCACACATCAAAACACTGATGTAAACATTGCAACGTGCGCAATTTGGTCAAGCATGTTTCAAGGAAAAGTTACGAGAACTATAACGAAGCCAGAGCCATGCCAGCGAGGCCATGATCGCTTCGGATGTCATGTGGACCATGCGGGCCAAGATTGCTGCGAGCAGGCCGTGTGAGGGACTGAGAATGATTCCCAAGATTGCAGCGAGTACCAGTTCTCGCACACCAGCACCTCCCGGTAAAAGCGATGCGAATCCCACGACAACTGCGAGACTGATCGCAGCCGTTGAGATAAAAAAAAGTTGCAATTGATTGGGAATGTTTTCCGGGCTGGGGATTGCCTTAATCACGCAGGTAAATGAGAGGCCAAATAGGAGCCAAGTCAAGATCGAGAGGAACCATCCAGCGAAAAATACGTTCCACAGATCCCTTGACGCAATTTCGACCGAGTCTGTCTTTACCGAATGGTTGTCAAATAATTGATCATTATCAGTGTCGGAATCCCTGAGCCTACCTGTTCTCCTACGAAGTTTGACAAGGATCTTTGAAAGAACCGGGGGAAGAGTCGGGATACTTGCAACGACTGCGGATGCGATTGATAACCATACGACCCATTGTGGAAGCGGGAGCCAGATGAGAACGGCGCTGGCGATGGCTCCTCCGACAGCCATCATCAGAAAGGTTTCCACAAATACACTGATGGTTGCGGCTTTGATTGAGACCCCTTCTCTGCCAAGAACTGTAGCTCGAAGGATGACTACCAGTGCTTTTCCCGGTACATATTTTCCGACGTGGCCTAGCATGTGAGCTGCGAGGGTTGTCGATACTCGTGGCCTATAGCCGAAAGCCTGAACCGCTCGATGTAATAATAGGCCCGAGGGAGTAAGGCCGGCTGTGTAGAGGAACAGTGACATGAGCAAGTAATTGAAATTCAGATTGCCAAGAGTTGGTAGACTGGCTTTCAATTGATCACGCTGTTTGCTGATTTGAGATCGCGTTTCAGCGTTGGCTTCGGTTTCAAGGAGTTGTTCGAGTTCACTGATCGAGGCATTTATCTGCTGAGTCTGTTCCTTCCACTGGTCAGACGCCTTGATGGCAGAAAAAAATAAACCGACAACAACCGCTACTAGGATGAATAGTTGAGCAATCGTTTTGACGGGACCATTCATTCAGTCGCTAACGTAAAATAGCTCGGTGTGTTGAAGACAATGATTGATCGATAAACCTCATCATATCGACAGCGGTCGCCTAAGTGTAGTTCATCCTGATAGGTGACTCGTGGTGCAAAGTGAGGTATCATTCGACCACCGCGTCATGGAAAGTGCCAGTTTCGATGCGGGATGCGGCAGTTTACCTAGTCATTCAAATTGGTGAACGCGTCGCATAGGTTATGTGCAGGATTATTGCCAGAGATGATAGGTCATAAACTTAACATCAAATGAAGGATAGCGTATTTGTTCTGGCGGTGGTGGCGACGTGTGTACGGCGTGTCTTACCTTCTTGAAATCATTGACAGCTTGATCGCGGTTGATCGTGCTTTCTTGACCGCAAATCGATACGCGTTGGGTGCTGCCACCCTTTAGTTTCATAGTTATTGTTTCGTTCTATAGTTATTGTGGTGAGCGATCGAATCATCGCTCTTTAGGCATCTTTGCAATTGCGTCAGAGATCAAAAAATGTGAGTTGGTTTGCTTTGCTTTCCGACAAGAGAATTATTCGAGGGTATGCATTGTGGCTAAAAAGCCGAAAAAGGCACGAGGCAAGGGGGCGGTCAAGCCAGATGCGCGGGAAGGCGTTGACAAGCACTTGCCCGATCAACACGGCGGATCACCATCAAAGATCGGTAGAGTTGCTATGGAGCAAAGCGAGGGCTGTTCGGGTGATGAGAATCATCGACCTGTAGATGCGTCGACGAAGGGCGTTGGTATACATGTAGAAGCTCGTTCGATTCCGACCATGGCAAGAATCTTTTCGGTCGTGATGCTCATGCTGGTCATTGTGGCCGTGGGGGTTCTTTTCTATCGAGTGATGGCAGGTTTCTTCGTACCGCTTTTTCTGTCAGTGCTCTTGGTGGTTCTCTTTCGACCGGTGCACAATTGGATTCTGGCACGAGTTGGAGCGAGGACGCGGTTGGCGTGTCTTGCAACCACTGCACTCATTCTTTTCATTGTGTTGATGCCAGTATTCACCGTGGTATCGATCGCCGCCGGACAATTCACCTCGATGATTAGCCACGTGGATTTTGAAGATCTCACCGGCGCAATGCATCGAGCCCGCGAGCAAGTGGGGGTTTCGCTAAAGCATCCAGAGCAGTTCAGGCGATTGGATCATTTGGCTGAGCAACTGGGTGATCTGGAGGATCGAAATGTTTCGCTTGACCGTGAATTGGTTGTGCGGCAGGTTCGTGAAGCGTTGATGTTACTTGAGTACCTACAAGTTGACGAAGAGGGAGAGGCGTCCGCCGATCTCGCTGCCTCCAATGCGGCATTGAGACTCAATGAATTGTTGGAAGCAGTGCAAACGCAATCCTCCGATGGGGTTTTGGGGAATGATCTTGTTAGCGAGGATAGGTTCATTGATGACGGCGACACAGAATTAATTGACGCAGATTCAAGCCTTGTAGATAGAAGTCCGCAGGTAGCAGTCGCTAACGAAGACCCAGAGAATCCGCCGAATGCTGGTGCGGTAACAAACGACGGTGCGACACAGACACGCTCAGATCTGATCGATAGGATTCGCGGCGAAGAGGCTTTTCATCGCAAGAGCGTAATCGCATCTGCGTCCATTCGAGCTTGGGTCCGCGAATTTCTCGGCGGTACTTTTTGGAGTCAGGCGAGACTATTTGCTAATCCCAGTGCAGAAGATTTCAAATCGCTTCTCACAAAGCTTCGCCAATCCATACAACCTCGCTTTGTGACCTTCACCAGCGCCACGGGTAGTTTTCTCGTGGAAGCAACCCTTGGAATAATGGTCTTGGTGATTGCAGTCTATTTTTTTCTGCATGACGGGGCGTCGATGATACGGACCTTGATGAGATTGAGTCCGCTCGATGACCGGTACGAGGAGCGTTTGCTGTTGGAATTTGAGCGAACTAGTCGTGCGGTGGTGCTTGCTAGTGTCGCCAGTGCCGTGGTGCAGGGTTTGCTTTCCGCGATTGCCTTTTACTTTCTCGGTTTCAATTCGGTAATATTTTTATTCTTGGTTGCAACGATGATGTCGCTGGTTCCCTTTTTGGGTGCAGCATCCGTTTGGGTTCCCTGCGCTGCTTATCTAGGAGCGGTCGAACAACGCTGGGGCGCGGCAATCTTCTTGTTCATCTATGGAGCGACACTTGTTTCATCGATCGACAACGTCATCAAGGTCTATGTGCTGCATGGTCGATCAACCATGCATCCACTGTTTGCTTTGTTGAGTGTACTCGGGGGTGTAAAAGTATTCGGACCGATCGGAATTTTAGTCGGACCGATGGTTGTGGTCTTCCTGCAGACTCTTCTTGAGATCCTAAATCATGAACTCGAAGAGAGGGATCTGCTCCGCAAGAAAGCAAAGGAAAATGATGTCCCTGAATCTGAATCGGAAAATAAAGAAAATAAAGCACGGCTGCAAACTTCCCAATGAGCCGCGACGACGACAAACGAGCTGATTTTGCTTGAGTTGTCAGTTGGCCAATTTGGATTTGATGGATTTTAATAACGTTTATGGTGTTATCCTTTCCCTGAGGGCCTATTTTTCCTTACAGTGGTGGCGTGCCGATTTGCGATAAAATTGGTTGCCCGCGAAAAAGGATTGATCAGAACTGGAATTGATCATTCGAAACCAAGGCAGAAATTCGGAAACCCCATGACCAATTTTCTCTTCTCTCGTTTTGTGATCCTT
>Ga0181563_10003670_pt1 | contig 14612 bp, 13 predicted proteins | sample 011ome_25_FD_133759 | JGI IMG/M metagenome (GOLD analysis project Ga0181563, IMG submission 133759) | Coastal salt marsh microbial communities from the Groves Creek Marsh, Skidaway Island, Georgia - 011512CT metaG (megahit assembly) | ecosystem: Environmental > Aquatic > Marine > Intertidal... | reverse complement strand
TCGCAAAAATCATCTTTGTCAAAGTTGCATAAAAAAAAATAATGGAAAAGCTGTGGCATTTTATAGTGACTATACTTCACTGTGAAATATATATTGTATAGATTAGCAATGGACAAGGTTTCATTCGTGTACGGGTTTTTAATGTCACATGGGTCCAAGTGGAAATAATTATTATTCGTAAGCGAGTCATTAATTATGCGTAACAAATCACTTATTCTGAATTGATACTGAGTGTTGGACGATATAATATTTATTTTACAACTTTCTGGCAAAGTTTCTAAAGAGTTACCACATATGTCGCATGTGTAGTCAAACCTATTAAGTTTTTTACACCACATATGTGTATACAATTTTTGGAAAGCCATGTATATTTTATTGCATTTATGTAAATCTTCATAAATTTTCAATTTTGTATCGTTTGACACCCAGTCGTGTTGTACAACACGTTTAATGGTATTATATCTATCATTATGCGTGTTGCATGTATCCATATTGAAATTAGAAATGCATATACGATACGAATTCTTTTTTGTAGGTGCTTCATAAATTTGTGTTTTGTAGATGTATTTATATAATGCTAATGACATATTATATTATTTCTGATTTATTTAAGTGATAATAATATAATATTTGAATTCAAATGTGTACTCAATATAATGAATAATTAATTAATGTAGAATCTGTAAATGAAAGTTGCGGTACTTGTGTAAACTTACGTATAGATAGATCATGTTTACTGTTATCATAACTAGATAATATAGTATGTTTTTCTTCATCTACTGATTTTAAAAAACTGTTCGTTAGTGCACCTTGAAATGATCTATCTTGAACATCATAATAGTCAGCACTTGTCTGATTGTCCATACTACCACTTATCTTCACAATTTTAGCAACGTCATCATCACAACGTTGACTACTGTTTTCGTAGATATAAGGAAGATTCATATTTGATCCTGAATTACAACAGTCCATGAGCACAAAACATTTTGTCGTTTTTGATAACTTATTGATAAAATGCATTTTCAACCAAGTATCCTCAATGATACCTGAACTTAAATAATCAGAGGGACAAATAAATTCTTTTTGATTGTCTTCTTCGTAAAAATCATATACACCACCACCATGGCCAGAAAAACTGAGCCATACTTCACTATTATCATGTCGGTGACTGAATTCCACTAATTTTTCTAATTCGGTTATGATATTATGTTTAGAGGCGGCCATATCATTCAACTTTGTAATATGGCTTTGTTCGAAATGACAACGTCCTTTCAATAACTTTTCAATATTGTATGAATCATTCAAGCATCCTCTTAAATCATCATCATTAACATCGTTAGAACTATAATTAATTCCAATGATAAGCGCTTTTTTAACACCATGGTGTGTAAACATTTTGTTTGGTATTTTATTGATGTCATTATCTGTATAGATCTCTTCTATTTCATCAACATGGTCGCTGTCGTAGGAATTCATATTTTCCACGTCATAGCGGTAAGAAGGACTTATTTGACTAGTCTCCTCATGATACATTTCAATGCTGTCATAGCTTGTTGTGGTTCCAAATAAACTAGATAAAGATGATAAAAAGTTTCCCATACTACTATTTTCTATTTTTTTTAACACCAATATTTTCACGTTTGACTAACTTTTCAAACTTAGTGATGATGCGATCTTTTTGTAGATTTTTCATCTCAATACTTGATATTTCTTTTAAAAGATGTTCAATTGCATTTAATGGATCAATAGATGAATAGCGTTTCTTACTGGTCAATGTTTCATCTATTGGAACTTTGTCAGCAAAACAATACATCATTAAATCAGGATGTAAAACGAAAGGGTTCAAGTTCTTCTGATACTTGTAAGCAATTATGTTTTTTAAAAATTCGTCGTTATCAACTGGATCTTTCAGGTTCCATTCTAACATTGTACGAAGATCTATAATTTCTTCCAACATTTCCATGTAATCATATTTTATGGCGAAATAGGAAAGAGCGCGAGCAATTTTACCTCTAGAATTTACAGATGGAATAAATATGTTTTGTCGTTTGTTACTTATCATCAAATATCCTCGCTTAGTAAAAATATCTTTTTCGTTATCAATAACGTTTCCTTTCATATCAAGAATTCTTATATTATCAAATTTATTTGCACATGATGATTCAACATATTTATAATTTTGTCTGTATGTATTTAATTTGCACGTGCACAGATATAAATGGTGAAGATCTGATCTCATCATCATTTTTTGCGGATCATTTTTGAATAAATATTGTGGAAATATATGCTCCACATTAAGTGTTTGGGTATTATCTCCATATATATCAATTAATGGAACATTTTCGTGTAATATTTTTTTCACTCGTGGATACGTAAGATAAACGTGATTTTTGTTCATCTCGTCTCTCAAATAGTTTCTGATTTCTGCAGGCTTACAAATTTTAAGTACAGATTCAATCATGTAACTGTAGTCATGGTGAAAAAAACACATTATAAAAAATATATAAATAATAGTCATACTTATATATCTTTTCTAGATTTATTTTAGCTGTAATCCGCCTTAATATTTAAAAGTCCGGTAAATATTCATCATCGTCTCCGTCCCCATGTACTAAGATAGTATTTACATTATTTTCTATATACAAATTGTCACAATCATCGGCATCTTCTATTTCTTCTTCATCATCTTGTTCGTTTTCATCTTCACCATATTCCAATTCGTTAAATTTATCAATATCCAATATTGTTTGGAACGATCCTGTTCCGAAATATCCTTCTTGACCACACATGATGTTAGCAGATACGCCCATCATGTTATCCAATTCTGCGTGTCGCGCCGCTTTCAAAAACATTTCCGGAGTTTCTTCGAAGGAAGCTTTCGCAACTGGACCGATGGTGTCATTATTGATACCATGTCTGAATATGGATACCATTTTTGTGTTGTAGCACATTCTATCGCAGAGCATATCAATATGATGTGAATTAATGTATGTACCATCAAATTCAATTACATCAATAAGCTCATCATAAATACAATTTCTAGCAGCTTCAATTCCCAATACGTTGTACACCTCCACAATATTGTTGGTTATGGTTTTAGATGAGTCGATGAAATCCAAACCTAGAATATCTTGTAAATTTGATCCGACTGTATCAAGGACCCATTTTTCTCTGTTAGAGAATTTAGTTTCTTCCTTTACCATATAATTCTGAACTTTTCGTAGAATGACTTTGTCGATTTTACGAACGCCACGCAACACAACTTTCTTCAACAATTCTTCTTGAAATGATTTAACCACGTAGATATCATCAGATTGATCTAGCGCTTGCTTGTCTGTCTTTTTCTGTTTCTTTGCAAGTGCAATTCTGAATATTAGGTTGTCTTCATTGTAATCACTAAAGCAACACTGTACATCGTCTTTATAAATTTCTTTAATGCAGTAATGTACATCATTCATAGTGATGTTTTTTTCTAGCATTACTTCATCCAAGAACTTCATTCTAATGATCCATTTATGATAAACGGTTGTACTCTCATCCTCAGATGTCTCATTTGCCTTTCGTAACATATCTTCAAAGTTTTGAAATTGTTTAACTACCAATTCATCATCTTCATGAATGGTAGAAGTTGAAGTAGGTTCGTACCGAATTTCAATAAAATCTACAATATCTTCAAGTCTGGTTGTTTCAATCATGGTCATAATATTGATTGCCTTCTCACGGTCGTATTGATCTTTTTCATTTAAGTGAACGGTAAGGGAAGGGTTCTTTACATTTTCAGTCAAAGACAAAATTTCTTCAATGCGCGGGACACCACGTGTCACATTTGACTTGGACGAAACGCCTGCAAAATGGAATGTATTCAAGGTCATCTGCGTAGTAGGCTCACCAATACTTTGTGCTGCAATCATACCAACCATTTCACCGGGGGCTACTATGGAGCGTTTGTACTGCAATACGATTGTTTCTATCAATACATTTAGAGCTTGTTTGTTGAAACGTTTATTGATTAAAAGACTTCTTGGCGATAAATGGTAGAAATACATCATTTCGAATAGTCTATTCGGTTTTACAAAATAGGAACTCAATTTATCAAAATGAGATTTTACTATTTTATAACACTCCAAGGGGGTCATGTCTACCATAGAATTTTTGTTGAGTTTAAATCGACTTTGAATGTTGTTGATAATATGATAGAAGCCAACTGGGATATGGACCATATCTTTGTCAGAATTTTTATTTACTTGAGTAATGAGCTTATCTCGAAGTTCAATATTGGTTTCTGCAATGGACGAAGTAATTTCATTGTATTCTTTGTTTTCCTTTTTGATTTTGGTGATGAGCGATTTAGAATACAATAAGTTCAACAACTTAATGTCATCTTTACTGGTGGTGTCCAGAACGTGATAATGTAGATAAATATCTTCATTACTCATCTTCAATAATGGAAACGGCTGATTTTCTATTTTGATAGAATCAATTCCATCATCACCATATAGAAACTGGACAATCTTACCCATATTATTTCTTACACTCATGTCATATTCTACCTTTAAATCCTCCAAACCTTTGATGAGGCGTCGTTGGATATATCCCGTTTGTGATGTCTTTACAGCAGTATCGATCAATCCTGTCCTACCTCCCATAGCGTGGAAGAAGAGCTCATCAGGATCAAGTCCATTAATGTATGAATTTTCAACAAATCCTCTTGCACGAGGACTATCGTCGTATTTACTATAATGAGGAAGCGTTCTATTGTTAAAACCATAGGGAATACGCTTACCCTGAACGTTTTGCTGACCAAGACACGAAATCATAAATGAAATGTTCAAATCACTTCCTTTTGAACCAGCATTTACCATAGTGACAAATCGATTATCTTTACTCAAGTTGTTTCTACCAATTTTACCTGCTTGTGAAGAAGCCTGATTCAAAATGTTATTGACGCGGGTTTCAAATTCTTCACTGTTGGATTTACCAGTTTCATTGTTGAACATTCCCACATGCAACTGCTCCATCAAATGCTTTACATCATTCTTTTTCACACTAATAACCTCTTCGATAGATTTTCTGGTCTGCTCATTGGATAACAAATCAGATATACCGACACTAAATGAGGATGTTTTCATATAGTCTGTAATAACATTTTGAAAATCGTCCACAAAATCAGCGCACGCCATGTTACCACTATCATTACATACACGATGTAAGATTCCTTTAGACCCGGAACCCAACACACCCTTCTCCATCTGTCCTCGCACATATTTTCCATCAGTAATCTCCAATACGTTGGATGATGTCTCTATTGATTCGCCTTCTTTGAACAACTTTGTCTTGTATTTCAAAGTAAGACTAGGCATAATTTGTGTCAAAATTTCGAAACTGGAAACATTATCGTTATTTGCGAAAAGCTTATCAATATTCACATTTTTAACATTCATGAGAAGGTTCATTGCTTCGCGCTTCGTGAACATCACATTCTGACGTGTAAATTGGTGTGCGCCCAAAAGCGAATCCTGGAAAATACCCACAATACAGGAGTTATTTGCAGGACTAACTATTTGATATGGGACTGCAGCTAGATTTCGGAGTTCTGACTCCGCTTCCAGATCTTGAGGCATGTGTAAATTCATTTCATCACCATCAAAATCAGCATTATATGGTTTGGTATCAGCTACATTCATTCTGAACGTATCACCTCGTTTCATAATTTTAGCAATATGACACATCATACTCATTCTATGTAGTGTAGGCTGACGATTAAAGAGTATAGCATCGCCATCCATCATGTGTCGATGAACAATATCTCCCACTTCGATATGTATAGCTGATTTATCGATATAACGAAGGGAAATCTGACGCTTGTTTTTCTTCTCCAATATCTTCGCTCCTGGATGAACATCAGGACCATTCATAACCAATTTCGTTAGGAAGTTAATATTCTTCTCATTTACGACAACTGGCTTTGTAATATTTTTTGCAATTTTCATCGGGATCCCTAATTGGCGAATAGATAAAGTAGGATCTGCCGTAATAACAGAACGCGCACTAAAATCAACACGTTTCCCCATGAGATTTCCTCGAACTCTTCCGGTTTTGCCATTCAATCGTTCTTTGATCGATTTCAAAGGACGTCCTGAACGCTGACAACATTGACTTACTCCAGGTAGATTATTATCTACAAGAGTAGCGACGTAATATTGTAAGACACTTGTCCAGTCTTCAATAATATTAGATTGACTGTTTTGTTGTAACTTTTCTTTCAGTGTATTATTTGTCTTTATTATATTACACAATATGTGCGTGATATCGTCTTCGCTTCGTTGTTGTGCATCATGTTTCACAGAGGGACGGACTGCAGGAGGGGGGACAGCAAGTACTTGACAAAGCATCCATTCGGGACGTGACCATTGTGGACTGAAACCCATAAATGTAATATCATCGTCTGAAATGCGTCTGAATATTTTCAATACCATTTCTGCCATTAATTGAATACTCACCTTTTCACCATCTGCATTCATATTATCCCACTCCGCGAATAATGTCGCCACACGACCTACCTCTTTACGGAATTTCTGGGGTTGTTTACAACCACAACCATCTATCGTGTCATTACCACATCTATTTACATTACTTGCCAATTTAAATACAAAATTCCATCTCTCGTCCTTGGACATATTAAGCGCTTCTTTATATTTTTCTTTGCTAATTTTCAACTTACTACATTTAAAGCATACACATTTCAAGATTTTCATAATTGTTTGCAAATATTGTACATAAAATACAGGCTTAGCTAATTCGATATGACCGAAATAACCGGGAGTACTGATATAATCAAGACCATCTGTAGGACAAATAAATCCTGGCTCCAAAACACCCATTCTTGGGTCAAATAGTCCACCTATTTTTGGTTTATTATTATCATATGTATCTCGTGATGTAATTTCCGCAACAGAGGCATTTCGGATATCATCTGGAGACAAGATTCCAAACTGGATACCAATAACCTTAGACGGTGTATATTCTGTATACATTTGAGTTGACATCCTATTATATAATAATAATAATATTTATATTATATAATCAATTTTATTAATTATTCAAAATTTCCTTCAACTTCTTTGAGTTCAATTCGTTCGTTAGATCTTCCACCAAATCTGTTGTAGAGGTAATAAACAAATCGGGATAAATTGCATGGAAAAGTGCTAACATAGAACCTTTCATCAATTTAAGAGACAAGGATCCAGAAAAGAAAAAGTGGTTCCAGTAAGTCATGTTTATTTCAATTAAGTGACGAAATCGATACATTGTTGATATAAAGAAACAAATTAAATTATAAAAAAATAAAAATGCTTTTATAGCTAAATAAACTATAAGATCATGTGGAAGTCATAGATAAATGAAAGAGACCATATAAAGACCATTTGCAAATGCTACTTTTTAAGATTTGAATGTTCCTAAATGATACATATACGTAACAACAATGGTTGATAGTAAGTATTTTTCGAAATATATAAGAAACCTATTCGTCATCTTCATCACAACCATTTCCACAAAGAAATTGTCCCGTCCCTTTCATTTGAACTATATCATCATCCTTTCCACATAGATCACATCCAGCAGTTTTGTTATTTGGGGGTTCTTCGATAAACAAAATGTCACCTAATCCATCATCGTTAAAATATCCATCACATAAGCAACATTTTTGCCACTGGCCCACTTCATAAGTCTCATCAGTATCTTCTTCAAAATCCCAATCAGGCGGATATCTTTCACAATCCATATTCACACATAATTTAGATTCTTTACTCTCCATAATAATATTATTATACCTAGTAAGAAATACTTATACCTCTTTTATAATATGTTGAGCAATCTCGAAACAATCAAAGATATAAATGAATTCGTTCTAAAAATAAAATGTGATTTTAATATACAAAAAATAGTATGTATCATCTATTAGATTTATGTAAAAAATTGTTGGAAGAATTCAATGAATATGGTATTTCTAGTATCAATGATGAATTCAGTCCTATTGAGGATAAAGAAGAGGATGATCTCGAATACCATGAGCAATATTTAGGAGATAACGATTTTGATGCAAAATTTACATTACTTGAAATAGCAATTAAGCATTATGAACATAATTTGGTCAAATTTTTTTTGGATAAAGGGGCCAATATAAATCATCAAAACTCTCTATCTGGTAATACTCCTTTACATCTTATTCGAGATGATAACATGTTGAAATTATTGTTAAAATATAAACCAGATTTAACTCTGAAAAATAAGGAAGGAGAATCTATCATGGACAGGTTTGAAAAATACAAGCTCGAGATGAGAAACAAACCTAAAAATGAAGTGAGTCCATCTGCCGTATTTTATGTATCGGCTATTCAAAAACATTTAGAAATTAATGCAATTAAAAATGAATCACAAAGAAATGTACCCAGTTTACAAACACTTGCGTTCCAAAAATTGAGCACCAATGACTTACATAACGCGCGACAACATGGTGATTTTAAGAATTCTTATCAACCTGGAAAATTAGGAGGAAGGAAAACAAAAGGGAAAAATCGTAAAGTGAGCAAACGCAAACAGACAAAAAGAAAACTATCTAAACGGAAAATTTAATATTCTGCATAATTATATGAAACGAAGAAATTCATGGCCTTCGTTTTTGGAGTGTATTCCAAAACGACCATTGATAAACAGTTACGGAAAATTTTTACATTACACACAAAAATATAAGATTACTCTTACACCAAATATACGGCGATATGCTCTACAATTGTATATGAACCGTCATAAATTAAAATGATATTTAAAGTACCAATGTATTTAAATACCTTTTATATAAATATTTATGTTGAACATTACAATATTGATTATATTTATATTTTATTCGAACAGTTGGATAATAAAAACAAAAGTTCCAAAAGCTTTATGGGGAAAGAAATTGATGGTAAACGGTCCTCGTGAAAACTCAAATGTATTATCCCCATTCGATGGAATAGGACATATTACTAGTGTGGTGTTTGATGAAACCGAGACAGTGATATCGGAAGTCATCATACCCAACGATAAATCCGAAATGAAATTTCCTTTGAGTGATTTACTAGGTAGGAATTATTTCAATATCTTTTCAAAATTACCTCATTTACTTTTCAAAACAAAGACAGTACAATCTGGAACCAGAAATACGGCCGTCATCAAATTTTCTAATCAATATTATGCTGTAGAGGAATCGTGTCGACCCGTAAAGTTGGCATATGATGAAAATAAAGAGTTACGATATGATGGTAGGTCGAAAACTATTTCTCGAATGAGTGTACACAAACCAGACGAAGACACTATATTTTCCTATGGATATGAAAGCATTCCCTTAAAAATCAATAATACTATAGAAATACCATGGTATCCCAAAAAATATCCATTTCTTGTACACGATTGTAAACGAACAGAAGATAATAACTTTCTAATATTTCCTCTAATGAGCACTAGTATGGGGAGAATGGCAGATTATTTAAAAAAAATTATTGCTATGCCATTTGATGATCATGCAAACAAAGCGGGTTGGTTGATACACGATATCAAGAATAACAAATGTGAAGAGATAAGGATGGACGAATATGCTGATATTTTTCACATATCACATATAAAGCATATGTATAAAAATGTATATAAAATTTATGCCTCATTTGTCTACAACTTCCCATCATGGTTGGCTGGTGTTGGCAAATTGGATATCAGATTAAAAGAAGTTATTCTAGATTTGGATAACAATAAGGTAGTAAAAAAAGTGGATACTGGTTTAAGAATGGATTTTCTACATAAAAAAGGAGATGAATTATTGGGAAGCTGTTTAGATAATTCTCCGGCAATCATTAAATACAACACTATAACAAAAACTCACGAAAAATTACATTTACCTGGACAAGAAGTAATGGAAATAATTCCATTTGACGATTACTTGCTTTACTTTTCTCACGAAGGAGGTAAATCATACTTATATATTACAAACAGTACCTCAGGAAAAGTAGTACAGAAAATAAATATTCCTCATCGTTTACCAGGATTTCATACAACTTTGTTCGACTAATTAAAAAATTGACAGTCAATATATATGAATAGATCTACAACTAACTTATAATAAGGGAAAAAATTGAAATAGAAATATCTGATATTCTATAGTACAATAAACCATGGGTAAATCTGACAATTCTATCAAGAACCGATCTCGCGATGATTCATCAAGTGATGAAGAAAGCGACTATGAAGAGATTCATAGAAAGTATGGAGACAAACCATTGAGTAAGTCTAAATTTAAGAATCTTATCAAGACATTTCTTGATTCGAAAGCGGACAAGTACTTTAATAAATTGAAAAATAATAAAAATGATGATAAGAAGAAAAAAAATCGCAAAATCAAAGAAGAAAAAACAAAAAAAAGTAGCGGTAAGAAAAACAGAAAAAAGAAGGATGAGGAAAGTGAAGAGGAAGATGATGAGGATGACTATGAAAATGTTCCTGTCAATTATATCATCGTAAATCCAAGCGGTGGAAAACTTATTGTTGACTATGAAGACGATGAGGATGACGATGAATACGACGAAGATTATGAAGAGGAGTCCGAAGAAGATGTGTCAGAGTATACTGAAGATGAAGAGGAGGATAGCGAGGAGGATGAGGATGATAGCGAGGAGGATGGGGATGATAGCGAGGAGGATGGGGATGATAGCGAGGAGGATGATGATGATAGCGAGGAAGATGATGATGATGATGATGATGATGATGATGATAGCGATGAGGATGATGTTGAAGAGGGCGAAGTGTTGGAAAAATCAAAATCAAAGAAAAAAGAGAAAAAGTCAAAGAAAAAGGATAAGCTCGAAGTGTCTGTCGATTTAGACGCGCAGATTGAGCAAGATGAATTGAATTTGAAAGAATTGAAGGCGTTGTATGATAAGAATAAGAATGATATTTATGCAGAGGCATATAAGGCTGCTAAGAAAAAGCTAAAAGAGAAGAAAGCAAAGAAGGATAAAGGTGAGCTCAAAATTAAACAAAAGAATAATATTGAATTTAAAAATCAATTGAGAAACAAGAACAAGTTGAATGATGCGGCTTACTTCTTAGATCTCAGCGTAAAAGAGCAAACCAATATTCTAGAAGAATTTAAGAAGCTGAATGCATTGGTTGAAATTGAAAAGCCCTACAGAATTTCACTATTGGAATCTGACATCCCTGCAGAATTCAAGGCAGCCGCCATCAAAAAGATCAACACGTTGAAAATGATGGAACCTGGCGGTGGTGAGTATTACAAAATCAAGAATTGGATCGATACTTTTATGAGTATTCCATTTGGAAAATACAAACAGTTGACCGTTTCAGCTGATGATGGTGTAGAGAAATGCCATGACTTTATGGAAAATGCCAAAAATACACTCGACACCGCTGTGTATGGATTGAATGATGCTAAAATGCAAATTATGCAATTGATGGGTCAGTTCATTACCAATCCATCTGCAGTTGGGAGCGCTATTGCTATTCAAGGACCTATGGGAACAGGTAAGACAACCATGGTCAAAGAAGGAATTAGCAAAATTCTTGGAAGAGATTTCGAATTCATTGCATTGGGGGGTGCTACAGATAGTAGTTTCCTGGAGGGTCATTCGTATACTTATGAGGGAAGTACATGGGGACAAATCGTAAATATTCTCATCAAAAGCAAATCTATGAACCCTGTCATCTACTTTGATGAGTTGGACAAAGTGAGTGACACTCCTAAGGGAGAGGAAATCATCGGTATTCTCACACATCTTACAGACACATCTCAAAATACACAATTTCATGACAAATACTTTTCAGAAATTGATTTTGATTTGAGCAAGTGCTTATTCATCTTTAGTTATAATGATATCACCAAAGTGAACCCAATTTTGAGAGATCGTATGTACAATATCCAGACCAAGGGATATGATGGTAAGGAGAAGATCATTATCTCTAGAAATCACATCCTTCCGAAAATTCGTGAACAAGTAAAATTCAATGAAGAGGACATCATTATTGACGATGATGTTATCACATATCTCATCGATAATTATACCCTAAAAGAAGAAGGATTGAGAAATCTGAAGCGATGTTACGAAATTATCTATACAAAGCTAAATCTATATAGACTGATGAGACCCGGTACGAACTTATTTGAGGAAGATATGTCTATCAATGTAGAATTTCCATTTCAAGTAACCAAGGAAATCGTCGACAAGCTTATTAAAAAGAAAGAGGATACGAGTAGTAGTGTTTCCAAATCAATGATGTATCTGTAAATTATAGTTATTAATAAATATTAGGATCCTGTAATTATATAATAATTAAAAATTTTATAATATTTAAAATTTTTTAATGGCGCATGACTAATTTCATAAATAAGTAAGATACGAATACCGCAATAAAAAAAGACAACAATTTGACGATAAATCTATTCACATCCATGCCAAAAACATTCAAGTCAATATCTTTAATATTTTCTGGTAGAGGTGCTGTTGCCAGAGGTATCACAATATCTCCGGCTAAGCTTTCAAGGAAATTTTGTAAAACTAAACCCAAATACACCGCTATAGCCATGTATATCAGATCTTTTTGTTTTAAAAAGTTGACCAATGTATCTAATCTAACGGAATTCGTAAGAATTTGTACGCTGTCTTTCATGTTATACATTATGTCAATATTTTATCTCAATATAGAATGTATAAATATATAAAATTGATCACTTTAGGTACTAACTCCATCAGAAAAAATACCATGAATTTTAAACAATTAATAAATATAGTCCCGAAAGAAATTTATATGTATATATCTGAATTTCATCCGGTTGTCAAAGAATTACAAGAATATCATATGAAAGTACTTGAGTATGAGGCTCAGGAATTACATGATTCTTTACTAGATGATTGGGAGCTCCATGAACATCTATCACTAAACTTACCTGTCCTGTCAAATCCTTACATACTTCGAAACAGATATTATGATTGTATTTAATGAAATTATACATTAAATACGATTTTCTTCTTATATAGAACGCTGATTATGCTTTGCAACTAGATTGAAAACCAATAGATTCGTGATCCTTCTTAAAGTCCTCCATGAATCCAACAACTTCTTTCTCTGGATTCTTTTTTAGTTCAATGCCAGCACTCATTTTATAATCCAGAAACGAGGCATTACTCATCATATTTTCAACGGAACTCTTGATCATTTGAAATCCTTCATAAGGGGTAATTCTTACACAAGAGCAGAATAAGTGAGCCCCTAAGATCCAACCTAATAAAATACAAAGAACGACAACTTCAACGCGGAATGTCAAACCTAACAATTTTACTTCCATATTAATATACATACAGTTTAGATAATTTTTATTTCTAAACGTTCAAAATATAATATAAAAATTGTACTTGTATATATACTATGAATCAAGATCATCGTGAAAAGCTCAACGAAATGTTGAAAGACAACGATGATGCAGTTGACAATACTGATTACATTAGAGAGCAGAAATACAGCGACAAAATTAAATTAGACGTTGAAAAATTGATGATATTTAAAAGCAAGCATAAAGAATTACTCGCTACAAATAGACAAGAGTATGATGCAAAAATAAAAGAAGAATGTTCATTTCTCTCTTCTACTTTTCCTGAGGTATTGGACAAACTTAAAGAAGATAACATTGATATGAAGCTTATGTTCCAAATTATTCAAATATATAGGCAAATTGAGGAAGGAAAAATAGATCAACACGAGGCATCATTCATGTTGGGTACAGTTTTGAAAGAAATCTATGTAGATACTGTCATCAGTAAAGAAGCACAAAATAGAGAGAAAATAACCATTAGTTATAAAGAATGGTTATCACAAAAGAACATTGTGTAAGTTAAGTTTAGATACTAAGATCATATAATAATATTAAAGTCATCTCTTTATTTATGAGCATGTTAGACGGTATAGAATTATTACATGAGCAAATTGCTCATTCGATAAATTTATCACCTTATACGGTACATTCTTTTGCGCAACAAATGAATATGAAATTAAAACTTCTGGAGTCCTACATCGATGGTAGCTCTGTACCGCCCAAAAAAACTGTATGCAAAATGAACAAATTTCTCACGAGAAAAATAAGTTATCCAGTATAAGTGATTAATATTTAATAAAAAAATTGATTTCAAATATTAATTTATGGATATATATACAAAATGATTATTCCGATTAAGTGTGTCACATGTGGAATGGTTCTAGCAGATAAATATAGATATTTCAAAGATAAGGTTACTCAGGAGAAAATTCTCAGCGGGGATTTACAGGATGAAAAATATTTAACCAGAACAAATACTGAAAAGACAGTAGAGGGGAAATTACTGGATGAGTTGAAACTGAATCGCATGTGTTGTAGACGACATATGCTTACTCATGTAGATATAGAGTAAATAACATTATAATATTTTATATTCATATATTATAATGAACGTAATAAATTATATTCTTTTTGCTATTTTAGCCATCATATCTGTCTTAGCACTTCGGGGAAATTTGTACTATTTTTTCCCCACACT
>Ga0181563_10003665_pt1 | contig 14622 bp, 14 predicted proteins | sample 011ome_25_FD_133759 | JGI IMG/M metagenome (GOLD analysis project Ga0181563, IMG submission 133759) | Coastal salt marsh microbial communities from the Groves Creek Marsh, Skidaway Island, Georgia - 011512CT metaG (megahit assembly) | ecosystem: Environmental > Aquatic > Marine > Intertidal... | reverse complement strand
GGCTTTGTTATCGATTCAGATCAACAACCAAACGCCCGCGCACCCGGCCAGCCAAAATATCAGCACCAGCCGCTGGTACATCAGACAGCCCGATCACTGATGTTGCCGCATCTAATGCCGGTTTTGGCAGGTCTGTGGCCAGTCTGTTCCAGGCCTCTAACCGTCGGTCAAACGGACACATCACCGAATCAATGCCAAGCAAGGCAACGCCACGAATGATAAACGGGATCACTGTTGTTGGCAGATCAGCCCCGCCAGCCAGCCCAACCGCGGCAACCGCCGCATTATATTTCATCTGGCTCAACACCCGTGCCAGCATCTGACTACCAACCGAATCGATACAGCCAGCCCATTGTTCAGACATCAGCGGCTTGCTGTCGCCATCCATTAAACTGTCTCGGTCAATCACAGTGGCCGCCCCAAGTGTCTGCAGATAGGTGGCCACATCTGGGCGTCCGGTGACAGCCGCCACCTCAAACCCGGCCGCCGCCAGCACAGCTGTCGCCACAGACCCGACACCGCCACCGGCACCAGTCACCAAAATCGGGCCATCCTCAACGGCAACGCCATGACGTTCTAGTGCCAGCACCGACAACATCGCCGTGATGCCAGCGGTACCAATCGCCATCGCCTGTTGGCAAGTTAGCCCATCTGGCAACGGCACCAGCCAATCTGCCTTGACCCGGGCATATTGCGCATAGCCGCCCCACCATATTTCACCAACGCGCCACCCGGTCAAAACAACCTTGTCACCGGGGGCATAGCGCGGGTCTTTGCTATCGACCACTTCGCCAGCAAAATCAATGCCCGGAATATGGGGATAGGTGCGCACCAGCCCCCCTTTGCCGCCAAGACACAAGCCGTCTTTATAATTCACTGTTGAATATTCAACCGACACAAGCACATCTCCGTCAGCTGGCAAATCATCAATCTGTATTGTCTCGATCTGGTGGCTGATCGATTTATCTTCACCGCGGTTGACCATCAAAGCTTTGCATTCTGACATCTGGCTTTATCCTGTAAAAAATCGCTGTTCTTATGCCTATCACTTTTACCGCTTCTATTCAGCATATTTCTGAAACGACCACCCTTGGCCGATCCCGCGCGATCCCAGATATCAGGTGAAAAAGCTATTTGAGAAAAGTCTTAATTAGCCACAAACTATTGGCAACGCCGCCCCCTTGCGCTGTGCTTCGATTGCCGGGTAAGCTCACTTATGATCAGATTTTTTATCGGCATTTTCCTATGCGTGATTGCTGTAACGGGCCGCTCAGCCACCGCCAATGCCGACCAAAATGACCCGCGGTTAGATCCATTATTTGCCGATTTGCAGACACCGCTTTCCGCCACAGCCGCACAACAAATCGAAAATCAGATATGGCAATATTGGCTGTCCTTTCCGGATGACCAGACCATCGAAAATACCATGACCGCGGCAATGCTAATGATGGAACGTGGACGGTTGCAATCCGCCGAACGCATCTTTGGCCGCATTATTGAACGTGAGCCACATTTTGCCGAAGCCTGGAACAAACGGGCGACGGTTCGGTTTTTGGCTGGTAATCACAATGGTTCAGCCAAGGATATTGCCAGAGTCTTGCAACTTGAACCTCGGCATTTTGGCGCCCTATCTGGGCTTGGCATGATCCATATGCATAATGGCGACTGGCAAAATGCGCTCAAAACTTATGAATTGGCGTTTTCCATTCATCCGTATTTGGCCAATGTTGAAATGATAATCAAAGATTTGAAAAAGCGCCTTAAAGGCCGCGCATTATAAAGCAGCAAATCATAAGACCGGGCATGACGCCCGCCATCTTCAGGATTTTGGAATAATTTCATAGCCGGTTTCTTCGGCCTCATCATCAATCATTTCAGCGGGAAATCCGGGCGCCAAAATATCAACACCACAAGCCTCTTCAAGACGTTTGATTATATTTGGCGACCATTCACGAGGGCCAAATCGGCGTTGCCCATCTTCAAAAATTTTAATCAACATGGGCGATATTTCCAGCGGCACATTATGCCGGTCAGCCACTTCCTGAAACAGGCCAATATCCTTTAAAACCAAATCCATGGTAAAATTAATATCGCGGCTACCATTCAAAATTACCTGACTTTCAGTTTCATGAACAAATGAATTGCCCGATGAAATGCGGATGGCCTCATACGCCACATTCAAATCCATACCAGCCATTTTTGACGTTACAAGCGCCTCGCATAACGTCACCAAATTGGCAGTGGCCAGATAATTGGTCACTACCTTTAATACCGACGCGGTGCCAAGGCCGCCTGTATGCAACACGCGGCGTCCCAAAATTTTCAGAAACGGAAGCATTTTTTCAAATACTGGCCGGTCACATCCAGCAAAAATAGCAATATTGCCAGTGGCGGCGCGATGACAGCCACCCGATACCGGACAATCAACCGGATCAGCGCCTCGCGCCTTGACCAAGGCCCCAAGCCGGGTCACTTCAGCCGCGTCGGTGGTGCTCATTTCTGCCCATATTTTGCCAGCTGACAAGCCAGCCAGAATGCCATCATCGGCTTCCATGACCGCGGCGCTTGCGGCTGGTGATGGCAAACAGGTGATGATGATATCGCATTGTTCGGCCATGATTTTCGGGCTATCTGCCCAGCTGGCCCCAGCATCAATAAATGGCTGGGCGACGGTTTGATCCAGATCGCGCACCATCAGGCGACATTTATTTCGCAACAGGCTTCCAGCTAGTTTACCGCCAACATTGCCAAGCCCGATAAATCCTACTGATTGCATTGCCTTGCCCTCCCCGGCAAATGTCACTCAACATACATCACCTGATGCTGTTTTACGGATCAGCCTAGGGACAAATGATCGGCAAATGCAACTTGTTTTATAGCAAAAGAATCACCAGCTGTGACCCATGCTATGGCCGCTTGTTACAGAGTTACAACGCGCATCGAATTGGTGGTGCCTTCAATGCCAAACGGCATCCCTGCCACAACCACAATCTGTTGACCGCGACCAGCTAAATTGCGTCTTTTGATTTCATCAATGGCTTCAGTAATCGCTGATTCGAAATCTTCACTAAACGCGCTCGCCGCGGTGCGCGTTCCCCATAACAATCCCAGCCGCCGCTGAACATTCAGATTTGGTGTCATGACCAAAAAGGGAATTGAGGGGCGTTCGCGGGCAATCCGCACCGCGGTGTTACCAGAGCTTGAAAAAGCCACCATCACTTTGGCCTCGACTGTTTCTGCCAGCGCCACACTGGTGCGGGCCACGGCATGATAGACACTATGTTCAACAGGCAATTTTCCCGGGCCTGACTCAGGGTGCTTGGATATATGGCTTTCAGCTTCAATCACAATGCGCGACATAAACTGCACCGCCTCTATCGGATAGCGACCTGCCGCGGTTTCAGCCGATAGCATCACCGCATCAGCACCATCAAACACCGCCCCGGCAACATCAGATGCTTCGGCCCGCGTCGGGGTGGGGGCATCAATCATCGATTCAAGCATCTGTGTGGCCACAACAACAGGTTTGCCAATCATCCGGCATTTAGAAATGATGGTTTTTTGCCAGCCCGGCACTTGTTCTGGCGGCAATTCAACGCCCAGATCACCACGCGCCACCATCACACCATCAACTGCATCAATAATATTATGCAGATCATCAAGTGCCGCTGGTTTTTCGATTTTGGCCATAATGCCAGCTTGCTTGCCAATAATTGTCCGAGCGGCAACAACATCATTAACCCTTTGGACAAAAGACAATGCCACCCAATCAACGCCTTTTTTCAGCGCAAATTCAAGATCATTGAGATCTTTTTCAGTCAGTGGGTTGGTGTCCAGAATAATATCTGGCAAATTCACGCCCTTATTGCTTTTAAGTGGGCCGCCAACAATGACTTCGGCAGTAAAGCTGGCATCATCAATCTTCACCACTTTAAATACCAGCTTGCCATCATCCATCAACAGCCGCGCCCCGGGATACATAGATTTGAAGATTTCCGGATGCGGCAAGCCAACGCGCGCCGCATTACCGGTGTCGGTTTTCATGTCAAACACAATCTGCTTGCCAGCGGTGACAACAACACCGTCATCAACCAGCCCAACCCGGAATTTAGGCCCCTGCAAATCTGCCAAAATACATGTTGGCATGCCGGTTTCTGCTTCCATCGCACGAATGGCATCAATCCGCGCGCCTTGGTCAGCTTGGGTGCCATGCGAGAAATTCAACCGAAACATATTTACACCAGCATCGTGCAATTGGCGCAACATGGCCAGGTCAGATGACACATTGCCTATGGTCGCAACAATTTTGGTTGAACGGGATGGGACGGCGTCGTGCGGCAATGCGGGCATGGAACTCTCTTTTTATTTTGGCGAACAAAGGATGGTATGATGATTAGAACATCATCATTACAAGTGTGTGACAGTCTATGAGGAAAGCCGAGGAAAGCAAAGCAGGATCTTTGCCGTTATCGATCTTGCCTAGACCGGCAAATCTGTCAAAACAATAATCGCCGCATCATTGAAAACTTGAGCCATGGATAAAATCGCGCCATAGTTCTTCGCACATGCAGATTTTAAAACTTTCTTTCTTTCATCACTGTGAGACATTTTATGATTACTGGTTTGATTGCCCCAATTTTGACCCCCTTTGATGACAAGCTGGCGCTTGATCAGGATAAATTTAACACCCTTGCGAGACGATTGCTCGACACGGGCTGTTCTGGGCTGGCACCGTTTGGCACAACTGGAGAGGCGTTGTCGGTCAGCCATAGCGAACGCAAGGCCGCGCTTGAAGGTTTGGTGGCGGCTGGGATTGACCCATCGGTGATGATCCCGGGCACTGGGCTGTGCAATCTGCCAGATACGATTGATTTATGCCAACATGCGATCAATCTCGGATGTGCTGGCGTGATGACATTGCCGCCATTCTATTTCAAAGGGATGAGTGATGCCGGTCTCTATGATTATTTTGTGCGATTGATTGATGGGGTGAATGATGACCGGTTGAAGATTTATCTCTACCACATCCCACAGGTAAGCGGCGTTGGCCTGTCTATCCCGCTTGTGACAAAACTACACACAGACTTTCCCGATATTATTGTCGGCATCAAAGATAGCTCGGGTGATTGGGATAATACCAAAGCCCTGCTTGGCATCGACGGATTGATTGTCTATCCGGGGGCTGAATTGCCGGTCATTGACGCCATCCGGTTAGGTGCCCCCGGCTGTATATCGGCAACGGCTAATTTAAATGGCACCGATATCGCCGAGGTGATCGCGCTTTGCCATGCTGGCGAATGGGATGCGGCCGAAGCCAAACATAAAAAAGTCTGTGCTGTGCGCCTGTTATTTCAAGATTACGCGCCGATCCCGGCACAAAAGGCATTGCTGGCACGGCAACTTGGCCAGCCATCATGGAACAATTTGCGCCCACCAATGCGGCCAATGGCCACCGATAAGCTGAACGCTCTTGCCGATGCGCTGGACAAAGAATTTGGCATGAAATTCTAGTGTTCCCTATCCAGTGTTTCTGTATGTGGCTGGCCAAGGTCAGCCGATACAGCAAAAACCTTGGCCGTAAAACTGATCGCTAACGGCGCCGGTCGATGGCTTCGGCCAGCACGCACATCAGTTCAAACATCAATGACACGCCAAGCCAAGCGGTGCCGCCTGATGGGTCGAATGGCGGCGACACCTCGACAAGGTCCGCCCCAACCAAATCAACACCGCGCAACGCCCGGATAACCTGTTGGGCCTGAAAGGCGTTTGGCCCGCCAATTTCTGGCGTGCCTGTACCCGGCGCATAGGTTGGATCGACAAAATCAATATCAAATGAACAATAGGTTGGCCGATCACCAACGATCGCGCGCGCTTCATCCATTACCGCGGTGATGCCGCGGTCAAATAATTCTTCGATGCGGATAATCCGCACCCCCTGAGATTCGCCCCATTCAATATCATCATAATTATATGCGGTGCCACGAATGCCAATTTGCACAACATGTTTCGGATCAAGCAACCCTTCTTCAATCGCGCGGCGAAATGGCGTGCCATGGGTATATTTGAACCCACCAAAATAGCTATCAAACAAATCAGTATGCGAATCAAAATGGATCATTGCCAGCGGCCGATCTGCCGCCAGGCCGCGCAAAACTGGTAATGATACCAAATGATCGCCACCAGCCGTCATCGGGGTGATTTGCCGCTTTTTCAATTCAGCATAAAATGCCGTGATGCGGTCCAAACTATCCTGCAGATCAATCGGGTTGGGACCAACATCCCCAAGATCAGCACAATTCACCAGCTCAAACGGATTTATTCCGGTGACCGGGTTCAACGCACGGATCATTGTGGAAAGATCACGAAGCTGGCGCGGGCCATGACGCGGCCCCGGCCTGTTAGTGGTACCAGCGTCCCACGGCACCCCAACAAGCCCTATGTCAAGCCGGTTGATCTCCTGAGAATCCATGGTCAGATGCGGCAAACGCATAAAACTGGGCATACCGGCAAATCGGGGCATTTCCAGTGCTGATACAGGTTGAAAAAATGCATCCTTACGCATTGTGACTCTCCTTTGTGCTGTGGGCAAACTGTGACATAGCTGTCTGTCTCATGCCACTTATTTTATGGTTTGTCCGCGGTCTGCATGACCCCAAAAAGCGAGGAAAAAATCACTGGTAGAAAAATAGCGGAAAAGATACAGTTTCGAGGTTAAAATTTGAGGCAGCAAATGGACACGGCAACAAAAATTTTGATCGCGGTTTTTGGCGGGGCTTTCACATTGGCACTGATGCTGGGTATCTATTATGTGCTGATTCCCAGCTTTAGCGAAAATCTAGAACCGGTAAAGATTATCGATGTTGAAATCCGTTTGAAAAATGAATGTAGTGTTACCGATGCGGCCTTTATCGTTGAAGCGCCACAACAACGCAAAAGAAGTAAATTTTTTAATGGTGTCGCGGTGATGCGTTTGCCAGACACTGCCAAAGTTAAATTATCTGTCAGCCCCGCATTTCCTGATTTTACATATGATGGCGTGCCTGAACTTGTGTCACCAAACATGGTGCTGGTGGCAGATTGTGCGGTGTCACCGCGGCTTAAATCTATCTTTGGTGCGATGAAAGACAAATTCGGCGGATAGTCAAATAACCTTGGCCGAGCGAAGCGCGGCAATGGCCTCGTCCGACAGGTCAGCCCATTGCCGCAACACTTCATCATTATGCTCGCCAAGAAGCGGTGGTGCGCTGTGATAATGGGCTGGCGTTTCGCTCAATTTTGCTGGAAATGCGGTGCTTGAAATGGGGCTATTGTCCGATCTTAGCTGATCAATGCGAAGGCCGCGTGCCTGCACTTGTGGGTCATCAAACACTTCGGCAATATCGTTGATCGGGCCGCATGACACACCGGCCTGTTCAAACAATCTGATCACCGTTTCGCGATCAAATGCCGCAATCGCATCGCCTAATTCTGTATCAAGGCGGTCACGGTTTTTTATGCGCGCCTCATTTGTCATGAAAGCTTCGTCATCGGCCAATGCTGGCACCCCAAGCGCGGCTGTCAGCCTGATAAATTGTTTGTCATTTCCGCAGGCCACAATGACAAACCCGTCAGCCGCTTTATAGACAGTATAAGGCACCACGCTTGGATGATGGTTGCCCATACGTGTTGGACAAAATTCAGCATTCAGCCAATTTGCCGATTGGTTCGCCAGCATCGCAACTTGGCTATCAAGAAGCGCGCAATCGATATGTTGCCCCTTGCCGGTGCGGTTGCGATAGGCCAGCGCGGCCAATGCGGCATTGGCGGTAAAAAGCCCGGTAAATAAATCACATACGGCGACACCGACCTTGACCGGCCCCGCACCGAGGCTACCGTCAGGCTGGCCGGTGATGCTCATCAACCCGCCCATGCCCTGTATCAGAAAATCATATCCCGGGCGGTTGGCATAGGGGCCGGTTTGACCAAATCCAGTGATTGAACAATAAATGATGCCCGGGTTAATAGCGGCGATACTGGCGTAATCAAGCCCATATTTTTGCAATCCCCCGGGGCGGAAATTTTCCACAATAATATCAGCTTTGGCGGCAAGATCGCGCAACAAGTCCGCCCCCGCTTCACTGGCAAAATCAACAGTGATTGATCTTTTGTTGCGATTGCATGCAGAAAAATAAGCCGCATCACCGCGACCGCCATCTGCCTTTGTGGTAAAGGGCGGCCCCCAGCGTCTGGTATCATCACCGCCATCTGGGTTTTCAACCTTGACAACATCCGCCCCAAGATCAGCAAATAATTGCGTGGCGTACGGGCCAGCCAAAATGCGACTAAGGTCAAGAACTTTAACTCCGGCAAGTGCCATTGGCTGTTGGTCTTGCTGTGCCATAAATATTGCCTCTGATATTAACTGTTTTCGATTTACACATTAGGCCAAACTTGGCACCCTTGCCATCATAAACGCGGACTGTATCGGCCACATCCCCGATCACATCATTGCCGCACCAATACCCATCGGCATAGCTACAATCTGGATATGATAATATGGATTTTTCATTAAATGACGAACAGCAGATGTTGCAATCAACGGCAAGAAAATTTGCCGCAGATATCTTGTCTGCTGAGGCCAAACATATTGAAGAGCATGATGTGCCAGCCAGCCACGCGCTGCGTCAGAAATTTGCTGAAATGGGGTTTTTGGGGATGAATTTGCCAACCCACTATGGTGGGGCTGGATTGGGTCATTTCGAGGCTGTATTGGTGTTAGAAGAGCTGGCAAAGATTTCAGTTGCTGCCGCCTTTCCGGTGTTTGAGGCCAGCTTTGGCCCCAGCCTAGCGATCGCACATTTTGCCCCGGAAGAATTACGCCAGCGCATTCTTCCATCGGTATGTCGCGGCGATATGGTCGTGGCGGTTTCAATGTCGGAACCACAGGCGGGGACGGCGCTGACCGATCTTAAAACAACCGCCAGACTGGACGGTGACAAAATTATTCTAAATGGCAATAAACGCTGGTGTTCAGGGGCCGGTCATGCTGATGCCTATGTTGTCTATTGCCGTATGTCAGATGCGCCGGGTGCCAAAGGTATTGGCGCGGTTCTTGTTGAAAAAGATACAGATGGCTTCAGCTTTGGGGCGGCTGAATCACATATGGGATGGCGCGGTATTCCCAGCGCTGACATGTATTTTGACAATGTAGAATTGCCTGCCAGCAATATCATCGTGCCAGCTGGTGGCTTTCGTCAATTGATGGAAGCATTTGATCTGGAACGATGCGGCAATACCACAATGAGCTTGGCTTGCGGTCAATCGGCCTTTGATTATGTGCTAGATTATGTGCAGGAGCGGGAACAATTTGGCAAACCCATCATAGAATTTCAGGCTGTCCAATTACAGCTGGCACAAATGAAGATGAAGCTCGACGCCGCCCGGCTATTACTGTACCGCGCGGTCAGCAATGCCGAACAATCGCTGCCAACCATTGCCGATAGTTCGATTGCCAAATGCTATGCCAATGAAATTGCCCGTGACGTCACCAGCGCCGCGGTCCAGCTTATGGGCGGCTATGGATTTTCAAAATCCTATCCAATGGAACAAAAAATGCGCGATGCGTGGGGATGGGGCATTGCTGGCGGGTCGATTGATATTCAGAAAATCAACATTGCCGCGGCGCTTGTTGGCAAGCGATTTAACCAGCGCAGCTAGTCAATCCAGATTTTGCCCAGAACCCGAAGCCAGTTGCGATAGCACAGCTTTTCCATCAAGGCCGCATCATAACCATGATCGCACATAGCCGCGCGTAATGCAGGCAAACCAGCAGCGCTACCAATGGCGTCAGGCACCGTTGTGCCATCAAAATCTGACCCCAAGCCCACCCGGTCTTCGCCAAGATGCGTGATTAAATGATCAAGATGACGCAGCATAACATCAAAGCTGGTGTCAGCCCGCATTTGACCATCTTCATTTAAAAAGGCAACGGCGAAATTTAACCCGACCATACCATCGCTTTCGGCAATGGCGGCCAATTGCCGGTCGGTGAGGTTGCGTGCATGCGGACTGATGGCATAGGCGTTTGAATGTGTGGCGACAAGCGGTTTTTGGCTATGTTTGGCCACATCCCAAAAGCCAGCTTCATTGAGATGCGATAAATCAATAAGCACCCCATGCTGGTCACAATAATCAACCAGCCTTATGCCATCTTCGGTTAGTCCTGGGCCAATATCTCCACTACTCGGAAATCTGAACGGCACCCCATATCCAAAATGATTCGGACGGCTCCATACCGGCCCTAGCGAGCGCAAGCCAGCGCGGCGGAATATGTCTAAATTGATAAAATCACGATCAATCGCCTCGGCACCTTCCATATGCATGATCGCCGCCAGTTGGCCCTTGGCTATAGCTGTCTCAATGCCGGCCACTGAGGTGCAAATGCTCAGCCAGCCTGCACCTTCAAGCCGGTGCAACAATCCAGCCTGTGCCAATGCCACGCCAAGCGCCGGGCCTGTATCTATCGCTGGCGGCAACGGCAGGTCATAGGAGGGCTGAGTCATCATGGCTTGTTTCGCCAACGCATCAATTGGCGATGGCACCCAGATTGCAAAAAACCCACCAGCAAACCCGCCGGTTTCTGCTTTTTTACGGTCTAAATGGCCCGGCATGGACCGACCAAACGCCGCGATATCAGGATAGGCCGATGATTGATACAGCACCGACAGAATATCATTATGGCCATCAAAAATCGGTGGGGCGGTCAGGGTCGGCATCAGCACGCCTCTGCTTGATATCTATTGTTTAACAAACGCATTACAAGACGCCATCACGAACATAATGCAGGATCGCCGCCACCTGATCAGCGGTTTCAACAACCGCCAGCGCCGCCCCATCGACTTCTTTCAGCGCATGCTGATGATCAGCGCCATGCATAATGATCAGTGATTTACCAAGTGCCGCCGCATAACCAGCGTCAAACGCCGCATTCCACTGTTTATATTGATTCCCAAACCGCACGACCACAATATCGCTTCTGCCAATGGCCGTGCGGGTGCGCATCGCATTCAATTTGGCACCTTTGTGATCATGCCAGAATTTATTTGTTTCATCACCAAGGATATGGACACCGCAATCATCCGACGCCGCATGATCTGTGACCGGTGCTAAAAACGTAATATCAAGGCCTTTTTGCCGGCATGCTGTTTCCACATCATCACGCCAGCTTGTATGAATTTCACCGGAAAGATAGACTGTTAATTTCATCAAGATATCCTTTGTTTTTAGACAAGTTAGTCATGTTACATCAATGGGTTGGCAAATCGCGGCGCATTGTGCTATTCAGGGCCGGATACGCGCACCCGTTGCGTCTTCATAAGATAGGGCAACAAGGCTCATATCTGCATCCATACCATGTGCGTCAATCGCTGTCTGCAAGGCGTTTAACGCTGTGTCACCAAGCGGCGTGGCTTGCTGTAGCGTTGCCGCCATGGCGAGGGCAAGACCAGCATCTTTCTGCATTAAAGCCATGGAAAACCCCTGATGCATTTTACCAGACAGAATATTGTCAGGCAGGGTGATTTCGGTAGCATAATTCCGGCCCGAACTTTTTTGCAAAATATCAACAGCCTTGTCTGGGGCAACACCCGCATTCACCAACAAAGACACCACCTCAAATGTGGCCATACGGCAAATCAAGTTGAGCAAATTATTCCCGGCTTTCAAAGCATGCCCAGCCCCAACATCACCAGCATGAAAAATATTACAGCTGATCACCGATAAGACTGGATGCAAGATTTTGTAAAGCGGATCACTGCCACCAACCATAATGGCGATCACCCCATCTCTGGCGCCACGCGGCCCACCACTGACCGGAGCATCGGCAAAACAAATATCCGATTCTGCTAACCGGCGCGCCTGATCACGACTTTGCGCTGGGTCACCAGATGTCATATCAACAATGATGTGACGTGAAGACAAATGCGGGGACAGGCCATCCGGCCCGAACAGCACATTTTCAGTCACCGCTGATGTTGGCAAACAGGTGAAAATAATATCACTATGATTTGCTATTTCAGCAAGTGACCCAGCCACCTCAACGCCATCACCAGCAAAAGCATCACATTTCGCCGGATCACTATCAAATACTGACAAAGACTGGCCAACAAGCCGCATGGCAAGGGCCGCCCCCATATTGCCAAGTCCGACAAACCCCAACCGCGGCGATGATGTTTTCCAGGGCCAGTCATATGACAATTGTGACATAACTATATCTCTTTCCAGTAACCGTATTTCAGCAAAATCTAATTGTGTGCCGGGCCGTTTTAACCCTGATTTATACTGTAAACTGATGACAGCATATGTCTCGTTAAAATGACGTGGCACCGCCAAAAATATGGCAAATTTTTCATCCCCCCATCACGCATGACGCGGCTTCATAAACGAATTCAGCCTATTGACCTCAACTACGGAGCGTTTGATAGTGGCGGGGAAGAATTTTGCCTAACTATTATGTCTATAGCTATCTGGATCTTTCATTTTTGATGGTTTCACCACCCCCCCGGCGTATGCCAGATTCACTGGCGGCTCTATTTGTTTTTGCATTTTGTCTGGTGATGATCGCTAGTAGCCGCGGCATGGGGGAAACCTATGCCATTTTTTTGCTCCCATTGAGCGAGACCTTTGGCTGGAACCGAGCGAATGTCACATCTATCTATGCCATTTATATGGTGGCCTTTGGCTTTGGTTCATTACTGTCCGGTTTGGTGTTTGACCGATTTGGGCCGCGTTTCAACTACATGATCGGCCTGACACTGTTAGCCGGGTGTTACGGCTTCGCCGGCAAGCTTGACTCGCTGGTCAGTTTTTATCTTGTGATTGGCATTTGTGGCGGCATTGGTGCGGCAATGGTCGGGATCGTGCCAACACAAAGCCTGATCTCGCGCTGGTTTCACAGACGCCGCGGCACGGTGCTGTCGATTGCCTATTCTGGCCAAGGCATTGGTGTGATGTTACTGGCACCAGCGGCGCAACTGGCCATTCAGCAATTTGGCTGGCAACAAGCCTATGGTCTGGCCAGCCTTGGATTTGTCATGGTTTTCATACTGATGGTATTTTTGCCGTGGCGGCGCATTGCCGCTGGCATGATTGCCCCTGAAAATCCGGCCGATGACACTGTCCCGCCAACGAAAACATTGCGAGGCCCAAGCCTAGCAGAAGCCGTGCGATTACCCGAATTTTGGGGGTTTTTTGTTATTTTTGGTGCGTCAGCTATTTCGGTATTTGCCGTTTCATTGCAGACCGTTGCCTATCTCATTGAACAGAATTTCAGCGCGGTACAAGCCGCGTTTGCCTTTGGCAGCATTGGCATGCTCACCGTGATTGGGATCGCCATCACCGGCATGCTCGCCGACCGTTACCCCCGTCATTTGGTGGCAACAGGCAGTTACGGTTTGACCATTATCGGCATCTTCGCACTGGCGTCTTTGCAACATGTGCCACATTGGGGATTGCTGGGCCTATTCGTTTTATGTTTTGGACTTTCGGCCGGGGCGCGCGGTCCCATTATCACCACCCAAATGGCAGAGCTATTTGCCGGGCGCGGCCTTGCATCAATTTTTGGTGCGACTAATATCGGGCAAGGTTGCGGCGCGGCACTTGGCGCGTTTATCGCCGGGTTTCTCTATGACACCACAGGCGGTTATAATACCGGCTTTGTAATCAGCTTGACCTTCGCCTTGATTGGCTTATCGATGTTTTGGGTGGTGCCCGCCATTCGCCATGGCAAAAGGCCGGGCTAATCAAACGAGCCGCCAGCACCCTTAACTGATTTCACCCTCAGCTGATTTCACCGGCCCGGGGCGATGGATGAAAAAATCATCACCGCCCCCCAGCGAACGCGTCACGTCACAGATTATTTTGAATAGCTTTTTAAATAAGCAATAACGTTGGCACGGTCTTCCTCTTTACGCAAACCTGCAAAGGCCATGCGCGTGCCTTTTACATAGGCTTTTGGCTTTTCAAGATAGCCATCAAGGGTCTCTTCATTCCAAACGATGCCGCTTGATTTCATCGCGTCTGAATATTTTTTAAACCCGTCAGCACTGCCGGCGGCTCTGCCCATAATATTGACCAGATGCGGGCCAGTTTTATGTTTTTCGGCATCGACCACATGACAGGCTTTGCATTTTTTAAACACTTTTTCACCAGCCGCTACATCGCCAGACGCCAATGCCGGGGTTGCTGACAAACCAAAACCCAACACAATGAGGGGAAGAGTCTTAATAAATTTCATTGGTAATCCATCCCTTATTCAAAATTATCGACACTAGTGATAGCATCAGATGGCCCCATGCGTCACGTCAATCTTTTTAGCCAGCACCCAGCAGGCTTGCGGTTGCTAAAAAATTTTATGTGTTATCCGCTGGTCTGCCACCTGATAAATACGTCTATGTTTTCAACGCCAGCCTCTATATAAACTGAAAGATATTTTCAAGGTAAGTCGGCGATGCTTGACGTTCTATCAATTACCATTCCATTTTTCGCCATTATTTTATGCGGTAGCCTGGCCCGCTTACGGGGTTGGTTTAGCGAAGAGGGTGGCCGGACATTGGCGCGTTTCGCTTTCTTTGTTGTTTTGCCGCC
>Ga0181563_10003660_pt1 | contig 14626 bp, 11 predicted proteins | sample 011ome_25_FD_133759 | JGI IMG/M metagenome (GOLD analysis project Ga0181563, IMG submission 133759) | Coastal salt marsh microbial communities from the Groves Creek Marsh, Skidaway Island, Georgia - 011512CT metaG (megahit assembly) | ecosystem: Environmental > Aquatic > Marine > Intertidal... | reverse complement strand
CGAACAACATTCCACGTAGCTCCTCCGTCATTCGACCTCATGATATTTTGATAGGTTGCCGCGTAAACAATACTTGAATCGTAACGTGTGGTGTCAACCAACACGTTCCAAACCAATTGCCAGGGGGTATTGAATGCGCTGTTAGAACTTCCCAAGGTACTATTAATAGGTTCCCAAGAGTTACCCGAATCCTTAGAAATTAAAAGTCCGTTACCGTAATAATAAGCACCCGGAGATCCTGCCGATTGGCCATAAGCTTCTCCAGTTCCCGCATACCAAATGTGCTCATATCCTTTTCTACGGTCTTGAACCAAACAAGAAATACTGCTAATTTCCCAAGCGTCTTGAGTAGGTTTCCAAGATTTACCTGCATCGGCGCTCAACCACATTCCCGAGGAAACGCCACCCGCAACAATGCGGTTTTCGTTTGTAACGTCAACCGCTGCCGCACGTGTTCTTCCTCCAACATGAAACGGACCTCGGTGCATCCATGGTGTTCCTTCACTCGCAATGGGATTGGCTTGTTGAACCTGCTGAGAGTTTATAAAGGCAAGCTCTTTAAATCTAATATTATGTGGGATTTTACCCGTTTGTGGATCTGCTAAACGACTTATTTCCCAATCCTTTCTGGATTGAGGAAAATCAAATAATTCTCCCTCCTGTCCGAACAAAGTAAAGAACGATGAACCCGTTAGAAACGTGAATAAAACCAACTTCTTCATATACTTCCCCATTATCGTTTAGGCGCCCATTAAGAAATTATTGAAAGGCAAGGATGCCTTGTAAACATCGCAGCAATACGAAATAAAATCATGTTGTATGCTTCTTTCTGGTTCGAAAGTATGCATGATATAAAACTGCTTGTTCAATAAAGCATCTACCTCCTTAGATGCCTCCATATAAGGCTTGTCTATTCTTTTATTTTGTTCCCCCCTCATCGTCCCAAAGTATTTTTTAAAGTCGGTTTCTTCGAGTATTGATTTGAATTTTGCGGGATTTTCAAAAATTCGCTGTCTTATTTTTTGCAATTCTTCCTTCTCTGGCATGTAGTTTCCGGAATATAAGGCACACTTTTCCGGTCCAACTTCCACATACAAACCACCGGCTTGCATGCTCTTACTACCATGTGGACTTAAAATCACCGACATAAACGTCTTATAGGGTGTTTTATCTTTTGAAAACCGTATGTCGCGGTTTATCCTAAAGATAGATTTACGTATATCCGAATCTCCAAATTGGGGGTTGAACTCCATTAATTGTTTTTGAAGTTCTTGTGCAAAATTCACAAATAAAGGTCGGACGCTTTTTTCGTAGGTATTCCTATTTTCGTCAAACCACGTCTTCGTATTATTCATCGTTAATTCGATAAAAAACTCGAAGTATTCTTCTGTAAACATGTCCGAATATACGCAATACCCCTAATTTCGTGGTATGGAATACAAAAATCTCGGTAAAACTGGACTTCCTATCAGTCGATTGAGTTTTGGCTCATGGATTACTTTTGGAAATCAAATAGATAACCAAATTTCTGAAAGACTTATGGATATCGCTTACGATTATGGAGTTAATTTCTTTGACAATGCCGAGGTCTATGCCGCAGGCGAATCAGAAAGAGTTATGGGAGAGATTTTGAGCAAAAAATCTTGGTCAAGAGATTCCTATATTGTTTCCTCTAAAGTTTTCTTTGGAGCAGGAGCTCAAGTTCCCACACAAAAAGGGCTTCACCGTAAGCATATTTTTGAGGCATGCAACCAAGCTCTGGAACGACTAAAAGTTGATTATTTAGATTTGTATTTCTGTCATCGTCCCGACAAAAGCACGCCCATAGAAGAAACGGTTTGGAGCATGCATCAACTGATCATGCAGGGTAAAATTCTTTATTGGGGAACATCTGAATGGAGCGCCCAAGAAATCATGGAAGCCCATATGGTAGCTCGCCAATATAATTTGATTGGACCTGTAGTTGAACAACCGCAATACAACCTACTTCACCGACAAAAATTCGAGGTTGAATATGCGCAACTATACAAAACAGTCGGTTTAGGTACCACCATTTGGAGCCCATTGGCAAGCGGCTTATTAACCGGCAAATACAATAATGGAGTTCCTGCAGATTCTCGATTGAAAAGAGACGAATTGGGATGGTTAAGCGAACGCCTTCTGCAAGAATCCAATCTGAAGAAAGTGGCACAATTGGGCGACCTCGCCAAAGAAATTGGAACCACACTCCCATTATTAAGCATTGCTTGGTGTTTAAAAAACCCCAATGTATCAACGGTGATTTTAGGAGCTACTAAAGAACAACAATTAATTGAAAATTTGAAGGGCTTAGAAACAGAATTATTGCTCACCGATGAGATTATGAATCGCATCGAAGCCATTGTGGATAATGCCCCTGAACACCCTCAGTATTAATTGAAGGATTACTCTCTTATCGTTTTGGCCCCGTCAAAATGAAACATACAATCAATTGTGATTGTTCTTTTTGATATGTGATTAGGATGCCAAATTTTGTATCGCAGCCTATATCTAATTTAGCAAGGTTATTGTATCTTGCAGAAGATGCAAAATATTCTTGTTATTGGACTTGGGAAGGTTGGATGTTTGGTCGGCGTAATGTTGAGTAAGAATTTCAATGTTACCGGATTGGATCAACAAGACCCCCATTATCCTTATAAATTACCATTTAACACGCTTAAAGGCGATGTCAAAAGCGATGAATTGTTAACCCAATTACTCCAAAAAAACGATACGGTTGTTTCTTGTTTGCCCTATTTTTTAAATAGGCGCATTGCTGAAATGGCGCACCAGCATAAATGTCATTATTTTGATTTAACTGAGGATGTGCCAACCACTTCGCATATTATGGAACTTGCAAAAACCGCAGAATCCGTTATGGCTCCACAATGTGGGTTGGCGCCAGGGTACATAGGTATTGTAGGTGCTCATTTAACCCACGAATTTGAAAAACTTCGCGATATTGAACTTCGAGTTGGCGCACTACCGCGTTTCCCAAATGGATTATTAGCCTATTCTTTTAATTGGTCCTCCTATGGGGTAATAAACGAATACCTTAACGATGCAGAAGTCATCCATAACGGGGTCAAAAAGAATGTTCCTTCACTTGAAGGATTCGAATATATCAACATCGAGGGACAAGAGTTCGAAGCCTTTACTACCTCCGGCGGTTTGGGCACCATGTGTGATACCTACGAAGGAAAAGTTGATACCTTGAATTATAAGACCATCCGCTATCCGGGTCATGGCAAACTCATGCGTTTTTTAATGTACGAACTCATTATGAAAAACGACATTGACAACCTTGAGAAAATCCTGAGCAATGCAAAACCACCTGTAGAAGATGATGTAGTTTATGTATATGCCGTGGTTGAAGGTTGGAAGTCCGGTAAAATTTCAAGAAAAGAATATTACAGAGCCTTTTATCCAATTGAAATTGATGGTATTCGTTGGCGCGCAATTTCTTGGACTACTGCGGGAGCCTTAGTTGCTGTAATTGAAATGGTCGCAAATGACACACTGCCGCAAAAAGGATTCATCAAACAAGAAGAAATACCGTTTACAAATTTTATTAAAACCCAAACGGGATCCTTATACCTACAAAATGCAAAAGGTCTAAATGAAGTTCAACAAGAAAAACCCACTTTCTGATTTACTCCAAGGACTTTTTTCCACCTATGAGAAACAAGTACCGGATGTAAAGAAAATAACCCAAGCACTCATTCAGCGGGGAGTTATACGTTCTCAATCCGAAATTGTCAACGATCATATTGCCTTTCGCACCTTGGGTATTCCTCATTTGGGAATTCAATCGATAGAGAAAATATTCTTGCATTTCGGTTATCAGAAAAGAGATTATTATCGATTTAACGAAAAGAAATTGAATGCCTATTGGTTCTCACCTCCAGAACCGGAATATCCTCGAATATTCATTAGTGAATTGTGTGTAGAAGAGCTTTCCGAACCCGTTCAAGAAATCCTGAACCACTATACTAAAGAAATCACAACAGACCCGGTGTCAAAATTGAATTTAAACGATACTCAAGAGGTCATTGCTTTTTTTCAAAACCCTTTGTGGCAATTGCCTAACTGGGAGCACTATGAGGAACTGCTGGAAGAAAGTGAATATGCCGCTTGGGTTATTTATAATAGATACTATCTGAATCATTACACCATCAGCGTTCATGCCTTACCATCCCCCCTGAATTATTTAGAATCCTTTAATGATTTTTTAAATGAAATTGGCGTAAAGATGAATACGGCAGGTGGTGTAATAAAACAAAGTCCCGATGGACTATTGCTTCAAAGCAGTACCGTCGCGCAACGTGTTCCAAGTAAATTTGCCAATGGCGATATTCATGAAATTTCAGGTAGTTACGTCGAATTTGCAGAGCGTAAAGTATTACCAGAATTTGCAAACAACCCAAAAGACACCTTGAACTCCATACAACGACGAGAAGGTTTTGAAGCCGGAAATGCGGATAAAATTTTTGAAAGCACCTTTACCTCCCAAACCCAAAAAGATTTATAAATTATGCGAAAAGAAATCCAAGAAATATTTGAAAAAATCGCCATTCCTCAAGATGCTTTAGGATGCAATGATGGAAAAGAGTGGTTCGCCAATGGAGATACTTACAGCTCCTATACACCTGTAGATAATTCCCTTATTGGAAATGTAAAAGGTGGAGATATCGGAGATTACGAACGCTGTATTCAATCTGCACAGGCTGCATTTAAAGAATGGCAGGTTATACCTGCACCGCAACGAGGTGAAGTAGTTCGTCGTTATGGTAATTTGCTCAGAGAACACAAAGACTCTTTAGGTCGATTGGTTTCTTGGGAAATGGGAAAATCCCTACAAGAAGGCTGGGGTGAGGTTCAAGAGATGATTGACATTTGCGATTTTGCAGTTGGACTTTCCCGACAACTACATGGCTTCACCATGCACTCTGAACGACCACAGCACCGCATGTATGAACAATACCACCCGTTAGGGATTGTAGGCATAATTTCAGCATTCAACTTCCCCGTTGCCGTTTGGAGTTGGAATGCCGCATTAGCGCTTATTTGCGGAAATACACTTGTTTGGAAACCATCAGAAAAAGCACCTTACTGCGCTATTGCCTGTCAATTATTATTACAACAATCGCTTGAATCATTTGACTATCCTAAAGCCATAAGCACCCTTATTGTTGGCGATGGAAAAATTGGTGAAATGATGTCGCAAGATCCAAGAGTGGCCTTGGTCTCCGCTACCGGCTCAACCCGAATGGGCAAACTAGTAGCGCAAAAAGTTGCCGCAAGATTGGGGAAATCCCTTCTGGAACTTGGAGGTAACAATGCCATCATTGTAACACCCAATGCCGATTTAAAAATGACCATAATCGGTGCGGTTTTTGGTGCCGTTGGCACCTGTGGTCAACGTTGTACCAGTACACGGCGATTGATTGTACATGATTCTATTTTTGATGAAGTAGCCCAATCAATGGCTAAAGCCTATAGCCAGATAAAAATCGGGAATCCGTTGATAACTGAAAATCACGTGGGACCTCTAATTGATGAACAAGCGGTAATACAATATGAAAACACCCTGAAATCGGCAACCCAACAAGGCGCTGAATGGATTGTAGAAGGTGGGCGCATCGCGGACGCAGAAAGTCCCTTTTATGTAAAGCCTGCCATTGCAAAAATATCGGCTGATGCTCCGGTGGTGCAACACGAAACCTTTGCACCAATCCTGTATATGATTCCATATTCCGGGGATGTAACAAATGCCATCTCCATTCAGAACAACGTTCCTCAAGGCTTATCATCCGCGATTATGACCCTTAATATGCGTGAAGCGGAAATATTTCTATCTCATGCAGGTAGCGATTGCGGCATTGCCAATGTCAATATTGGAACTTCAGGTGCAGAAATTGGGGGTGCTTTCGGAGGCGAGAAAGAAACCGGTGGAGGGAGAGAAAGTGGTTCCGATGCTTGGAAAGCTTACATGAGAAGACAAACTAACACGATTAATTATGGATCGAATCTTCCTTTGGCTCAAGGAATAAAATTCGATTTGTAAGGCAACTCCATTTAAAAGGCAATTAGATTCATTTCGTCGGTTAATAAACCGAGGATTACAGAATTCATGCGAAATTTGATCCATGAATTATACAACGTATTTAGAGCAATCTGTAGATTATAAGGCTTATCAGGATCTATTCGTACAGAAAAATGAAAATCCCGAGGCCTATACATACGGCCAATACGTTCCCATGAATCATCAGAGAAGCAACCGCTTAGACCGCACCTATAAACTTTCTGAAGAACAAATAGCCTCGATTCAAAACATAGCCAAACAAACGTGGTTGGTAATCAGCGAGCATTGGTGTGGAGATGCCTCTCAAACGGTTCCTGTAATGGCAAAAATTGCCGAAGCAAGTAACGGAAATATTACGCTTAGGTTTGTTTATCGCGACGAAGTTCCCGAACTCATGCAAGCACACCTCACCAATGGGGGCATGGCGGTTCCTAAAATAATTCAACTGAATTCACAAAATGATTTACTCGCTGATTGGGGACCACGACCTAAAGAAGCCCAAGAGCTAGTATTGACTCTGAGAGCAAATCCCGAAACAGCCTCTAATTATTCGGAAGAATTGCACAAATGGTACGCCAAAGACAAGCAACAAAGCACGGTAAATGAACTTCTATTGCTTGCCAATGGGAACATTGAATAATTTAGTTTTTAATCCACTTGCCGCTGCGGACGCCTTTTTCCGAATGAATCTCATAGGTGTACATTCCGGAATGGAATCCTTCTAAGGACAAGTTATATTCAGATTGGATTTCTGTATTTATCAAAGATTTCCCCGTGATTAGGTCACGGATAACCAATTGCGCAATATTCAAACCCTCCAATTTGATATACAATTTATCTTGGGCTGGATTGGGATAAACATTCGCGCTGAAGTCAATATTATCGATATCCAGGGCCGTTGGAGCATAATAATCGAAGAATTCAAAGTAAGACTCATTCACATAATCCATTTCATCTTCGTCCCAATATTTCTCAAGTTGTGTGAGGGTTCTACCTTGAGCATCATAGGTATACGTATTTAAAGTGCCATCAGAAATAATCGAATCGGTTTGATTCAAGAAATAGGTGATTTCTTTCTCAATGTTATCATGTTCATCATATACACAACGCAATCGAATTCGACCCATTCCCAGGAAAAGCACAGAACCTTCCACCATAATATATTCCGAATTCTCCAAAGTATGGTCGTTCTTTATCCAGTTCTTCCATACAATGGAATCGTAAACCGCTGCTTGTAAATAGTTTTGCTCTGATTCTTCCCACATTTCCATTGTGATTTTATTAGGAGCACCCTTACTGTTATACTCAAAGAATAACCGCTGTTGTTTTTCCCAAATTGGATTATCACTGCTGCGGAATTCCGTATAAACAGTGGCAACTAAATCGGTATTGGGAACAAATGATGCTGTATGACGGGTTTCTTCAATTTCTTCCCATTCTGTACTTCCTTCGCTTCTCCACTTATAAATCTGTGACTGTAAGACATCACCGTTATAAATGTAATCCGTCATTGACGAAGTGTCCTTACTTCCATCTTCATCCTTAACCGTGAAATAAGTTTCGCGAATCATTCTACCTGCACCATCATACATATACTCTGTGTAGGTCGTGTAGGTACTCCATTCGGACGGGAATACAACCCTTTCGGATGATTGTTGTCCGTTTGTGTAATAAGACTTAAAAGTTGTGTCTTTAAAATACAACCAATCGGCCGAATCATTATCCCATTGAGACCTAACAATACGTTGGGGCCTATCCTGATCTGAGGAGCGCTTCAACAGCGAAGCATTCTTAGTATTGGGATTCTTTTCTTTCCTTACAAAGTCCCAATTGCCCATTTTACTTTGAGCATGGGCATTTAAAATTAAAAAGCTTGAAATACAAGCAACAAGTAACTTATTCATAAATGGTTTCCTATCAAAGATATCGAAAATTCCTAAAATGCTTCACCTATGTAAAAGTAAACCCCATAACCATCGGGGTTTAAACCAAAATCAATTCTTGTGAAAATATCTTTTTTAGGAAATAAGAGATAGCGAAGGCCCGCACCAGCCGACCATTTATAATTATTCTGTGGGAAATTTCCGTTAGAAACAGCACCCACTGAACCAAAGACGGCACCTCCCAAACGAGTTCCACTTATAAAAGGCAAAAACCTATATTCGGCTTGAGCTGCTACATAGTTTTTATCTCGATATCTACCCAAATAATAACCCCTCATAATCGTTTCTCCACCCATCAAGCTTAATTGATTAAATGGAACATCCCCTTTCGAAAATTGACCCACCACTTGAAAAGCCAAAACTTGATTTTTAGATGTGGGAAGGAAATAACGTCCGTCCAAAAATAAAGTAGTCATGGGAAACTGATTATAAGAAACATCGCCATAATGCAATACCGCAATCTCAGCCATATATCCGTCGCGCACGTTTAACATGTTATGCCGAGAATCCAATACAATTCCTGCGCCTAAACCGAAGTTCCTACTTCCATCAGCACCTTTGGGAAAGGTATAAACCGGACGTGTTAGATCCAAATTTTCCCAATTTGTACTGCCTAACTCTTGATAATCCAATTGAAGTCCGGCAAATAAATTACCCGTAATGCGGTACAAGAAACGCTCGCGCACACTGTAATAATTTGCATTTACTACGGCCACAGGATCCTTGGGAATTTCAGAACCAACACCATAAAAATACAAAGGATAGTTTTGAAAACGCATTTTCCCAAGAGTGAGAAAATTATTGTCTTTTCCGTAGGTAACGTGATCTATCCAAAGTCCTAATTGACGCTCTTGGGTGTAAAAAGCAAAGGCGCTAATTTCACTCAAACGCAATGTTGTGTCGTTTTTGTAATGAAAAACCACCAATCCGCTTAACCCGAACTCCCATTTGGTTTCAGGAGCATAACCCACTACTGGATAGAATAAAAACCTTGGCTTTGTTGAACTCGCTGTATCATAAACCATATTATGAATCCATTCTGGTAGCTGAATGGGATTGCTTTTTTCTGATTTTGCCGTATCAATTGTTTGTGAAAATGAACAATCGGCTACAAAAGCCAATATAACTACCAGGAGTAAACGCCAATTGCGCATAAACAAAAATACCTAAAACATATATTTTAGCCTTAATCTACGACTCTTTTTTCGATGTAATTGCTATTGAAGATACCCAATGCCCCCATATAGGTAAGTCTAAATGACATTAAATCACCAACTTGGTATTTTTCAAACTCATCTCCCAAATCTAAAATTAACATATCTGAGCTTGCTCCAACAATTTCAACACCGACATCAATCGGACTTAAAAAATCCGTAGCAATATCCAATAATCCAATATCTACAATGGCCCTGTACGCCATTTGTCCATAATCTGCTTCAATGACATCAACTTTCTCTCCGGATGGATTTTCCGCTAAATAACCAATTGGTACTTTTGGTTTTTCAGAAATCTCAATGATTTCCGCATACAACTTGATTACATCGGTTTTCATATCTGCAAATGCGCCACCTGAGAGTAAATCTGCACCAAAGAATAAAGTTTCCCCTATCCTAAAATGATTGATACTTGAAGGAATCTGTTTACGCCAAAGTAAAGGCAGGGTAATGGAAGTACCACCTGTTATCCATGGTATTTGGATGTCAAATTTTGCTTCAATCAATTGTTTGTATAAGGATAGTTGTATGTATTTGTCTTGGGTTGGCAAAACACCACTTAAGCAATTTATATTTGCTCCAATTCCAACTATCGAAACGCCTTTTAATTCGAGTAATTTCCCGTAGAAGCTCAGTAAATCTTCCCCCATAACACCCTCTCTCAAATCTCCCATTTCTATCATTACAATAACCTTATGAACCTTACCCTGATGCAATGCTTCATTGGATAGACGCTCAATGGTATCCAATTCTGTATTGAAACTGACATCGGCATAACGAACAATTGATTTAATGCTTCGTCTCGCTGGAGGTTTAATATAAACGGTTTGGGAATGAGGCGCTAATTGTTTTATGGTACGCAAATTAGACACCCTTGAATCGCAGAATTCGGTTACACCCAAATTAATTAATTCTTGCAAATAGGCTTTATTTCCGCATAACAGTTTTGTGACTACTGCCCATTCTTTATTCTCGGCTTCGAGAAAGTCATTTAAAAAATCGAAATTATGTTTGAGTTTACTTCTATATAGTTCTAAAAAAGCCATATTATTTTCGTTTTAAACGCATTTCTAAATACGGATTTGTAAATCCTAAAGATTCGTATAAAAAACGAGCTGGGTTCTCGGCCTCAACATGCAAGGCAACATCCCCGTCTAATTCCGATAGTACTTCTTGCATGAGCTTTTTACCCAATCCTTTACCTCTTAAATCGGCCCGCATGGCAATGTAAACCAAAATATTTTCAGGGATATAACCTCCCATCCCTGTACTATTAACAACAACAGCACCACTCGGATTTCCTTCGAAATGTTGTACCGTTATATGACCACCGGTATTAAAAACATAGTCTATGGCTTTTTGAATGTCTTCTTGTGCATCCCCGTATTTTTCTAAATGTAGGTGTAGAAACTTCGCCAATTCGCCATTGGCAATAAACGTATCTTTTTGGTTTCGATAATGTGTATAATGAATCATAATAAATGGAACTATTTTTTAAAAATCTTGTGAAAAATCGCGAATAAAATAGCGGAAACCGTGAGACCTATGCCATTAGCATCCAAGCCTCCCCAAATTTCCACTTCTAAATATATCAATCCCATAGCCGTAATACCTCCTCCCAACATTGACGCTATCGCTGCGGGTGCAGATCTTGACCTGCCGCTTAAGGCCATGATAATCGGAACAAATAAACCGGAGACCATAAAGGCATAAGAAAGCAACATTAACTCCAAAACATTACGCATGTGCATGCCTATATAAATGGCAATGCCTCCCAATAGTAACGTACTCCATTGAGATAAACGCAACTGCTGTTTTGGCTTCAATTGTCTAAATGTGCTGATAAAATCACTTATAAAATTACCAGATGCCGCCATCAAACAACTATCTGCCGTTGACATAATTGCGGAGAAATAAGCGGCTAATATCACACCAGTAACTCCTACTGGCAACGCCGTTCTCAATAAAAGAGGAAGTCCAAGTTCTGCATCAATAATCCCGGAGGGGAAAACAATCAAATTCATTTCAAAAGCAGCTCTAGCAAACAAACCTAATATCACACCCATGAACGCCATTAAGGGCCATTCTAATAACCCCGCGATGAACCAAGCTCGTTTCGCTTCTTGCTCATTCCTAGATGCAAAAATCCGCTGATACAAGGTCATCCCTATAAACCAAATTGGGATTATTGTTAAACTCCAGTTAAGCATTTTCATGGGAGAAATCTGATCCAATTCTAACATTTTTGTTGGCAATACAGATGTTATAGCATCCCAACCGCCTAACATATAATAGGCGGCTGGAATTCCGACAAACATCAGACCGAACATCAGTATTAACCATTGAATGGTATCCGTATAAATTACTGCCTTCAAACCACCCAAAGCGGTATAAACAACCGTAAAAACACCCATTATCAGCAATAAATTTTCAAAACTAAATCCATCGAATGTAGCCGATGCCAATTTTGCACCTGCCACAATTTGAGACGAAGTGAACCCAACATAGCCTATAAATGAAATTGCCGCGGCAATACCCGCAGCCTTATTGCCATAATAATGTTTTATTAACTGAGGCATGGAGTACAAGGTTTTGAATGCTGTTAATTTAAAAACACGAGGAATCAGCCAAACCGCACTTATCCATGCTCCAACTAAACCGGTAAACAACATCCAGGAACCGGAAAGTCCCATTACAAATCCCAATCCTCCTAAACCAATAGAAAAGCCACCTCCCACATCGGTTGCCACAACTGACATCCCGATATGCATGCTGCCCATATTTCTTCCACCAACAAAATAATCATCTACGGATTGGTTCTTTATATAAAAATAAAGACCCACTCCTACCATGGCTATAAGGTAGGCGGCGAATATGACGTAATCAATAACTTCCACAACATGTAGTGAAAGCCCCGGCAGAATGAATTAGCAAAAGTTTGGAGCTTTCCGAACAAGAACGACCTTGTTCGCTTAAAAATGCAATTCAAATATACGAAATTTCAAGGGCAAAGCCAAATTACGGATGGGTCACCAATAGGTTTGCCGTATATAATTTTCCATCAGATTGCCATTCTAAATAATACATTCCGGCAGCAATTTCAGGCAAATAACATTCGAAAGATTCAGAATGTATTTGTCTCAAAGTTAACGGCCATTTTTGTCCGTTAAGATTGAATAAGTACATGTGTTCTATGGTTTTTATGCCGTCAATTCTAAATACATCTGTACTAGTCGGATTGGGATAAATAGCCAAACTAGCAGAGCCTAAATCTACCCCCATACGGTTCATGTTAAATGTATATTCCTTAGAACAACGACAACCATGAGCATCGGTTTCGGCAAGCATTTCTACTACATAATTGCCGTCATTTGGAAGAGCGTATTGCAACAAGCCAGACTCACCTTGAGTCTTAAAAGTGCCGTTGTTTTCAATCTTCCAGGTATACGTAATTCCAGATTGACCGCCGAGCTCACCCAAATCATCTTTGGGATTCAAGGCCAAGCCAAAATACGCATATGCATAATCCGGTCTGTAATCAAAATCGCAGGTTCTTGGTCTTGGCAATACGGGCACTTGTTTAATCAATTCTGTCGTACAGGTATTCAAGGCAGATGCCATTAAACCCACTGGAAATGTGATTGAGTCTGTTGCATCGAACACAATATTGTGATTGAATGATTCCTTCATTTCCCCATTTCCCCATTTCCATACAAAATCAATCCCCGCTGAGGGTTTACTTAAGTTCACAAAACGGGTACTATCTCCTGCGCAATTAATATCGAAGGTAAAATCTACCTCTATTTCTTCCAATACTCGAATATTTTCAATTATACTGTCAGAGCATCCATTGTCAAGTTGAACCATTAAAGAAACCTTCTGAACTCCTGTATCTATCCAATCTTTTGTAAAGTAGGACTTACTTCCTTCATCAACACCATTTAAGGTCCAACGTAATTGCCATAAATAGCCGGGAACCTGTTTTGTGGTGTTTTCAAAACGAGATTGCGATGCTTTACATAGACGATCAATAGAAAATTGAGCCTTAGGACTTGGTTTTACTTGAATATATTTTGAAACTGAATCTATACATCCAAATTCGCTCTTTACCGTGTATTTAACAATTTTCAATCCCGCTGAATCATAACGATAAGTGGTGTTTTTCTGAGTGCTGTAATTGTCATTCTCTCCGAATTCCCAACGAACCCCAAAAATTGCCGTAGACATTTGTGTTTTATTGTTAAAACTAACCGACTGACCTGCACAAATTACAGTGTCAAAATCCATTAATGCCTTTGGTTGTTCAAAGACCGACACTCGGCTTGACTGTTTATTCTGACAACCACGTTGAAAACCGGAAAGGACAACATTGTAATTGCTTCTTTTAGAATATGTATGGCTCACACTTTTCGCATCTGTAGAATCATACGCAGTTCCATCGCCAAAATCCCAAACAAAATTAGCCTGTTGCGATTTGCTTGTGTTTTCAAATTGCACCGAACGACCTTCACAAGCGACACCTCGTGTAAATGAAATATCAGGAACAGGATTTACCTTTATGGTATCCTTATAGGTGAACTTAAAATTATAGGGAGAAGTTGATACGCTCAATTCAATTGGATAGGTTCCAGAATCCGTATAAATACAGCTTGGGCTGTAATCACGACTTGTATCTCCATTTCCTAAATTCCAAAAGTAACGCATATAGCTATTACTTGATTTAATTGTGGTTAAATTCTTAATATACAGGGTATCTTGACTGCAAATGGCACTATCGATTTTAAAATAGAGTTGCGGAGTAGGCTCAATATAAACAAGCCTTTCAATAACGGTATCACAACCGCTTATTAAATCCATAATCCGTAATTGAAGATGCACAAATGAATCTTCTAATGCAGTATCTGTTGGTGAAAATTTCCATAATAAATCTGAGTTCGACTTGGGTTCAACCAAGCTTGATCCTTTTACTAAGCTACCACTTTGAGTAAAGGCATGCGTTTCTGCATACCAACTTTGCGACTTTCCATAGTTGGTGCGGCTGAATGACCTAGGAGGACTAACACTAAAGACCAATTCGGTATTTAATAATACTACATCAAAATCCTTACCGACAATGGGTATATTTGATTGTGATGAATCTAATTGTGGGGTAATCTTTGAAGAACCTGGAGCGGGTTTAACATAAATCCGATAATGCAATGTATCATCTTGGGTATTATCATTTGAGCTACTCAAAAATATCCAAATATCATTCCAACCCCATTGATCAACCCGAAGTGGCTGGGTCAATCGAAAATAACCAGTATCTAACTTTAGAATATTTAAGTTTTGTTTGAAATTGACACCAGTAAGATTTTTCTTTACGG
>Ga0181563_10003657_pt1 | contig 14634 bp, 17 predicted proteins | sample 011ome_25_FD_133759 | JGI IMG/M metagenome (GOLD analysis project Ga0181563, IMG submission 133759) | Coastal salt marsh microbial communities from the Groves Creek Marsh, Skidaway Island, Georgia - 011512CT metaG (megahit assembly) | ecosystem: Environmental > Aquatic > Marine > Intertidal... | reverse complement strand
TAAAACTAGGAGTATGGATAGCATCAGAGAAAGAATGGGGATGTCGTCAGAAAACGCGCACGATGCTCTACAAGACGTTAAAGATACCGCAAATTTGATGATTAAATTTATGAAGACGCATCGCGCTGTTTACAGGAACCTGAAACTAGAAAAGGCGTTCGCAAATGGAAACACTTACGTATAAAACATGCAGTAAATGTAAAAAAGAACTACCCACAACACACTTCAGTAAAAGGGGTGGGGAAAACTATTTGAGGACAGAATGTAAAGATTGTAATAGGCATTTAAGCAAAAGAAGGAAAGAGCTTCGGACCAAATATGGGCGACCGCCAGAAGATTATGAGTGTCCAATTTGTGGAAGAACAGCATCGGAAGTCTCTGGCGAAGGCAGCAAGACAGCATCACCCTTTGTCGTTGACCATTGCCATGCAACAGATGTTTTTAGGGGATGGCTATGTCATAAGTGTAATAGGGGAATTGGAGCATTTGGCGATAGTATTGAAGGTTTACAAAAAGCAATTAACTATTTGAGAAAAACTAATGATTGATTATAATGATGAGAATACTTGGAATCTCTTTAAAGAAGGAAGAACCAAAGGGGTCTTTCAGTTAGAAAGTAACCTTGGTCGCGCTTGGTCAAAAAGACTACAGCCCACAAATATTGAAGAACTTTCAGCGTTGATTGCTTTAATTCGTCCGGGATCGCTTAAAGCTATTACGGATGGTAAGTCTATGACTCAGCATTACGTTGATAGAAAAAGCGGTCTAGATATTATTAAGTATCTTCATGAAACTTTAACGGGCGTTTTAGAAACAACCAAGGGTGTTCTAATCTATCAAGAGCAGTCTATGCGCATTGCGCAAGAACTTGCGGGATTTAATCTACAAGAAGCAGATGTTCTTCGTAAAGCTATTGGTAAGAAGAAAGCAGACCTGATGGCAGAAGTTAGAAAAGATTTTCTTGCAGGTTGCGAAAGGGTTGGTCAGGTGGACGTTGAAACGGCGCAAGAGATATTTGGATGGATTGAGAAGTCTTCTCGTTATTCGTTTAACAAATCTCACGCTGTATGTTATGCTATTAACTCTTATAAAAGCGCTTGGTATAAAGCAAATCACACAAAAGAGTTCTTTTTGTCATATCTAACCTATGCGAATGAAAAGCAAGACCCTCATCAAGAAGTATATGAGCTTGTGTCAGAAGCTAAGTTGTTCGACATCGAAGTAAAACTTCCAAATATAACAATGTGGGATAAAACATTCTTCGTTAACAAGAATAAAATATACTTTGGTATTAAAGATATTAAATCACTTACTGGTGTGAATGGAGATAAAACAGCAAAGGCTATAGAAGTTGCATCTTTGCAGGTTAATAGATCTCCAAAAGAGTTTAACTGGATGCAAATACTCATATATCTTTCCACAAAGATCAATGCCACCTCTTTTAAGGCATTGTGTTCTATTGGATTTTTCTCAACCAAGAGAACTGGCATCACTAGAAATAAGGCGTTGTACGAATACCTAATCTTTAAGAATTTAACTAAGGCAGAACTAAAGTGGGTAACAGATAACTATGAAGCAAAGAAATGGAAAACTCTAAAAGAGTGTTTCATTGACCTCGCACCAACTAAAAAAGAAGGTGGCGGAACTAGTAAGGTTGATAGAAAACAAATCATTGAAAATGAAATTCATTTCTTAGAGAATCCGCCTTATAGCCTTGATGACGATCCAGACTGGATCATCGAACAGGAAAAGAAATATCTGGGATGTCCCGTATCGCTTTCTAAGGTAGATTCATCTGATACGTCACACTCGAATACTACATGTAAAGAAATACTAGATGGTAAAACTGGTAAGAACATTTGTATTGTAGCTAATGTTAGCCGACTAATGGAGCATACATGCAAGAAAGGCAAGAGCATGGGAAAAAAGATGTGCTTCTTAACACTTGAAGATGAAACATGTTCTATTGACAACGTTGTAGTATTCCCAGAAACAAGAGAAAAGAACTCATTTATATTAGATGAGGGTGTAAATTTATTATTCTGCGGAGAAGTAGAAAAGAACGGATCTTTTATTATTAATAAAATTCATGAGATTTAGTTGACTTTTTCGAGTGTCTCAGCTATAATAAGTAAACGATGCTTTTGTGGTTTGGCAAAAACGTAACGAGCCGTAGTTACCGTAAAAACCACAGGCGATTAAATCGGCAACCCCGCCTTTACAGCTTGGCAAAAAACGTATCGTGCTGTAGATAACGTAAAAGCTGTATGCTTGTAAATCAGCGGACTGGCCGCCCTAAGCGGCCTTGACTTTTTTGAAACAAGGAGAATTGATGAATAATTGCACTTTTACTGGGTATCTATTACATGACCCACAGATCGAAACGGGAGAAGTAGACGGCGGCGCTAGTTGCTGTACCGTTAAATTGGTTACTTACGAATATCGCAAGAATAAACGCGGAGAAAAGAAGAAAGTCCCCACGACTATCACTCTACAGGCATGGGCATCTGGCGCAGAAACAATTGCCAAACTCGGCAAGAAGGGAACTAAAATGACCGTCTATGCTTCTGCTAGAAACGGTGTCATGAAAACAGATGCTGCTGACGACATCGTATTTAGAATTAACGAATTTGATTTTGGTTGCTTAGACAAGGAATAAAATGAGAAAGAAAAGAATTCTGTTCTGTAGCGAAGCTACATTTCTGAACACAGGATATGCTACTTACACCAGAGAAATCTTAAACTACCTGCATGGTACGGGTAAGTATGAGATTGCAGAGATGGCTTCTTACGGTCAAAAGAATGACCCAAGGGCGGCAAATATTCCTTGGAAATATTACGGTGTTGCCCCCAATACCGACTGTGAACCCAAATCTAGTGAAGATGAAATTAATCATTATAATTCTAATCCAACGCATCAGTTTGGATCTTGGGCTTTTGAAAATGTATGCTTAGACTTTCTTCCAGACTTTGTTTGTGATATTCGTGACTTCTGGATGCTTGACTTTGCAGAAAGAAGTCCATTTAGAAAATATTTTAAATGGGTTATAATGCCAACGGTTGATGCTAGACCGCAAGCAAGACAATGGATCGCCACTTACGCAAATGCTGATGCTTGTTTGACATACTCAGACTGGGCTGGTGGCGTTTTGCAAGACCAGTCTGGGGGTAAAATTAACTATTTAGGAAGTTCACCACCATCTGCTCATCCGGCTTATTCCCCAGTGGATGATAAAGATGCTCATAAATTAGCTATGGGAATTGACCCGGAATACAAAATTCTCGGTACGGTGATGCGTAACCAAAGACGTAAACTATACCCAGATTTGTTTGAGGCGTTTAAATTATTTCTCAATAAAACAGAAAACAAAAAATATTATTTATATTGTCATACATCATATCCAGATTTAGGTTGGGACATTCCAGAACTTTTAAATCAACACGAACTAGGCTCTCATGTTTTATTTACCTACATTTGTCCAGAGACTAAAAAGCCATTCGCATCGACATTTAAGGGTGCTGTAGCTCAATCGCCATTTACCGGCAAGTGGGGTTGTACTCTGTCTAATGTAAAAAATGGTCTATCATATGAAGATCTATCTAAGGTAATGAATTGTTTTGATCTTTATACTCAATATGCAAACTGCGAGGGATTCGGACTCCCTCAAGTAGAAGCTGCGGCGTGTGGCGTTCCCGTGTGCGGAACTGATTATTCCGCTATGGAAAGTGTTTTAAGGAAGCTAGAAGGGTTCACTATCACGCCAGCAGCTTTGTATAAAGAACTAGAAACCGGATGTCTTAGAGCAGTACCAGATAACGAATATGCTTCAGAAATTTTCCTACACTTCTTTGAAAAAATGAATGAGGAAGATAGACTGACTATGGGTAAAAAGACTAGAGAGAACTTTGAGAAGTATTACCAATGGCATCTTAGTGGGTCTGTATGGGAAAAATACTTTGATGAAACTGACCCAGTTGAGTTTCAACAAGGATGGGGTTCTCAACCTAGAATTCAGGCACCATCAGAAAAACCTAAACTAGAAGGCAATCAATCCCATTCAAGTTTAGCAAGATGGTTAATAGTTAATGTATTAAGAGAGCCAGATAAACTTAATACTTATTTTGAATCTAGAATGACTAGAGACCTAATTTATCAACAAACCACATCCTCTACAGGTGGTATGTACTTTAATGAATCATCTGCTGCTTTCGATGGACAAAATCATCGACAACCATTTAACTTTGATGTTGCATACGATCAAATGAAAATGCAATGCGATAGAAGAAATCATTGGGAAAATGTTAGAGTACAAAGGATTCAACAATTGATGCAAGATAAGCAGGCTGCTAATGTATAACGCGCAAACTTGTCAAGACATTTTTGTAGACAGGATCTTGTCTAAAAAACATGGATTTTTTTTAGATATTGGAGCTGGAACTGGTGGACTTCCAGCGCAAACTCCGGGGTTTTACAGTAATACATATTTTTTAGAAACCTTTAAAAGTTGGAATGGTATTGCTATAGATTATGATGAGTCATGGTACAATGCTGTAAAAGATAAAAGAAATTGTAAATGTGTTTGTGTAGACCTTATCTCTAAAAATATTAATAATGTTTTAGAAGAAAACAGTTGCCCCCTAGAGATAGATTATTTGTCTATAGATGTTGACGATGCACAAATGCAAGTTTTCAATGATTTTGATTTTAACAAATATAGATTTAAAATTTTGACGCTAGAGCATAACTTATTTCAATCTACACCAGAATGTACTCAAAACAGATCAGAAGAACACAAGAAAAAGATTATAGAAGAACACGCTTATTATAGAAGCGTAATGAAAGAACATGGATATAAACTTCTTTGGGGTGATGTTTTCTTAGATAGCTACGGAGCTGTAGAAGACTGGTTTGTTAGCCAAGATGTTTTTGATGCATATAAAGAAATTGAAATGGTTAACATCAACTGTAAGCACGCTAGATACATCAGCACAAAGGAGATATAATGTTATTCTTGAACAAAGTCAAAGAAAAATACAAACATCTAGAAAATATTTTTGAAATTGGGGCGCATAGAGGTCACGACATTAAACATATTGTAGAAGCATTTCCAGAGTCAAATATTTATGCCTTTGAAGCAGACCCGTTTAACTACGAAATATGCGTTGAAAACTGTAAAGAATTTAGTAATGTAAAGATTTATAACCTAGCGGTTTATGACTCAAACACAAAAATGACATTTAATAGATTTTGTAATATAGAAGATATTCCAGATAGCGAAACTTTTAAAGGTTCAAATTTGCAATCTACTGGGTGTGGGTCTCTACATAAACCCGGCGTCGGATTAAAAGACATTTATAAAATAAAAGATGTTGTAGAAGAGATAGAGGTTGAAACAATAACTTTAGAAAGTTTTTGCTCAGAAAATAACATTAACTCTGTAGACGCTATATTTATGGATGTGCAAGGAGCAGAAATGAATGTTATTAAAGGTTGTCATTCTATGATAGAGTCTGTAAAAGCTCTCATCTTAGAGTGGTCAACCAAGTATACGCTATATGAAAATGAGACAGATTTTATATGGATTAAATCTCATTTAGAATCTAATAACTTGAACGAAGTAGCTAGACAGTACCAGCTACAAGGAATTAATGGAGATTCTCTCTTTTTAAGGTAAAAAATGAAAGTATTATACATAGGACATTACAAGGAGTTTGGCGGTTGGTCACAGGCCGCTACAGATTATATCTTAGCTTTAGATAAGGTTGGTGTAGACGTTGTTTGTAGAAATGTTACACTAACCAGAGACAAAGAAAATGTTGATTCAAGGATTCTAGAATTAGAATCAAAGGACTCAAGCGGGTGCGATGTGTGTATTCAACATGTATTACCACATCACGTTGTAGGATCTGATGAATTTAAAAAGAATATTGCTTTCTTAGCATCTGAATCTACAAGTATTAAACATCTACCTTGGTTTGAGCAAATCAAACAAGTCGATGAAGTGTGGGTTCCAAATCAAGACTCTAGGAAAAGTCTAATGGACGATGGGATATCGTCCGTAAAAGTTGTCCCACATACATGTAATTTATCTAAATATAAACAGCAATATCAAGGTATCAATATACCAGATACAGAAAATTGTTTTAAGTTCTATTATATTGGTGATATCAATGATAGGAAAAACATAGAGTCAATTCTCACTTGTTTCTATAGCGAGTTTGACAAGTCAGAAAACGTATCTTTAATCCTCAAAGTTAAGAAGTTTGGTCACTCTCCAGAGAAAATTTCCGAGGTTGTTGATAAAATTTCCAACAATGTTAAAGAATCTCTTAGGATGTATGGTGATACCAAGGAATACAAAAAATTAGTAATTATATCTGAAGAGGTTGACGACCGAGGAATTTCAACGCTGCACTATAACATGGACTGCTTCCTGTGTCCTAGTCATGGCGAAGCATGGTCTATTCCGTCATTTGACGCTATGTGTTTTGGGAATACTCCAATCTGTAGTAATTTTGGTGGACCAAAAGAATTTATTGACAGAAATGACTGGAGAACAGGAAGCTTAGTAAACGGCGTATCAGTTGTCTGTAAGTGTTCAGATGCAGCATTTCCAGATCTATTTACAGGTAGAGAATATTGGTTCCAGCCTTCAGAGCTGGATATTAAAAATCAAATGAGAACATACTATAACTCTTGGTCTAAAGATAAGATATCATATAAAATTAGAAATCAGGCCGCTGGAATCAAAAGAGCAGAAAGCTACTCTTATGACAATATTGGAAAATTGATGAAGGAGATTATTAATGAGTAGTCAGACAGCTTCTATTATCAGAAGCGCTATAGAAAAAAAGAAACAGTATAATATACTAACGTTCGATACTCATGAGAGATATCAAACACAGCAATGTAAAACTGGACACAATTTTTTCTCATTTAGATATGATGGATGCAAAGAGTGGGATACTAATTATTCTGAAATACCAAGTAATTATTTTATAATGCCAAACAACTCGCTAGTAACTGGCGTAAACTTTGACTTTATTTTGTCACATAGTAAATTTGGTCAATTTCAAATGGCTCATAGAATAAATCAAATGTTAGGGGTTCCGATTATATCGCTTGAACACACATTACCTATTGAGAATTGGCCTGAACAGCAATTAAATTCTTTTAGAAGTATGGTTGGTAATATTAATGTATTTATTTCAGAATATTCTGCCGGTAAATGGAATATGAATTGTGACAATACGGTGATTCATCATTCAGTGGATACAGAGCTTTTTGTCCAATCTGATGTAGAAAAAACAGGTAAAGTTCTTAGCGTTGTAAATGACTTTATTAATAGAGATTATTGCTGTAATTATTCTGGATGGCAAAGGATAACAAAGGATTTGCCAGTAAGGGTTGTTGGAAATACGCCGGGGCTTTCCGAGCCAGCTAAAGATGTAAACGAGCTAGTGTTAGAATACCAACAGGCTTCGGTGTTTTTGAATACATCTACGGTTAGTCCAGTTCCCACATCTCTATTAGAGGCTATGTCGTGCGGCTGTGCGGTTGTCTCTACGGCAACATGTATGATTCCAGAGATTATCGAGAACGGCGTAAACGGATTTATCTCTAACGATGAAGCCGAACTTAGATCCTTTACAGAAGATCTACTCAAAGATGAGAAATTGAGAAAATCTATAGGGCAAAAAGCAAGAGAAACTATTTTAGAAAAATTCTCTGAAGATAAGTTTATTAACAATTGGAATAAAATGTTTGACCTCGCATACAGGAATAGAAAATGAAATTACAGATTATAGAAAATGATTCCCAGAAGATTACAGGGTTTGAAACCGTATATCTTAATGAAGATAATAGAGAACTAGCTCTAGATCATATTGCAGATAATTCATGTGAACTTATTATTGCTAAAAATACTTTAGATAATAGCAAAAACGCGCAAGAAGCTTTACTTAAAGTTTGCAGTAAACTTAGAATTGGTGGCTCTATTAGTATTTCTGGGTTAGAAATGAGGTGCTTTTTTAAGAATGTTATTAATGGAATAACAAATGAAGCAACTGCATCAGCTCTAGTGGGGCAAAGCCTATCAATCTCTACGATTGACTCTGTTAAAAACAATTTAAGGGCATTGGGCTTAGTTATAAAAACCTCAATTTTAAATGGGATAACATATGAAATCACAGCAGAAAGACGTACAGCAAAATAAACTTTTATATGCCTTAGTAATTTACGATACACCAGACGGTGATTCAGATATACAGAAAATAACAAATGATGTATTGAATATTGATTACCCGTCTGATAAATTAAAGATAATCATAAATTCATATATATCACCTAAAAAAAATGTAAATGATTATGTTAATCTTACAAATGTAATAATTAAGAATTTTAAAAATGCTAGATTATTGTTAAACAAAACAGACTGCAATATTCCTGAAATAGATTTCAATGCTTTTTCTAAATGTCAAAATGCCAACTATTTAGTTAAAATGAACATAGACCAATCCATTGACAAAGACTATTTTAATAACATAAATAATATAACAACCGAAAAGGGTAATGATATTATTTTTTGTCAAAATGATATAACTGCTATACCATACAATATTGTGTCAAAAAATTATCTTATGTTCAATGACTATAATCTAATGGAAAAATATTTAATTGAAATATCTAAAAAGAACGGTTCTTTTGAAGAGATAACATGAGAAATGACAAATATATTATTTCAGCTAAAAGCGCCGAAGTAAAAAACGATAGAGTAAAAGACTATGTTACAGTAGTCTTACTCGGAGAAAATCATGGGCATCGAATGAAGTCTTATGGTCCAATCCCACTTATAAAAATTAATAATAAAACATTATTAGAAAAACAGGTGGAGGCCATTAAAGCTGTTTTTCCAAGACATGAGATTATCCTATGCTCTGGGTTTGACGCTAAAAAAACTACAGAGTATGTTAAAAAAAACCTAAAGAAAGAGAATATAAGAATTGTAGAAAATCAGCTGCACTACAACTCTAACTGTTGCGAGAGCGCTAGACTTTGTTTAAATAATACAAGTAATAATAAGATTTTGATATGCTCTGGTAATATCCTATTAACGCCTTCGTATTTATCGGCTATTGATTATAAAAAAACATCAATAAGTGTTCAGCAAGATAACATAAAATCAGAGTTTTTTATATCCGCCATAGTCAATAAGAACAAATTGCAGTCCTTTTGTTTAGGTGAAAAAACAGATTTTTGGACAGAGACTCTTTACTTAAACGGAGACAATGTTGTAGATCAATTTTATACTATTGTGTCTAATCCAGACTTTAAAAACAAATTCATGTTCGAGGCAATTAATGAGCTTTTAAGAAACCATCAAGTTACAGTTACCGACGTAACCAATCAAAAAGTAGTTAAACTAAATAATATCAAAACATTAAAGAGAATAAAAAAATGAAACTATTGATCCAAAATTATTCTAATTCTTGCTCTAGTCAACCTATGTACTTCAATGAATGTCTTTCAAGAGCAAAGGTTGAATCAAAGTTATGGGATTTAAATGACCCGGTTAGCGTTTACGATAAACTAGACCTAGAAAAACCAGACATTATCATTGCTAGTTTTCAAACGGTTAGGCAGGAAATCTTGTCATATTTGAAATCTAACAATAGCATGAAAATTGTATTTGATATTACTGGTATTAATCAAGACATTCTAGATAATTTAGAATTACTGATTGAAAATGAACATATTGATTGTCCATTTTTTATCTCTCAAGACTATAAGTTTCTAACTACAGCCAAAGCAAAGAAAACTAAAACAATTAATTTATTGCCTTCATGCGACATTTTTGGTTATCAAACGCCAGTTCCTGATTTTCATGTTCAGGCCGCAGTTATATCGAACAAACTATGTGATAAGTTTACAGAATCTTGTGAGCATTATGAATCATATCACAAAGTATTATTAGCAGATAATCCAGATCCGTCTTTTGATCTACAAGCAAATGTTATTAATATGAACTCACTGTATCAAAAATATGACGAAATAGTATTAACGGGAGACGTAAACTTTACATGTTCTCAAGTTTTCTTTGATGGATTTGTTAAGTCTAAAAAATTAACTGTTAAGGTTCCAGATGAACAGAAAGACTTATTTAATCAAGTATTAGCGACACTGTTTTATGAAGAGGGAAATGAACCAAGTTTAGAAAATATCAAATCGCAGATTATTAAAAATCATACATGTTTTACACGTTCTTCACAGCTTGCTTCAGCTCTTGGTGATAAGATCGCTTCTGAAGCTTTGGCTAAGGTAGCGGAGCAACTATGAAAATATTAGTTCAGTTCCCAACATACGCTAGGCCAGATAAATTTATTTCATGTCTTAGTAAGTATGTAAACATGTCTAGCGAAAAGCACGACATAAAATTCAATATCAATTGCGATGAAGCTGATGTGCTATGCAACAATGCAAAGTTTGTTGCAGATGTTTGCACATTATTTCAACAAAAAGAAAACTGTGAATTTAGTCTAAAATTTGACAAGAACACAAACAAGATATCTGCTATTAACGATCATATTGATGCAAGATTTTTCGATTTTGATGTTGTAATTTGCGCATCGGATGATATGATTCCACAAGAAGATGGCTGGGATGACACAATAGCTACAGATATGGATATGTATTTTCCAGACCTAGACGGCGCCCTACACTACTCTGATGGTTATCAAAAGAATAACCTAATCACACTGTCTATTCTTGGTAGAAAACTGTACGATTATTTTGGTTATATCTACCATCCAGACTACAAGAGTCTTTATTGTGATAATGAATTTAGTCAAGAGGTTTACAAACTCAATAAAGTAAAGTACATTGACCATGTTATAATTAAGCATGAGCATTACAGCGAAAAGGATAATAGTAATTCTGGAGACTTTGACTTATCCGCTCAAAAAACCTTATATTACTCTGGAAGAGATCAAATGGTTTTTGAGAAGAGAAAAGAGCTAGGATTTCCAAAAGGAAGGATAACAAATGAATAATTTTGTTGTAACAGGCACAATGAATGGTTTCTTTTCTGTTTTTCGTGGTACAGTAGGAACACTGAGCCTCCTAGATAAACTGGAAGACCCCAATATATTCGTCTACTGGAATCAAACTCTATACAATGATAAAACTGGAGAAAATGCTTGGGAATACTATTTTGAACAAATTGGTATTTATAAAAAACAAATGAATTTCGTTCCTCATAATATTCTTCCAAGGGAATATTCTACTAGAGTAGAAATGAATCGCCTTATCAATAAGTATATCAAGGTAAAGCAACCTATTCAGGATAAGGTAAATACTTTGGTAAAAAAACTTGGCCCCAAACCCCTTGGTGTTCATATCAGGATGACCGACAAGAATAAATGCGAAGAACATGGAGAGCCTATCAGTGGTAGGCCGGTAGCTCTAGAAACATATATAAAACATATAAATAAATATCTTAATCATAATCCAAATTCTAAAATTTATCTGGCTACAGACGATTATAATGTATTGGCTACTATCCGAGACAAGTACGAAGAAAAAGTTGTTTTTTCCGAATGTATTAGATCCGAAGGTAAAACTAGCATCCATCATGACCTTCTCGGTAACAACAGACTGAAAGGTGAGCAGGTTCTCGTAGATTGCATGACGCTTTCAAAATGTAATCATTTAATCAAGGGAATCAGTAATGTGGCTTTATGCGCCATGTTCTGGAATTTAGACTTGACATCCGAAAACATGAATTCTATTTACAATAAAGATTACAGAGAGGATTTTGTATGCAAATTATGAATGAATTAATTATAGATGCAGTTAAAAGTAAGTCAATCGTATCTTTTGGTAAGATGGGTGGTACAGAAACGTCTTTTATTTATGATTTTATAAAAAACAACGGAAGATGCACAAAGAATCCACATGAACTTTTTTGGCAATCCGGTGTTCTGTGTTCAAATTTAGACTCTCTTACAGAGTTTATTAAAGTGTATATAAACGCTGCACTAAATATGGATCATTTAATAAAATGGTTTCATCCGCTAGGAGACGGACGGTTTTTAGATGAGGTTTGCTTACAACATTTAGGATATAAGAATGAACTTTTTAAAAGCCATAAAGAACTAGAGCCTTTTTTGAAAGGCGAAGAAGGTTGGCATTACCATCTGGGCGACACAAAACTATTGTTTGTTTCTCCATTTCCAGACACCGTTGCGATCCAAAAAGAAAAATATTCCGAAATATGGCAAGGCGCCCCCAAGCCAGATGTGGTAACAATTAGATATCCGTTTGCAGAATGTTACACTGGAGAAGAAGCCAAAGTAGAGTGGCAAGATAGACTAACTCAGATGAAAGAAGAAATAGCAAAAAAAGATTTTGATTTTGCCACACTTGGCTGTGGAGCAATGGGTCTACCATTATGCAACTTTATTAAAAACGAACTTGGTAAAGGAGTTATCTACCTTGGTGGTGGGAATCAATTATTATTTGGCATTAAGGGGCGAAGATGGGAAAGAGACAAGAACTTTACTAAAATCATAAATAATCCAGCTTGGATAAGACCCCTTGACTCCGAAACTCCTAAGTCACAAATTGAAGATGGTTGTTATTTCTAGTCTATAGGAAAAATTTTTAAATGAATAATATTAGTAGTGAACCTTTTTTAAGTGGATACACTTATCGTCATCTTGCTGGTCAGGCAATATGCGACAATGCCGACACTCATTATATGAAATCTACCTGCAAGGGTATCAATCCTGATACAGTTTACGATAATGAACTTTTATACGTTACCGGGAATCAGACTAAAAGATTTTTTAAAGAAATCGCACCAAAAATCAAAAGCAATTTTTCAGTCATTACAGCCCAGACAGATCCGGGAGTTGACGCATCTTATATTGAATTACTTCCAGATAATCTAGTTGCTTGGTGGTCAATTAATGTTCATGTAGATCATCCAAAGATTAATTCAATTCCGCTGGGATTACAGAACCTACATTGGCGCTGGGACGGTAATGTTCAAAGTAGTCCAGATACATACAAAAAATTTAGAGGTGTAGAAAAAACCAAAACATTAATAGGTTCGTTTTCCGTTGGAAATAATCAGCCCGAAAGATTAGCGTGTCTGAAAGCTACTAAAAAAATAAACTGCGACCTTAGAATGTTCCATCCTCAAGATAGACAAAACGAATACTACGTATTAGACTATTTTAATCAAGTGTCTCAATACAAATTTGTGCTTTGTCCTTGGGGTGCGGGTGTTGATACTCACCGACTGTGGGAAAGTTTATATCTAGGCTCAATACCGATTACTAGATATCACAAAGTATACGAAGCATTTAAAGATTATCCAATCGTCTTTTTGGATGACTGGTCAGAACTAGAAGGTTTAGATTTTGAAGACATATACCATCGTAATAAACAAAAGCTAGAGACAGAAAATAGAATTTACCTCGATTACTGGAACAATAAAATAAAAGGATTATAAAATGGGATATTTAGAAGATAATAATATCGACTATCCAGAGAATGATACATTTATACCATATGCGACAGAAACATATTCAAGAGATTTAACGTTATTAGAGATAGGCGCAGGCTTGCACTCTACTAGGGTTTTTTCACAATACTTTACCAAGATGTATTCAATTGAAAACAACTCTAGGTTTGAAAATATTTACCATGATAATTATATTCACATTGATTTAGACCCAAAAACTGGATGGTATAATAAAAAAGATTTTGAATCTAGAATACCAAAAGACTATGATCTCATTTTTTTAGATGGTCCAGCGGGGTATTGTGGTTTTACTGGCATGATTTCTTCTGAAAAAAGACCGTTTCGATTAGGGTTTTGTGAGATAAGTTGGGATGTTATCAAAAAAGATGTACCTATAATTGTCGATGATATATGGAGAGATTGGAGAGAAAGAGATGTTGTAAAATTTTTAAAGGATAAAGGGTATGAGTGTACAGACTATGAAAAATTTTCAGTATGTGAACCAAAATGAAACTAATAACAATATTTAATTTCCCAAATGACGATAATTATAATAAGCTGTGCCATTGGTGGCTTAAACAGGCTTTGAGTAATAGCGATATACCAATTGAAATTTGGTACTATGACAGTATTAATCATCTACACTATATTCCAGAAGTGTGGAATAAAAGAGTCAAGATGATACAAAAGCCAAAACTAGATATTTCTGATAAATTACACCCTGCGTTAATCTCCGATAAATCTAATCACAATGTTGGGTTTAAGTTATACAACCTGTGTAATGAGACACAGCCATTCATTTTTGTGGATGCGGACGCGATTATATTTGAAAATCTAAACTCTTTGATAAGGGCTTCTAGACGCAAGCCATTTATCGCTGTAGATCATCAAGATATTCCCGGTCACACTTCCCACATTCCAGTTAAGTTTTTGAACAGTGGATTGCAAGTGTGTAGTAGTCCAGAGTTGCTAAACCTTGAAGACATCATTCATTATCAAAATCTACATCATGAATATTTAGTTCCCGGAACTGACCAGTCTATGCTGTGGACATACTTTAAACATATAGAATATGATTATACAGATGATGAGATAGACTGGAGGT
>Ga0181563_10003653_pt1 | contig 14642 bp, 17 predicted proteins | sample 011ome_25_FD_133759 | JGI IMG/M metagenome (GOLD analysis project Ga0181563, IMG submission 133759) | Coastal salt marsh microbial communities from the Groves Creek Marsh, Skidaway Island, Georgia - 011512CT metaG (megahit assembly) | ecosystem: Environmental > Aquatic > Marine > Intertidal... | reverse complement strand
AGATGGCAATTCGTGCACGTGGGATGCAACTGCTTGGAAACTAAATTCGGGTTCAGTAATATTTAAAACAGAGTCGAATTGGGAGCAATGGTTTTACAAAGAATACCTGCCTTGGGTGCATTATGTACCCATAGCGGATGATTTCAGCGACATCCAAGAAATGTATGCATGGTGTGAAGCGAACCAGGAAAAGTGCGAGAAGATGATTCGCAATGCAAAGGAACTTTTTCAAACAATATACATGCATGAAAACGTGCTAAAATATGTAAACAATTTGTTAGATCACTTGATGGATGAACAGGCCAAGGCCAGGGCCAAGACCTAATTAAGCTTAAGCCGAGCTAGAACAACCTGCACTACAAGGCGTGCCGTTGCCATTGCCGCGAGGAGGATATGCGGCCAACTCGGGCGGAGGATTTGCGCATTTTCGTTGAATTTGCAACGTGTATTGACTAGAATCTTGTGGTTGTTTTATGAATTTGGTATAAGGTGCGCTGGCAGCCATGCTATTATATTTGAATCGTGCCGTAGAAGTGCTACACAAGGTGGGGCTACACAACACTTTGTGATCAATATATTTGGCATCTTTATTGACATCGGTGACACAAATATTGGCAGCGGATACTTGTTGTAAGTAGACGCCTTGAGAAGCAGAGTCGACTTGATTGCCAGTATACATGGGTTTGACCCAGTAATTAGGGAATTTGCCGTTATTTAAATAGCGGTATTTTTTTTCCAACATACCTTTGGTGCTGATGACAGAGGGTTTCACATACATGTACTGATCGCCCAACGCGATGACTTCATTGCTGTTAAATACAGGTAAAGGTTGCGCATAAGTTCCGCCACGTCCGCCATTGCCGATGGGATGAACCCCTCGGAAAGGTGTGCCTTGTTTGGACATGCGCATATTTTGTCCGACAGCTCCAACATTTCGATGAGGTCCATTGAGAGAAAAACCAACGGGTCCATAACTTTCAATAGCAAGTTGAAGACCGCGAGTGCTGTGGCCAAAGGGACCTTGAGGTAGCCAGTATCCGCCGGGTGGTTTCCCGCTACGATTGGACCCATACTGAATGACAGATTTTCTTTTCATTGCAACAATAGACATAATATAACATAAGAAGAGATAATACTTGAGTAAGATATTGAAATAAACTTGTTCAAAGATCAAACTATGAGTAATTTTCGCGCGCCAGGATCTGTGTCAATACATCGTAAAAGGAACCAATAAAGTTTGGTCTGTGCGATGAATTCAAGCAATTGTGCGCTGGGTTCGGCGCCCTCGGTGTCCGTCAAGCAAAAAGTAATGAGCGATCCTAAACTATAATAGACAGCCGTGAATGCAACATGCGACGGAAGTGATATCAATCGTTTGATTTCGGGAGCAAGATGCGGTAGTTTTACCGAAAAAGGTGCAGTAAACCAAATGCGTCCAAGGGAATCAATGGGCATCAATTGTTCCACGTCGATACAAAAAAAGGTCGAATCATCAATAACAAGTACATGGTTAGTGTCGAACCACGAGAATGTATGCGCTCGTTTTTCTAAATAAAAAAGTTGTTGTCCCAGACATTGCGCCAATTTCATACCTTCATTATATTGAAGTTTCTCTCTACGTTGAGAGAGAAAAGATCGCAAAGAGCAAACACTTTTGGCATAGAAGCTGATTTGGGTAAATGTTTGTGTAATGGTGGTTCCGCCAAACATATTGGACTCTGCAAGTGCTCTGCAAAACACCTCGCAAGGTTCGCAAAACGTTAAAACGCATCGGTTGCCGACGATATTGTATGGCGTTGGATTCATAGAAACAAGTATATAGTAGTTTTCAAGTAAATATCTTTATTTGAAAACCAGTGCAAAATAATAACCTTTGGTTCCAGCCCACAACCTAACGCGCCGCCACCAACAGCGCCGGTTCGTCTTTAAATGGGTCCATTAATTTATCTATAAAAGTATTTAAAGCCAATGGGTTGATGACCTTGGTCCTGTTTTTACAGCCGAACCAAGTTAGCAACCAGTGCTTTTGCGTATATTCATGGTTTAAGATTTCTTGTTGAAACATTTGGTCTATCACGGAAAAGGCGGATTTCAGCGCGAGTATGCCCTTCACCAAGTCCTTTTTCAAGTTGAATAAATATACCAACCGCTCCTTGTCTATTGATGTAATCGACATTTCTTTTGTATTGATATAACGTATTTCATTCTTCACATTTTTCAATATCGTAATTGTCTTCTTTCGGTGGTCGTCAATTTTTTTTATGATGGAAAAAATGTTCGTATTGTAAATAATGGGATATTGCATGCGAATCGTTCGCGGAATCAAAAACTGATTCGTCTCCTTGATCTCTGAAATCTTCTTCTCCACATCAACCAATTTACTTTTCATTTTTGTATCCAACTCTTTCCTACCAATATCCAACTTATCTTGGATAACATATCTCTCATCTCTTGTTAATTTTTTATTATAGAGAGAACGTTCCAACGTAATATCGTGAAATAATAACACATACCCGCTCGTAAATTCAACTGACGACTGCAACTTGTCATATTGATGAGCAGATATTTTGTGCGCTTCTGACGCAGCATCCAGTTTGAAATAATTCACCAGCGCCAACAAAAAAGCAATCGTTGCGTTGATCGAAGAGAGAAAAAACGCGCCCCATGGATAATCCTTGACAACGGCCGCCACAACTGTCGCCGCAGTAGAAAGCAAAATGGCAGGCATCATCAACTTGTTCAATTGTTGCTCGGAATAATACTTGGCCTCCATGTAAATCATTTTTTGTCCCTTCAAATAACTGGCCAATATGTCAAGCGATGAAGAGTGTCGATGGTTTTCATCAAAATAATATTTATTTATACTCGTCTCGACTTCGTTATAATTAAGACGTTTATACAACTTTTTTGCATGATCGTCTGGTGCATTCGTCGCACTATCCTCACTATCGCTTAAATCACTCCCACTTTCTGCATAATATTTTTCACCATCCATATCACTGATACTTTTGCGCACGGATTTTAATGCATTAAATGAAGTAGATAATAATCGCGATTTTTCAGAAACAGCACCAACAACAGGCGGTATATTATCATCTTGAATCATAATGGCAACTGATGCAGAAGAATTTTCCGCATCATCAACAGACAAATCCACATTCTCATTTGTTTGACTCATATATATTCACTCCACAATTTTATTTTATAAAGATAGTGTATATGAGTCAAACCCGTAAATATGTTCCTTGGAAAGGATGGAAAAAAGAAAAACCTGGAACCCATCAAAAAACTATCATGATGAAACGCTGCGGAAAAAAATGCTTTTTAGGTCCCAACAAATCATTTCCAATATGTAAAAAAAACACATGCAAAATCAGCAAAAAAGGCGTATATGCTGCTTATGTACGCGCCCGACAATATCGCCGATATAAAATATCAAAAAAAGCAAAACGAATGTTAAACAAGTAATGGATGAATCGTAACAATCGTTGCACGACACGTCGGACACGTGTTACGACGACAATTAACCCACTTATTGATACACTCAGAATGATATGTGTGTCCACATAATGCATTTTTGGTACTATCTGGATCAGCATCAGAACATAACACAGCAACATCTTTGACTTCTTTTAATGGGTCAAAACAAATGCGACACATGGTTTCCGAGTCAGCACTATACATTCCAATGAAACTTTGAATCGGAATCCTGCTTGCCAATACATTGGTCGGCGCGGTTTGTGTATTGCGACGAATAGAAACATATTGCGACCACCCCATAGTAGCAATTCCTTGCATTTGTCTCATAACCCACCCATAAGAAGAGCCAGAATGCAACCCCCCTGTTTCAGTTGCACCAAGCGCAATATCGATCTGTTCACGTATACTACCACGCTCAGGCAGATTATACATAAATCCACCTCTTCCTGGATCGGGAATCATCGCCAACCAACCTTCTGAAACCGAGTTAACTGAGTTATATGCGTCTTGTAACATTGTGCGTTCATGATTGTCATGCACAAAAGAAAAGTCGCCACGTTCAGGTATGTCATCTATCATGGTCTTCATTATAATAGGTATCCTATCTTTATATCAAAATCATAAATAATAACGCTGAATGGAATACATCTTAATAAAAATTGAATATAAAAATTCAATCTAATAATATATTAATAGATGAAATCAATATATTATAACTGGATAAAATCTCGAAACGTAGAAGAATCATATATAAAACCAATGATAGAGGAAGAGATATGGGGGCAGTTTGTGGATTTAGAAACAAATCATCATATTAACAGCATTCAACCTAAAAAAAAAACATATAATGCGTTTATCAAATATGAGCCATCTTTGTTGACAATCCAAGAAAATGTAGTAAACATTCCGTCTAATAAAAGTATGATATATGACGCAACATCATCTACGTTTATATTATCAACGAGTTTAGTATTACTATATGTTAGCACACATGTATTATTTAAATATTGTGCTTGACTTATGGCTGACAATAACAATCTGGCGTAAAATCATTCGCTGGACACCCACCATCCACAAACGCATTCGTATCTAGAATTATGTAATTAACAAATTTTTGAATGGCGCATGGCGTGTCTCCAGATAATTTATTGTCTGGATCAATCGTGTAATAAGAATAGATGGGTATCAATGTAGGATCAATTTTGGCGGGTTTACCTGGGTCAGTATTCAATTCTAGTATAAGGATATTATTTAAATCTAATTGGGTAATAAGATTCACTTGTAGATTTGTCTTGTTAAAAGGTAAGACATTGCATCCATTATCACATGCTGAATTTGTAATTTTACGAATCGCCATCAATTCGCCTTGAGAATTAATATGATTCGTTCGTTTACAATTGTAATAAATATGATTGGCTCGTTTATTTGCCATGACATCCGCATAAGAAAAATGTTTGGTATAGTTTCCAAAAGCGGGTTTTGCTGGAATGATAGTATATGCGTGCGCCATATATACTATCTATATAATTTGGTTAGTGAATGGATATTTATATTTTATGTTTTATGTTTTATGTTTTATGTATGTGTTTTTATTGTTTGAATATATCGACTCCAACTAATGAGCCATTTGAAATATAGTCAATACAAGCCCCACCGCCAGTAGAAACAAAATCAAACTTATGTGGGTATTTGTTGACAAACCCAGCTGTATCCCCACCTCCAATGATGACTTGTTTTCCTGAATCCATTAACATTTCGACCAATGCAACACTTCCCTTACAATACAATTCATTCTCCACCACACCAAGAGTTCCATTCCAAAAAATGACGTCGCATTCTTCCACAAGTTTGGCTAAATCACGGATACTATCATTCCCCACGTCGTAAAAGAATTTATCATGTGGTAAATAATTTGTTGTATAATGATATCGGTTATTGGGATCTGTTCCAATACTTGTCGAACAATATCCGTCAGACATTAAATGAATATGTGCCTTGTTCTGACTGATTTGATGAATGTAATCGTCCATTTTATCTTTGATTATACCATTAATATTCCCCCCAGCAATATAGATGTGGTTCATTTTTTTAGAAAGAGCGTCCAATAAGGGCAGTTTATCGTGGACTTTGGCGCCACCACAAATCGCCAAAAATTTTTTATTCTCCTTGTTTTCCATGAGTATTTTCAAAGCTTCCAATTCGCTATTCACTAAATATCCAAAGGCACGTTCATGACACTGGACGCCACAAATGCTTAAATGGTCGCGATGCATACAACCAAACGCATCATTTACATAAAAATCGCCAAGTTTTTGTATAACCTGTCTAGCTTCATTGTCCTCTGGATATGCCATATAATCAGTTTCCTCTTTGTGAAATCGAAGATTTTCAAGCAAATAAACTCGGTTAGTGCCTAAAGCCAATGTATCCAATGTAGCTTGTGTCAGTCCATGTTCCAAAAAATAGATAGGTTCATCCAGACCAAAGTAAGATTGGATTTTATCTAGATAATGTTTCCAACTATATGTATCAGTATGTCCCTTGGGTCTTCCAAAATGCGACATGATAACGAGACGATTTGCACCATCTGCCAGAATTTTACGAATCGTCGGCATAGAAGATGTGATGCGATAATCGTCAGTAATTTGGAAATCCTCGGTGGTTGGGACATTCCAATCCACACGAAGCATCACATTCTTATTGCGCAATTGAATATGAGGATTTTCAATAAAACACTTATCAGGAGGAAGACCAAACTGAATGACTTTTTCGAGCATACGCACGACTTGAGCAGAATAAGACCACTCGTTGTCATACCAAATCATAATCTTGAATCGATTTCCGCCCAAATGCATAGATGCCTTTTTGTCCACAATAGACGGGCATGTGGTGGTTAAAAAATCACAACTAACCAAATTTAGCGGATTCACTTGAATAAATGAGTGCTGTTCAAGCGCAGTCATAATTTCATCCAAGGACGTTTTTTCTTCCAACTCCACATTCAAGTCCACTATAGAGACGTTGCTAACAGGAACTCTCAAGGAAGTGCCATACACTTTTCCGTCCAAGCTCGGTATAACATCATAAATGGCTTGAGATGCTCCAGTTGAATGAGGAATAATATTATTCAAAATAGAGCGATGAGTTCGGTTGTTCGAATTGATAGTATCTACAGTCGTCTGTGTAGCTGTCGCCGCATGAATGGTAGTAAAATTGGCATTATGAATTTTGTATGTATCATTCAAAAATTTTAAAACAGGCGTAATACAATTTGTGGTGCAAGATGCGTTTGAAATGACTTTTTCGCCAGCATATTTGTCGTCATTTACATTGAAAACAAACATCGGTGTTTTGTCCTTGGGTGGTGCAGACATGACCACATAATCAACTTGATGTTGCTGGCATTTTGGCGATGTTAAATAGGCGCCGGTCGCTTCAACCACATGATTGATACCATAACTCTTCCAATCCAACTCGCTGGCATTTTTGTTTCTGAAAATACGAACAACGTTCTCTCCAATTTGAAAATTGTCCGCGTCAATAATTTTAATGGTCTGTTGAATAGTGTATTTGTGCGCACTATCGTGTTTCAGATAGGTTTCCATATATTTGATATCAAAGTCAAATGCATTAATTGCGGCAACTCGAATAAGCGGATGTTCCAATATCTGAATAAAAACCGCTTTGCCAATTCGTCCAAACCCATTAATGCCAACAAAAATCATTTTTATATGATTATTATATTCTCGTATTTAAGATGTTTTACTTGAACTATGTTTTATATATTAAAGATAAAATACAATAAAAATTATAAATAATGTTGTCGGTTGAACCGGATAACCAGACAGATAATAAAGAAAAACAGCAAGAACAGCAAGAACAACAAGAACAACAAGAACAACAAGAACAACAAGAACAACAAGAACAGCAATGTAAAATATGTTTGGGTGTAGGGTTGATTAAAAGAAAGGAATTGAAATGCGAACATTGTGGGTCATCGATCCCATTTCCTTTGCCATATACGCCGCCCTATGAAACATGTGAAGAATGTGATGGTTCAGGGACCCAAATAATATCTTCTTCTGCAAAAAAATAATAAATAATAAATAATAAATAATAAAAAATATTAAAAATATTTTACGCAATATATTATTATGGAGCCGATAACAGCTTTAGGTATATATCTTACATTTAGTATATTTAGTATAGGAATGATTTATTTTCAGCAAGATACACATATGAAACGTATTTACAAAAATTTTGAATAGAATAATTTATATTTTGTATAACATAAATTATTCAAAATGATAATTGATTTATGCGGAAGTCTCACCATTAACAGAAGGTACGTCATCTCCAGTCGTAAAAGATAGACAAAAACTATAATCCATATTGTTTAAATTGATAATACGTCCATATTCGTCCAACATTTGAATTTGCATTTTTTCAATGTTTACTGGTCCATAGTATTCACGTGGAGTGGTAATCAATCCAATGTTGCTAAAGGTCACTGAAGCAGCTACACTGGATTGAACTGCAACTCGTGCAAGAATATTCTTGTTCAAGAGTGAATCATTAAAAGCACTAAAAAACGTATTGTTTGCATTGTTATAATCATCTATGGCTAAATAAAGATAGGATGCTCCAGCCAAGTTCAATACACCTTCAGTAATATATGCCGAATTGTTTATATAAATTCCGTTGCGAAACCCAAGTTTCCATCCGAGTTTTAATGGAAGTGGTGTCGAATAATCTGGATTTCCTTTAATATTTGCTTGTAAATCAATGACAAAGTTAAAAGGAGTAGCAAAAGGATAACTGGAATTTACTGCAACGATAAGTTGGCTGGATCCACTTGTAGCTGATACATTTTCATTCACAGAGAAATAAATGTATTGCAAATAAGTAGTTGTAGATAATGTTTGCAAGAATTTGTTAATTAAGTCAACGGCGTCGTGTGCGGTAAAATTGCCGTCTGGAACGATAATAGCTATTTGTTCCAAGTCGCCTGCTGCTTCAGAACCAGCGCGTAGCCAAAAAAAATTGTTTTCAAGCATTTTACTGACAGAGTAAAATGCGGTGGGTGGAAACTCAATAGCAGACAATTTCATAGTGACAACAGAATTGATTTTCATTGGCAGATTGATGTGAAAATTGCTGGATTGTGACACATAATAACTCTCTCTAAATCTAGTATCGATATTCAATACTATGTTGTTGTTGCGCTTTTTCACAGGATTGATCCATCCGGGGAAATATTCGCTAGGATGGGTAGGCATATATATTTGAGTAGGAACCTTGGCGGGTTCGGGTTTGATGGTTGCAAGAGCCAAACTAGGAGTTTTATCTGCTATTAAGAATTGTTTGGCTTGTTCAATAAATTTCAAAGTTTGTATTTTTACGATTTGATCGACGGCTTCATCTGACAAGATATTATCTCTTAATATTTGTTCTTTCTGTAATAATTCAGTATCTGTATAGGTAGGTGTAAGTTGAAACATATCTTCCAACTCAACCTTTGTATAATTTTTCAAATTTAAATCGAATTTACTCATTGGCAGTATATATATATATTTTATAAAACAAATTTGCTTCAACTAACATATAACCATCATATTGAAAAGCTAGGATAATATATAAAAATTGAATTAAAGACATGTTATCATAATAAATAGTATCAATTGCATGGAATTATCAGAAGAACAGAAGATTATTTTCAATAAATATGTTAATGGGGATAACATATTTATTACTGGACCAGGAGGTACAGGTAAATCTGCGCTGATTCGCGAGATATATAAACACGCTACCGAGTATCAAAAAAAGATACAAGTATGTGCATTGACTGGTTGCGCAGCATTATTGCTTCATTGCAGAGCAAAAACAATACATTCCTGGGCGGGAATTGGTCAAGGTATAGGCACCATTCAAGAAGTGGTAGAGAGAGTGGTAAAAAGCAAGTATAAACAGAAAACGTGGGTCGGGACAAACATTTTAATCGTGGATGAAATCAGTATGATGTCCAAAAAGTTATTTGATATTTTGAATGAGATTGGAAAGCGTGTGCGAAAAGATTCGGATCGTCCGTTTGGCGGGATTCAGGTGATATTTTCAGGGGATTTTTATCAGCTACCTCCGGTTGGAGACAAGGATGATATTGAATCGAGTCAATTCTGTTTTGAGAGCGAGGAATGGAATGCTGTCTTTTCAAGAGAGAACCAAATCCGTTTGGTGAAAATTTTCCGCCAAGCCGATCCAGTGTATGCAAACATTTTGAACCAGTTGCGCGAAGGCAAGCTGAAGCGCAGTTCCTACGAGTTGTTGCAAAAACATATTGGCAAGCGGATTTCGGATGAGAGTGATATTCAACCCACCAAACTTTATCCACGTCGTCATAGTGTAGAATCGATTAATAACGCCGAAATGAAAAAGATTGGAACCGACGAGAAGAAATATCAAATGAGGCGGCTAGTCGATTTGGTGCCAACTAGGAAGACATACAGCAAAGAAGAGGTAGATTACGAGTACAAATACTTGGAGTCCAGCATACAATGTGAGCAATGCGTTCAATTAAAAGTGGGGGCACAAGTAATGTGTGTGGTGAATATGGATACAGCTTCTGGATACACTTTATGCAACGGGAGTCAAGGAATAGTGGTTCGTTTCAACGAACAAAATCTGCCTGTCGTGCGATTTCGTGGTATTCCGATTCCCATTCCCGTAGAGTATCACAATTGGATCAGTGAATCGATCCCGAGTATTGGTGTGGCGCAATTACCACTGATTTTGGCATGGGCGCTAACAATACACAAGGCGCAAGGTGCGACGTTGGAGTTGGCGGAGATAGATGTGGGTAATAACGTTTTTGAATGTGGGCAAACATATGTCGCCTTGTCGCGAGTCAAGTCGCTTGATGGGTTGTATTTGACCGCGTTTAATTACCAAAAAGTATATACAAATAAAAAGGTCAAAGAGTACTACAAGGAAATGGAAAAATGTATTTAGGTTTGGGTGTGTGGGTGTGTGGGTGTGTGGGACAAAAAAACAAATATAAAAAATGAGACAAGAGGCGGTGGCTCCTCTGAAACATTTTTATGGATTTTTATATTTGTTTTTGCAAAGGCAGGCAAAGGCAGACAAAGGCAGACAAAGGCAGGCAAAGGCAGGCAAAGGCAGGCAAAGTCATTCAATCACATTCCATCTCGTTGTTTTCGTCTTCGTCGTCAGACATGAAGAGCTCTCTGGGCACCATGGGATCATCATTTTCATCGACGTAATAATGCAAAGAAGCTGTTCGCATTAGTGGTGGAGCTCTAATAGCACGTTCATGTATGAAATGATTTTCAATCTCGGCACGAAATTCGGAAGCATCCGCATGCACATCAGTATTGTTAATGATATCCATCGGAGTGCACATAGTAAGATCATCCGCCGCATTTGAAGTAGTGTCATACTCGTGATCATACTCCTCCTCGTCTTCATGCGAAGACATTATGGCAGCTTCATATGTTTCCTCATCACATGGGTGGATAGCAGCATTATCATTCTCGTATTCATCATCGTCAGAATCATCATCACTTCTGCCATCATCAATCATTGCATCATTCAACATAGACATGGTCAACGGATCGGTTTGAAATCCAGTTCCAGTTGAAGTTAACCATTCAGGGTCTTCCAAATACTTGATGCGAGATTGAAGATTCGCAATCTCTTCTTGCAATTGCGGAATGATAGCAACCCTTTCGGTAAGCTGTGCGACCTTGGTCTCAAAATTGGCTTGCATAATCCGCATGTTTTCTGTAAGCTGATGAATGTTGAGATCGGAATTAGGAACTGGGTGCTTGTTTTCGCACAAATCCCAATAATGTCCTTGACCATCAACTATGAGACGCATTGCTTGATTGTTCGCGTGTTGTTGGACAATTTGATTCATGCGGAAACTATTGTAAGGATTAAAGTGCACAAATACCTTGCGAATGCGAGTGTTATGCTCATGTGGTGGCAAGAAGTCAACGCGGTCAACTTGTCCAAGTTCAAATGTGTTGAATATTTCTGCAATCATAACATCGGAAAACGCAACCGGAATGTTGGGAATATAAACGCTATACATACTTGATAAATTTAAGCTTGATGCTATTGTAGTTGTTAAACTGATGCATATACCTCCTTCCAAACAATTCATTTCAATTTTTTTTACAAATAAAAATTGAAATGGCGCAAAATAGGCAAACGATGATTTATAGTCGTTTTCTTCGTCCTAGATATGACGCGGCCGTTGTGCCAACCATTCCGTATGCAGAGTGAGGTTTATAAATAAAGTTTTTACTATACGTAAAACACAACGTATTGCTGCAATTGTTGTATATTTTATTGTAGGGTAACGCAGTGGTATCAAACATGGTGATAAAATTGCCTGACCTAAAAATGCGATTCGTGGAAGCAGTTTCAGTAACTATGGGCATGTATAATATACATATAGAAAAGTTTAATCATTTTGCTCCTTCACATGAACTGCAACCCGATTTTGCAAATCGAACGCGGTTGATCATTCCCATGTTGTTTAATCCGCCTGATTCGTTGGCAGCACGTGGTATTTGAGTTCGGTTAATGACACTACGTGAATGCTGAACACCCGGCTGCGGAACAATTCCCCATGTTTGTGTAGGATTCGAATGTCTTAAAATTTGCATACCAATTTTTGCAGGCATTTATACTACTACTAAATATTTTAAATTATACAAAAACATCTTTACCAGATATTCATACAAAATATATATGTATCATTACAATACGTGAATCACATCTCCACAAGCAATCTCATATTTGCATTGTAAAAGGAAAGAGTCGCTTCGGCTGTATCCATAAAACTGATTTTGTTCTGAACATTCAGTATCTGGGCATACACATTCACTTTCACTTGTAAAGCTAGCAGGATCAAATAATGCATTATTTACTTCTGGTTGCACATTATCTACATACAAATTGGTTTCGTTTTTGTTTTCCGGACAATTACAACCTGCAACAATTCCCGTTTTAAACACTTTGCCCCCATATACTGGATACGCTGGGTTGAATGGAATTGGAAGCCCAAAATAAGCGGGCACATCTTGCTGGCGCACTGGTCCCTTTCCTTTCAAGCGGGCTAAATATCTTGCATAAGAATTGTGTTTAATATCCACTCCCGCACCACCAGGAGATAATGCTCCCGGGCGCAATCGCGTAATAGTATGCTTTGTGCTATTGCCACTTGGATTTGTGCCAGATGCGTTGGCGCGCTGCTCGTGTTGGTCTTTGCGGTCACTCATTTGATTCCAGTTCACACCATAGGTAGTATTTGGACGCTGATATACCGACAGCGCGCCTAGATTCATCGTATAAATCGACGACGGCACGCGCACAGTATTCTGTATAAGTTTTTGTCGCTGATATTGGGCAAACGGCGACATGCCGGCCAAATTTTGATCACATCGCCCACTCCGGCAATTAAATACTCTTGTACAAGTAGCCATTTATATTACATTAATATTAAAATTGAATTGACAATCAAATCATACGGATAATATACATATACAACACATGAAATGGCATTGTAATCACTGCACAAAAGAATATACCAAAAAAACGTCATTGGTTAGACATCAGCTATTATGTGAGTTTCTACACAAGTCAAAGAGAGAAAAACAGGTCGATTTTGAAGAGACGGGCACTATGCCTTCTTATACCGAGTTGGTATTCATTGTACAAGAACTCGCCTATAAACATAGTCAAGTCGAAAAGAAATTAACCGAGTTGGAAAAACAGCAATCAATACAATATAAAAAATGCAAAGTGAATGTGGAAGAATGGCTTAATCAGCACAGAAAACCACCCTACGCATATGCGGAGATTGTGAGTCATTTGAATATTCAGCCCGAACACGTAATGATGCTATTTGAAACCAAACTGATTCCGATTCTTTGCAAGATACTGGAAACGGACCTTGTCAAATTAGAGTGTCCGTTGTATTGTGTGAAAAATACACTCTATTGTTATACGACCCAGTGGGCTGAGCTTGACAAAAAAAATCTCGTTCAAATGCTAAACAAGATATATCATTTGTTCTTGAATGGATTGTGTGATTGGCGTGTCGCGAATATAGAACGGCTAAATGCCAGCGATAAGTTAAGTATTTCATATAATCAAGCCATGATTCGATTGATGGATGTGGATTTTAATCAAGACGTGAACTTGAATAAAATCAAGACGCATTTATGCAATCATTTGAGATGTGAATTGAAAAACGTGTCGGAATATGAATTTGAATAAGCTGGATTGTTTGTTTGGATTGGCTTTATGTGGGGTGCTTATTTTATTTCTTTGTGTTCCATTCGGGTCTTTTTTATTTGGGCCAATTACTTACATCAAACGCTCAACGAGCTGTTCGATACTAAAATGAATGTTTTCGGCTGGCACAAAATTATACATCAAATCAAATCGTTCTGGCTCGACATCAAATAGTATATGGGCTTCTTTACCCAAACCGATAGAATATCCCAATTCTAGATGCGCCGATTTACCCGCGGGCATGACCATGACAACTATGTCAGATGAATCAATGTGTCGCTTATCAAACTCAAAGCTGTTTCTAGCAGCAAAACACGTCAATGCTTCTTTATAGCCCCAACCTCGCTGTTTTGCATATTGAAAAAGAAAATGATCGGCTTCGGGACCTGGCGTTATCCATTGATCAAATACATCGTATTTCGGTCGTAGCTTGGCTGCTATTGAAGGAATATTGTCATTTTTCAGAGCTCCTATAATGTAAATTTTTTTTTGCAACCCAGTTTCCGACAACATGAATATGTATTTTATATGTCAAATTCTTTAATAAGATTGTGTTATAAATGCATTATACGGGTTTTTTATGATGATGAAGGTGCAGGTTTTTTATGATGATGAAGGTGCAGGAAACCAGTCATGTTCAGATGGCTCTAGAGTTGGGAATTTGTTGACGCCATTCATTTCATAGATCGTGGGGAATGTTCCAGTATCGCGTTGATTCATTTGAAAAGGATCACATTGATCTATAATCATTCTTGAATTTGTCCGAATAAGAGCGGGAGGACGAATCGAATCACTTCGTTCCAACATGGGAGCGGGAGGACGAATCGAATCACTTCGTT
>Ga0181563_10003642_pt1 | contig 14665 bp, 22 predicted proteins | sample 011ome_25_FD_133759 | JGI IMG/M metagenome (GOLD analysis project Ga0181563, IMG submission 133759) | Coastal salt marsh microbial communities from the Groves Creek Marsh, Skidaway Island, Georgia - 011512CT metaG (megahit assembly) | ecosystem: Environmental > Aquatic > Marine > Intertidal... | reverse complement strand
GATAGACCTGATACTTTGCGTGGCGTTAGTTTGACGTATGCAGTATTAGATGAGGTTGCGGATATTAAACCAGAGGCGTGGGAGCAGGTTATTCGTGCGAGTTTGAGTGATAAGCGTGGTCGGGCCATGTTTATTGGTACGCCTAAGGGACGTAATTGGTTCTATGACCTGTGGAATTTGGGACAGGATAAGGTAGATGAGGATTGGAAGTCGTGGCACTTTACTACTTCGGACAACCCTTTGATTGATGCCAAGGAGATCGAGTCGGCTAAGAAGACGTTATCTACGTTCGCGTTTAAGCAAGAGTACATGGCTTCATTTAGTAACGCTGGCGCGGACGTGTTCAAGGAAGAGTGGATTAAGTACGGGGTTGAGCCTGAGCATGGGAGTTACTTTGTAGCGATTGACTTGGCGGGGTTTGAGGAAGTTGCCAAGCAAGCGGCTAATGCCAAGAAGCGGCTAGACGAATCTGCCATTTGCGTGGTGAAGGTGACCGATGATGGGAAGTGGTTTGTTAAGGAGATTGAGCATGGGCGCTGGGATATTCGGGAAACGGCGGCTAAGATATTGCTGAAGATGCGGGAGTACCGGCCACTTAGCGTGGGGATTGAGAGGGGGGCGCTGAAGAATGCGGTTTTGCCGTATTTGAGTGACTTGATGCGTAAAAACAATGTGTACTCGCACATTGTGGATTTGACGCATGGGAATAGGAAGAAAACCGATAGAATCATCTGGTCGTTGCAGGGTCGCTTTGAGCACGGGCGGGTTATCCTTAACTCGGAAGAGAAGTGGGATGACTTTGTTGACCAGTTGCTGATGTTTCCCTCTCAGGGCGTACACGATGATTTGCCAGATGCGCTTTCCTACATGGATCAGTTGGCGGTGACCAGCTACTTTGAAGAGGCTGATGATGAGTGGGAACCGATGGACATAATTGCGGGGATTTAATATGGGATTATTTGATCGGTTGATGCAGCCCCAGGCAGCACCAAGGCGTAATCTTATGGACACGCAGATGGTGCGCCGCCCTAGCGAGTCGTATCTGCGCCAGGATTACCCGATGGTGTATGGCGCACTTGGCGGTTTGTTTGGTACTGCGCCCGATGAGATGGCTGGCAGCGTACTCGATCCCAATACCGCTGCCGTGCGCCGAGGCGCTGAGTACGGATTTCCTGTTGGTACTGCGCTTGGGATGCTGCCTGCGGCAAGATTTACTAAAGGTTTGCCTGTAGGGATGGGGATTAAGGATGTATCTTATCGCGGTTCGCATACAGCCCCAGGCCCTAATTTTGGAGCGCCATTGTATGATTTAACTGGTGGTGGTCAAATGTATCCTGCTGATGTTTATTCAGCAAAAGCTGCTCAATATTACGGTACTGGTTATGCAAAAGCAGATAAAGAGGCTTTTGAATTAGCAAAAAAAGTTCGTGGCAATCCTGATGCGGAAGTTACTATGTATCGTGCTGTTCCCAAAGATGAAAGTATTTCAAATATTAATGCTGGAGATTGGGTTACTTTAAGTAAGGACTACGCAAAAAATCATGGTGAATCTGTGCTTGGTAATAATTACAAAATAATTAGCCAAAAAGTAAAAGCCAAAGAATTATGGACAAATGCTGACTCAATCCATGAGTTTGGGTACAACCCAGAAAAGTTATCCAATCAATCACCCTACCCCCAACAAGCAGCCTTAGACCTTGCCCAGCAACGGGCTGCATTGCCAGTTAGTGAAGGTGGATTGGGATTGCCTGCTGGCAATACGGCAGAGCAAAGGGCTGCGGCGATGGGTGGCAAAGAAATGGTTCATTTTTCTAGGGCTGGCGGTGATTACACAACGCTAGATTCTGGGAAGTTTGCTATTGCGCCTTTTGATGCCGTGGGTACTCATGTTGGTACACCACAAGCTGCAATGGAAAGATTCCAAAATACAGTTGGCTACAAAGTAAATAATCCAAATTACGCTAATGATGAGTTAAGAGGCGCTAGTTATCCAGTTACTATTTTGGGTGACAGACCCATGATGAATCAAAACAATATGCCTTTTGGGGAAGATGACCTTAATACTCTTTTGCGCCAACAGGGTGGGCATAACTGGTCTGATATTCAAGGCGGAAAGATGACCTACCAAGATATGAATGCTAACTTGCGTAAAAAATTGTTTGAAGAACAAGGTTATACAAGCATTCCTTATTACAACGAAGTTGAAGGCAAAGGGAGCATTAGTTATATTACGCCCCCAGAAAACATCCGTTCCCGCTTTGCCGCATTTGACCCATTCCGTAGGAGTGCAGCCATTGCCGCGACTATGGGAGTTGCTGCACCTGATTTGTTAGCCAATGAGTTAGACTACCCCAGCAACCCCATGTATACAGACCCTTTGGGGTATTCGATAAGGTAAATCATGGACATTTTAAAATCAAGCGAGTTTGACGAGCCTACGGAGAACGACAAAGAGTTAACTGCCTTTGTTGTTGACCACTGTGACCGTTGGCGCGACTACCGCAACACCAATTTTCTGGATAGTTATCTGGAATACGAGCGCATATTCCGATGCGAGTGGGCTGCGGAGGACAAAACCCGCGATTCTGAGCGTTCGCGCATAGTTACACCGGCAACCCAGCAGGCCGTTGAGACTCGCCATGCTGAGATCATGGAGGCGATCTTTGGTCAGGGTGATTTCTTTGACATCAATGACGATTTGAAGGACGTTGACGGGAATCCCTTGGATGTTGAGGCGCTAAAGGCGCAGTTATCTGAGGATTTCAAGCAGGACAAGATCAGGAAATCCATTGACCAGATTGAGTTGATGGCTGAAATCTACGGCACGGGCATTGGCGAGATCATTGTTAAGACCGAGAAGATATTTGAGCCTGCCACCAAGCCCATTGCAGGGCAGCCGATGCAAGCTGCCATTGGTGTGGTGGAAAAAGACCGGATTGCGGTCAAGATTGTGCCGGTTAACCCCAAGAATTTCTTGTTTGACCCCAATGGGACGACGATTGATGACTGCATGGGTGTGGCGATTGAGAAGTATGTCTCCATCCACAAGATTGTCGAGGGCATCGAGAAGGGTATCTACCGCAAGGTGAACATTACCACTACTTATGAGGACACTGACCTAGAGCCTACGCAGGAATTGAGCCAGTATCGGGATGAGAAGGTGCTTCTTTTGACGTACTACGGCCTGGTTCCACGGGAATACTTGAAGGCGGTGCAGGAGGAAGAGGTCGAGGACTTGTTCCCCGAGGATTCTGTTGCCGATGAGTACAGCAACTTGGTTGAGGCCATTGTTGTCATTGCCAATGATGGTTTATTACTCAAGGCTGAAGAGAATCCGTACATGATGAAGGACAGGCCTATCATCAGCTATCAGGATGACACTGTTCCTAACCGTTTGCTTGGCAGGGGTACGGTGGAGAAGTCGTACAACATGCAAAAGGCTATCGACGCGCAGGTGCGTAGCCATTTGGATTCGCTGGCGCTGACCACCAGCCCTATGATGGGTATGGATGCAACCAGGTTGCCTCGCGGTGCTAAGTTTGAAGTCAAGCCTGGCAAGGCGTTCATGGTCAACGGCAACCCTGCCGAGATTTTGTACCCGTTCAAGTTTGGCGAGACCAGTTTGAACAACATCAATACGGCAAAAGAGTTCGAGCGTATGTTGTTGCAGGCAACGGGTACGCTGGACAGCCAGGGCATGGTCAGCAATGGCAACCGCGATGGTGCTGGTATGTCGATGGCGGTGGCAACCATCATCAAGAAGTACAAGCGGACGCTGGTGAACTTCCAAGAAGATTTCCTGATCCCGTTTATCCAGAAGGCTGCCTTTAGGTATATGCAGTTTGACCCAGAGCGTTATCCAAGCGTTGATATGCGCTTTATTCCTACTGCTACCCTTGGCATCATTGCCCGTGAGTACGAACAGCAGCAGTTTATTGGTTTGCTTCAGACTCTGGGGCCAAATACGCCGGTTCTGCCGCTGATTTTGAAGGGCATTTTGAACAATTCGAGCCTGACCAATAGATACGAGTTGATGTCGGCACTCGATCAAATGAGCCAGCCAGACCCACAGGCCAAAGCAATGGCTGATATGCAGCAGCAACTGGCTATGCAGGCGGCGCAGGCCCAGATTGCGGTCAATACTACGCAGGCCGAGCAGAATCGTGCAGAGGCCACCAAGCTGATGACCGAGGCCCAATTGATGCCGCAGGAGTTGCAGGCCAAGTCAATGAGCGCGGCTACCAAGAATCTACCTAATCAGGATGACCTGGCATCAAAAGAGTTTGATAAGCGCGTGAGGATTGCTGAATTGATGCTCAAGGAGTCTGACATTAAGAACAAGGCCAAGATTGTAGAAATGCAGATGATGGACAAGAAAAATCAGAGCGAGAAGGACAATGAGTTTTTGAAAAGCATTGTTGGTGAGTGATGGATTTAAAGAAGATCATCCTTTCTGATGTCTCTATAGAGGCAAAGGTATCTGCGCTTGCGATTCTGCTTAACAAGGAACTGCCTAAGTTAACGGAGAAAGTTGATACCGTCAAAAAACTCAAGGGTGAGCAAGGTGACCGTGGGCCGCAGGGCGACAAGGGTGATGCTGGTAAAGTCGGTAAGGACGGGGTTAACGGCAAGGATGGCAAGGACGGGATTGACGGAAAAGACGGTTCTGATGGCGTTGACGGTGTATCGGTAACCGATGCAAAAGTTGATTTTGATGACTCCTTAGTGTTTACGTTGTCGAATGGCAAAACAATCAATGTTGGCGAAATCAAGGGCGAAAAAGGCGATAAGGGTGAGCGCGGTGCGGCTGGTCTATCTGGTGCAGGTGTAAGCACTGGCTTTTATAACGCTGATGGTGGTCTTTACAATACTAATTATGGTGGTACTACCACCTTAGATGCTGGAGGGCCATGATGTCCGTACAAATTCAATTAAGAAGAGGAACCGCAGCGCAATGGACTAGCGCTAATACTCTTTTGGCTCAAGGTGAAATTGGTTTAGAGTATGACACCGGAAAAATAAAGGTTGGTGATGGGACATTAGCATGGAATAGTTTGGCTTATTTCACTGGTACTGGTGCAGTTACATCTGTAACAGGCACATCACCAGTTGTTTCTAGCGGAGGGACTACACCGGCTATCTCATTGGCATCTGGGTATGGTGACACGAAAAACCCGTATGCATCTAAGACTGCTAACTACGTTTTGGCAGCGCCTGATGGAACTGCTGGTGTTCCTACGTTTAGGGCTATTGTTGCTGCTGACATCCCTACGTTAAATCAGAATACCACTGGCACGGCAGCTAACGTAACTGCCAGCAGCAACTCGACGCTGACAACACTGAGTGCCTTGAGTCTGCCAGGCTCACAGGTTAGCGGAAATATTAGTGGTAATGCAGCGAACGTCACAGGAACGGTTGCAGTAGCTAACGGTGGAACAGGCGCTGCTTTAACCACATCAAACTTTGTATTTGCTGGGCCAACTAGCGGTTCTCCTGCTGCACCTAGTTTTAGAGCGTTAACCACTGCTGATATTGCTGGCCTATCGTCTGGTTCGGTTACTTCGGTTGCGCTTGCACTTCCGTCAATCATGACCGTTTCCGGTTCTCCAGTTACTAGCACTGGCACATTAACCGGAACACTAACTACTCAAGCGGTAAATGCTATCTTTGCTGGCCCAAGCAGTGGCGCGGCTGCTGCACCTACTTTCCGTTCTCTTACCACTGCGGATATTCCTACTCTGAACCAGAACACTACTGGTACGGCTGCGAACGTTACTGGCATTGTTGCTGTGGCGAATGGTGGTACAGGGCTTAGTTCGGGTACATCAGGCGGCGTTCCCTATTATTCTGCAACTGGAACAATTGCTAGTAGTTCAGCATTATCTGCTAGTGCTTTGGTTATTGGTGGTGGTGCTGGTGTTGCTCCATCGACTATAACCACAGGCACTAGTGTTGTTACTGCCCTTGGCGTAAACGTAGGCTCTGCGGGTGCAGTCGTAGTAAATGGTGGCGTGTTAGGGACTCCAAGCAGCGGAACGGCTACCAATTTGACGGGGCTACCGCTGACTACTGGCGTTACCGGAATATTGCCAGTTGCCAATGGCGGTAGCGGAACAGCCACTCCAAGCCTGGTTGCTGGCACAAACGTAACTGTTACAGGAACTTGGCCTAATCAGACCATTGCGGCCTCTGGAGGCGGTGGTGGCGGAAGTAGCGCCGGTTCAAATATTTTCTTAGCTAACAATTTTGGAGGATTTTAATCATGGCTGTAACAGCAACACCAATTTTCGCTCAAACTGCAAATGTGGGGGCGTTAAACGCCATTCTTAGCACGGCGATGACGAACACTAAAGCGTTTGATGGTACTGAGGCAACGGGGACAGCAATGGCCCTTGTTTATACAGCCGGTGCAAACGGGTCACGGGTTGACCAGTTTACTTGTCGTTTTGCATCAACAAATGGCGCTACTGCATCGGGAACTTCTAGTGCTACTCTTGTTCGTTTTTGGATGAACAATGGTTCGGCAAATACTACTGCTGGAAACAACATCTTTTTAGGTGAAGTGGCAATGCCTGCAACAGTCGTAACTGCTCTTGGAACAACTGCGCTTGCTGTCGGCACATTAGCAACACCAATTGGTGGCCTTAACCTACCTGCTAGTTATCGTGTTTATGCGGGTACAACTGTTGCGGCTGGCGGTACTAACATTGCCATTGCAGTTAATGCAGTGGGTGGAGACTACTAATGAGCGCAAGCAATCAGGTCGGCGCATTTAATTATGCGGTTCCACCATTTGGTAATTTGCAGATAAAAAATATTACTGCGCGTTATACTGTTTCTCCTAGTGATAACAACTTTATTATTAATTGCACCGCAAACAGTTTTACAGTTTCACTTCAATCTGCTGCAAGTCTACCTATTGGATTTAACGTAACCATTTGGAATACGTCTAGTGGGTCAAATGATGCGGTAACTATTGACCCAAATGGGGTGGAAACAATTGATGGGCTTACAACATTGATTCTTCGCCGTAGTGAGGGTATGCAAATTGTGTGCAATGGCGCAAATTGGGATACAGGCAACAAGAAAACAATGCGTGGTTACGCGGAAAATTTTTCAGCTTCAGCGGTTAGACCTAATGCATCCGGTTCTGGTTCCACTGCAATAGGAAATGATCCCGGCGGTGCTGGTACAGTTGCTTCTGGTTTAAATTCATTAGCAATACAGGGGAGTGCAACAGCTGCAAATTGTGTGGCTATTGGTGCAAATAGTGGGGATGGTCGCTCCCAAGCAGTAACAGGTGGAGCAGCAATGGCCCTTGGCGGTTCTTACGCTTCAGGAACGGATAGCTTTGCTGCTGCTGTTGCTAATAATACAAGCACTTATGGGGCAATTGGCGCAAATAGCCTTGCAATTGGTAAACTTTCAAAAGCAGCTAATTCCGGCACTATTGCCATTGGTTCTAATAGTGCTTTGGCAAGTTCGAATGGGGCCGTTGCAATTGGCGGGTACAACTACGGAGTAACAGCAAGTGGTGCTGCTTCTGTTGCAATTGGGGATGATACAAGTGCTACAGCAACTGCTAGTTTTGCCATGGGATATGGTGCAATTAGTTCTTCTCGCGGAAAACTTGCTTTCAGTGCTAGACTTTTTTCTGCACAAGGGTTGGGGCAAACTGGAACATCGGTTGTTGGTATCGCTACCACTGACGCAACAGCAACAGTTCTAACACCTGATGGTTCTGGCGGTCAAGCATCAATTTCTGTACCTAATAGTTCTGCCTACGCTTTCACAGGTACAGTTATTGCCCGTCAACAAGCCGCTGGCGGTACTGCATCAGCAGCATGGAAAGTTGAAGGCTTAATTCGCAGGGAAGCAAACGCAGGTACAACAACCTTAGTGTTTTCTATGGTAACAGCAATCAGCAACGTTCCATTGTGGACTTTGGCACTATCAGCAGACACCACCAATGGTGGCCTTGCAATCACTGCCACCGGAGCAGCTGCAACCAACATTCGATGGGTCGCTACGATCCAAACATCTGAAGTAACTTACGCTTAAAGGATCATCATGGCTATTCAACTTAACCTTTCCACTTCTCAGTATGGTGTTCCCTTTGCGGGCGCTTACTTCCGCATTGTTACAGCAGCCGTGAGCCGCACACGCAGCGCAGACAGCCGCCATTCAGTGATGATTGACGTTGCTGGTTACGCTACGCAGCCAAGTGATGATGACACACGCGATGTGGATTTTCGCCGTTACCATTGCCCTTTGGCAGACGTTGAAGCACAAGTTGGGGATGCATTCCTAGCCAAGTGCTACGCTTGGGTAATGGCCCAAGAGGATATGGCAGGGTCAATCGGCGTTTAACAGTAATTTTTATGTTTGGATAATCCATGAATTCCCCAGAGATAGACCCTGTACGCTACGGCGTACTTTGGCAGAAGGTGCAGGACTACGAGCGCCGGTTTGACGAGATGAGCGCCAAGATCGACAAGATGGAGTCATCTATCGAAACTCTGGTTGCTATGGCGAATCAGGGTAAGGGTGGGTTCTGGATGGGCATGGTTATCGTTTCTGCTATCGGGAGTCTTTTAGGTTACTTTGCTCATTTACTTGGCAAGCCGTGATTCAAAATGATAGACCCCATCACCGCCTTTGCGACTGCCCAAGCCGCGATAAAGGGGGTGCAGGCCGCTATCAAGATGGGCAAGGATATCCACGCCATTGGCGGGGAAATGATGAAGTTTTTCGAGGCAAAGGATATTGTTCAGAGAGAAGCGTCCAAGCCTAAAAGTGGTTTTGCAAAGTCAGATACAGCGGCGGCATTTGAGATTGTCATGCAGGCCAAGCAGTTGGCTGATGCTGAGAGAGAGTTAAACAACTACATGGTGATGTCTGGTAACGCTGACCTTTGGCAACAATTGATGGTGGAGCGCAACAATATCATCCAGAGGCGCAAAGTTGAGGAAATACTGGCTGAGAATAAAGCTAAGAAGCGCAAGGAAGAGATTGAGGATTTGTTAACCTGGCTTATAGCTGGTGCATTAGTAATACTTTTACTTGGATTAATTTTTTGGTGGTTAACTATGTTAATGGATAAATAATATGGCTCCTGAGTTACAAAGATACTATGAGGATAGGTTTGACCTGTTTTCAACACCTGGTTGGATTGACCTGATGGATGACGCTGTAAAGATGTTTGAGGCACTTAACAATGTATCTACCATAGCGGACGAAAAAAGTCTACAATTCCGCAAAGGCGAGATTTCTATCCTAACTTGGCTGATAACCTTAAAAGAGGTCAGCGAACGAGCGTATGAGGATTTAAATGAAAAGAATGTATGATTTTGCCTGTGAAAACGGGCATAAGACCGAAAGATTCTGTGATTATGAGGAGCAGAATTTTAGGTGCGAGTGCGGTGGGCTTGCCCGCCGTGTAATAAGCGCACCGTCTTTTAACCTTGAAGGTTGGTCTGGCAACTTCCCGTCCGCACATGGACGGTTTGAACACCGGCACACCGAAAAGTTAAAAGCGGAGCAAAAAGCCAACTCATAAGCATTATGCCGAGTTGAATTATCCTACAACCATTTTGGCAGGAACCCGATATGTTGATTGATGAACCCACAGAGCCGCTAGGCGAACTCGAAATAGAAGAAACTAAAACTGAACTTCCTGAGAAATACAGGTCTAAAAGTTTGGATGAAGTAGTACGAATGCACCAGGAAGCTGAAAGGCTGATTGGCAAGCAGGCCCAAGAGGTCGGCGAAGTTCGTAAGTTAGCTGACGAGTTAATCAAGCAAAACCTTGGTGGAAGATCGCAACCTATCAAAGAGGAAGAGCCTGAAGTTGACTTTTTTGAGAATCCTCAAAAGGCAGTTCAAGCGACGATTGATAAACATCCTGACGTTCTCGCGGCTAGACAAGCTGGCATGGATTTCAGACGGATGCAGATTCAGCAAAAGCTGGCGCAAGATCATCCTGACTACTCCCAAGTGGTCAATGATTCGGAGTTCCATAACTGGGTGAAATCCTCACCCGTGCGATTGGGACTGTACGCAAAAGCAGATGCAGAGTTTGACTATGACTCGGCAAATGAATTGTTGTCCACCTTCAAAGAACTGCGCGGCATTAAGGCGAAACAGTCAGATAAGGCAAATGATGCCATTAGGACTAAAAGCATGAAAGCGGCGCAAGTTGATGTTGGTGGCTCTGGAGAGAGTTCCAAGCGCGTCTATCGCAGGGCCGATCTTATTCGTCTGAAAATGACTGACCCACAGCGATATGAAACCCTGAGTGACGAGATCATGCAGGCATATTCTGAGGGTCGTGTACGATAATTTAATTTTGGAGTTTTAACATGGCAAACACTGCTTTTTCCCCTACCAACTCGGTAACCGTAACGTCAGCGGCTAACTTCATTCCAGAAATTTGGAGTGATGAGATTATTGCTTCCTACAAGAAGAACCTTGTCCTGGCCAATTTGGTCAAGAAAATGTCCTTCAAAGGGAAAAAAGGCGATACCGTTAACATCCCTAGCCCTGCCCGTGGCAGTGCCTCTGTCAAGGCCGCTACCGATGCCGTTACTCTGATTGCAGAGAGCGACACCTTGATTCAGGTGCTTATCAACAAGCACTATGAGTACAGCCGCTTGATTGAGGACATTGTTGAAGTGCAATCCCTGACTTCCCTGCGTTCTTTCTATACGGATGACGCTGGTTATGCCTTGGCAAAGCGCATTGATACTGACCTGGTTCAATTGGGCCGTTCTTTCAATGGCGCTACCGTTGGTACTGATGACTACGCAACTTCTGCTGCTAGCACCAAAGCGTTTGTTGGCTCTGATGGAACTACTGCCTACAACAGTTCCAGTTCCAATGCAGCCTCGCTGACCGATGCAGCTATTCGCCGTACTATTCAGCGTTTGGATGACAACGACATTGCTATGGACGGACGTTTTTTCCTGATTCCTCCTTCCAGCCGCAACACGTTGATGGGCCTGGCCCGTTACACCGAGCAAGCGTTTGTAGGTAACGGTGACGCTATCCGCAACGGTGAAATTGGTCAACTGTATGGCATGGCAGTGTTCGCCACTTCCCAGGCTGATACTGGTGCTGGTACTAGCGGAACTGACCGTATTTGCTTGATGGGCCACCGCGATGCGATGGTTCTGGTTGAGCAGACCGGCATCCGTTCGCAGACACAGTACAAGCAAGAGTACCTTGGCACGTTGTTCACCGCTGACACCATTTATGGCGTTAAGGCACTGCGTACCTCGGCAACCAGCACAGCAGCTAACGCTTCTGCTGCTTTTGCTTTGGCAGTACCAGCCTAATAGCATTCCCTCCCTCTAACGAGGGGGGGGTTTTTAACTTTTAGGAGTATTTAATATGGCTGCTGCAACCGCTGTCGTTTCTCGCCGTGGAAACGATCAATTTCGTGGACTTTTTTCAGATACTTGGGACGTTACTTGTACTCTTGATAGCGCAAGCGTAGCAACTACTGCAACCGCTACTGATACAGTGGCTGTTCCAGGTGTGGCTTTGGGTGACCAAGTAATTGGTATGTCAATTGGTGTAAGTGAGGCTGGGTTAGTTCGCCGTGCTTATGTGTCTGCTGCTAATGTAGTGACAATTGTTACCTACAATCCAACTGCTTCTGCGGTTGATTTAGCGTCAACAACTTTGAACCTGACTATTGCACGTTCGGTGTAATTAAAGAGGGGCTAATAACCCCTCTTTTTTTGGAGTATCTATATGGCAACCTTTAAGTGCTTGCAAAGCGGTAATACCGTTACATTTACGTCACAGCACGACATTGACTCTATGCGTGGTCATAGTGGTTATGTACGAGTCGATGAGAATGGTGACGCTATTAAAGTAGAGCTAGGTAATAAAGTATTACCGATGACAGCACCAGTTCAAGTTAAGCGTATGGGTAGGCCACCAAAAGCTAGGATGGCAGCATGAAAGAAGGTCTTTTATCTGGTGTTGTATGCCCTATTGCTACGCAGGATATTTCGGTTAATCTGAAGAACCGCAACCATGCGTTTGCAGATTATGGTTATGGGCCACCAAATCCTGATGAGCCTAATGATGCGTTTTGGCTAAAGAAAGCTAAGATGTACAACGCTCCAACATCCGTTATCAAGTCAATGCGCTGCGGTAACTGTGCGGCGTTTATCCAGACACCAAAGATGATGCAGTGCATATCTGATGGGCTGGAAAAGGATGAGGGTAAAGGAGAATTGTCCTATGACCAGCAGTTTATTGAAGCTGCAAATCTAGGATACTGTGACCTATTTCAATTCACTTGTGCAGCGGCCCGTACTTGTGATGCATGGAAATCTGGTGGGCCTATCACTAAGGATTAAATAATGTCAACATTTCAACTCGATCCAAACAACGTGCCAATGGGTGTTCCTAGTCTTGGAACAAGCCAAGTTGCAACAGTAACCACTAGTAGTGTTCAAATGACTGCTTTTGGTACTACAACTACGATGATCCGCATTGCATGTGGTCAAGGCCATTGTCATTATGCAATTGGTACTAGCCCAACTGCAAGTCTTACAACGTCAGCAATGATTCCACCAAATTGTGTTGAAATCGTTAGAGTTAATCCAGGACAAAAGATTGCCTTTATAAAGGACGCAACAATCACCACTTCAACTGTTTCTGTAACGGAGTTAATATGAAAACTAAGGCTCAAAAGAAAATCAGTAAAGTAATGACTGAGTACAAAGCAGGTAGCTTACATTCTGGTAAGGGTGGCCCTGTAGTTAAAAATCCAAAACAGGCAGTAGCTATTGCTCTATCACAGGCTAAGGTGAAAAAGAAATGAAGCCTGGACTCTATGCCAACATCAATGCCAAGCAAAAGCGTATCGCGGCTGGCTCTGGTGAGAAGATGAATAAGGTAGGCTCTAAGGCCGCGCCTACTGCTGCTGATTTCAGACAAGCTGCAAAGACTGCAAAGAAACCCAAAAAGGCGAAATAGATGAAAACTCCTGCTTGGCAACGATCCGAGGGTAAAAATCCCAAAGGCGGGTTGAATGCCAAGGGGAGAGCATCCTATAATGCCTCAACTGGCGGCGATCTTAAAGCACCAGTTAAGTCTGGTGATAACCCTCGACGGGCCTCCTTTTTAGCACGGATGGGCAATATGCCTGGCCCTGAGTATAAGGACGGAGAGCCTACAAGACTCCTACTTTCTCTCAAAGCCTGGGGTGCTTCATCCAAAGAAGATGCCAAAGCGAAAGCTAAAGCTATCTCAGCGAGGAATAAAAAATGAGGCCAGTTTCAGTTGTTGCCAATTTAACGGCAGCTACCAATACAACTTTGTACACAGTTCCAACTGGATATTATGCAAAGATCGTATTGCTACGAGCCTCTAATGCTTCAGCATCTACCAAGCACATTACTTTTGATTGGGTTGATACCTCTGCATCTACTACCTACTCTGTAATTTATCAAGTTGCTATAGCGGCTAAAACAGTTCAGGATTGGGGTGGGACTTCATACTTTGTGATGGAGGAAGGCGATATCCTCAAATCTACAAGTGAATCGGCATCTACATATGCAGTAGTAGCTACCATAGAAGAAATAGGATTAACACGATCATGACCTACCTAGAACTGATTAACGATGTGTTAGTGCGGTTGCGTGAAACAACCGTAACCACCAACAACGAGACTACCTACTCAAGCCTTATCGGGAAGTTTGTCAATGATGCCAAACGCCAGGTTGAGGATGCGTTTAGCTGGAACGTATTAGGGCAGAACGTAACTTTGACAACGGTGGCAAACACTTACAGCTACAGCCTTACTGGTGCGGGTCAGAAGTTTCAAGTCATGGATGCAATCAACACTACGTCAAACGTGGGGATGCAAAATATCAGCTTTGTACAGATGAACAGGTTTCAAAACCTTGTACCAGTTGCAACTGGAATCCCAGAATACTATGCATTTGATGGTGTTGACTCTAACGGAGACACTAAGGTAAGCCTGTATTCGCGTCCTGATGGCGTATACACAGTTATTTTTTCTCTGACCATACCGCAGGCAACATTAGCATCTGACAGTACATCAATCAAGGTTCCTGACTTCCTAGTGGCGCAAAACGCATACGCTAGGGCATTGGTTGAGCGTGGAGAGGATGGTGGTCTATCCTCCTCTGAAGCATACCAACTATATAAATCAATGCTGTCTGATTACATTGCTTTAGAGGGTACTAGATACCCAGAAAATCAAGAGTTTGTAGCGATATGAGCCAAGCATTGCAAACTGCTAGTGTTCAAGCGCCAGGGTTCTATGGCCTGAATACGCAAGACTCGCCCCTGGACTTAGCCAGCGGGTTTGCTTTGACTGCTACTAACTGTGTCATTGACCAATACGGACGCATTGGCGCTAGGAATGGCTGGTCTAGGATTAATGCAGCGTCCGGCAACCTTGGCGCTAATGATGTTGGTGTTGTCCATGAGTTAGTGCAAAGTGATGGAACCATTACCGTTCTATTCGCTGGCAACAACAAGATTTTCAAACTTAGTTCCACCAATACAGTTACTGAGTTGACGTATGGCGGTGGCGGGTCTGCGCCTACGATTACAGCTAGTAACTGGTCATGCGCTTCCCTTAACTCGATTACCTACTTTTTTCAAACTGGTCACG